>Ga0206838_10145_pt1 | contig 21340 bp, 21 predicted proteins | sample Alteio_BWOrgCont_26_FD_152879 | JGI IMG/M metagenome (GOLD analysis project Ga0206838, IMG submission 152879) | Enriched cells from forest soil in Barre Woods Harvard Forest LTER site, Petersham, Massachusetts, United States -... | ecosystem: Environmental > Terrestrial > Soil > Temperate forest >...
CACCTATTGTCACTGCGAGCAAAGCGCGGCAATCGCAAAGCTTTGCTGCTCGGCCTAAAATAAAGTAGTTACTTTATGTAGTTACTTGTGGTAAACTGTGGGTATCTATAAGAAAGTTTATCCATGCCCTACGAATGGGATGCTCATAAAAATGAAACCAATCTGATTAAACATGGCATTGACTTTGAAACAGCCCAACTTGTATTTGAGGGTTTCATCGTTCAACGAGAAGACACCCGCAAGGATTATGGGGAAACCCGTATAGCCGCTTATGGTGAAGTTAACAATATTGTTCTGTTTGTAATTTACACGTTGCGAAACAACAAAAAACGGATTATATCTGCCCGAGCAGCCAACACCAAAGAAAGGAGCCTCTACTATGCCAAGCGACAAGACCGATTGGGAACGTCTTCGTAAACAAACGGATGCAGACATTGCGAATGCCGTTGCAAACGACCCGGATACGTTTTTTCCGGATGATGCTTTTTGGCAGACTGCTGAAGTGGTGATGCCTGCGTCCAAACAGCAAATTACGCTTAAGCTTGACCCCGAAATTATTGCCTACTTCAAACAACAAGGGAGAGGGTATAACACCCGAATGAACGCCGTGCTAAAATCCTACGTCGAAAAAATGAAAAAACATGGTTGATCCATTATTCCTTTACCCCGCCTTGCAAAATGCCCTGGATGAATTGTTTTTGTCCGGCTAGAAATAACAGCACGATGGGGACGATGGAGACCGTGGAGGCGGCCATGAGGGCGCCCCAGTCTGTGATGTCTCGATAACTGCTTTTTAAGGCGGCAATGCCTACCGGCAACGTTCGAAGGGTATCGGATTGCGTGATGATTAACGGCCACATAAAACTGTTCCAACTGCCGATGAAGGCGAAAATTCCCAACGCCACTAATGCCGGGCGGGCCAGGGGAATGGCGATGTGCCAGAAGATTTGCCAGTGGGAGCAGCCGTCGATTCGTGCGGCTTCCTCTAATTCCATGGGCAAACCGTTAAACCACTGGCGCAATAGAAACACGCCGTACGCCCCAAACAGACCCGGCACAATGAGACCGTAATAACTGTCCACCCAGTGAAGCGTTTTCATCTCGAAAAACAGCGGCACAATATTCACCTGGGGCGGAATCATCATCGTCACCAAAAACACCAGAAACCATTGGTTTTTATGGGGGAACTGGAGCCTCGAAAATCCGTAGGCCGCCATGGCGCAAAACATCAGCTGACCCACGGTGGTGAGAGTCGCGACGAAGAAACTATTCAAGCCGTAGCGCAGAATAGGGACGTTTTGAAAGACATTGAAATAATTCCCCCACACGATGGGATGCGGATAAAAAGCGGGCGGAATTTGAAAGACTTGCGCATGAGACATGAAAGACGTGGCAATCATAATCCAGAATGGCCAGGCCATGAGCAAAGAACCCACCAGCAAAATCAACTTACGATTCATGCAACACCCAGCGCTTTCTGAACCACCACTGGATCATGGTGACCGCCAGGATCAGTAGAAATAAAATATAGGCAATGGCGGATGCCGGACCCACTTTGTAAAATTGAAACGCATTTTGAAACAACCAATACACCAACACCTGCGTACTATGTTGCGGGCCGCCTTCAGTGAGTAGATAGACGGCATCAAACGCCTGAAGTGCGTTCATTAAACTAACCGTAATCACAAAAAACAAGGTCGGCGACAACATGGGAAGGGTCACCCACCAAAAGCGCTGCCAGGCGTTTGCCCCGTCAAGCGCGGCGGATTCGTCGAGGTGTTCGGGGATACCCTGCAAACCGGCCAATAAAATAATCATGGTATAACCCATCTCTTTCCAAACCCGAAGCAGAATAATCGAAGGCATAGCCCAATGCGGATCATAGAGCCATGCGATGGGGGACAGCCCAACCATTTTTAAGACGGCATTCAGACCGCCATACTGCGGATCATAGAGCCAGCCCCAAACCAGGGCGACACTGACCATGGGGGTAATGACCGGCAAGAAAAACAAAGTGCGAAAAATCCCGACACCCTTAAATGCTTTCGATAACAAGAGCGCCACACCCAATGATGCGATCACCTGCAAGGCAACACTGGCCCCGGCAAAGACACAGGTGTTTTGCAGGGTCTTCCAAAACAACGGATCGGCCAATACGGTCAAATAATTTTCCAATCCAACCCAGTGCGGTACGCCCAGTAAATTCCAGTAGGAAAAACTTAATCCAAACGACATCAAAACCGGGAAATACGTAAAAAGTACCAGTCCCAATAAACAAGGCCCAATAAAGATAAGCGGCCACTTCATCGCAGCAGCTTCTCAATTTTGGGAGCGACGGTGTGGAGAGCATGCTCGGCAGACTCTGTTCCATCAAAGACCGGTTCCAACGCCAGCGTCAGCTCTTCGTCAATCTCATTCCAGCGAACCGGGGTGTGGGTCGGCAAGCCTTTTTTCATCGCCTGTAAAAAATAGACACTTTGATCCGAGCCGACGGCGTCTTTTCTGGCGGGAATAATCAAACCGCTCTGGGCCAACTGCCGCTGGGCATCCCGGCTGGACAAAAATGAAATCAACGCCCAACTTTCCGCTTTATGCGGGCTGGTATGAGACATGGCATAACCGGACGCATCAATACTGACCACCGATCCCGCTTTCCCCGCCGGGAATGGAACCACGTCCCATTGAAACGGGGCCTGCTCTCTTAAAATGGGGACATTCCAACGCCCTCCGATCATCATGGCTAATTTTTGCTGTAAAAATAATTGGCTCATCGTGGTGTTTCCCACGTCCATGCGAGTCGGCGCCACGTGCCATCGGTTTCGCAAGTCTGCATAAAATTGAATGGCCTTCATCGCCTCCGGCATGGTCAATGTAAACCGTTTGAAATCGGCATCAAAAATATCACCGCCGCTACTCCACACAAAGGGCAGCCATAAAAAAGGCGGTTTACTGTAAAACGAAAATCCAAACTGTCCCGGTTGCGTCAGCTGATGGGAGATGTTTAACAGATCCGCCATGGTCCAATCGGGTTTGGGATAGGAAATACCCGCTTTCTTAAACATGGTTTTATTGTAAAAAACCACCAAATCGGACACGTCCCGAGGAACGGCATAGAGATGGCCATGCCACTGAAATGCTTGTAAGGCTGCCGGAAAAAATGGCGTCGAATTGATGTCTAGAGGCTCCAGAATATGATTTTCGGCATAAACCGGAAAGCTGAGGCTGTTGACAAACATCACATCGGGCGCCAAATCACCCGCAATTAAAATATGTAATTTCTGAAAATAATTCTCCGGAATATGCAGCAATTCTACATGAATCGTCGGATGCTGCTGTTCAAACTGGCCCAGCAGCTTTTTCACAACGGTCAATTCCTGAGCGCTGCCCCAAGTTGAGAATTTAATCGTCACCCTCTGAGTTGATTGGGGCGCAGAGCACGCACACAGCATCATCAACACTATTAAACATAAAGATTTGTAAAGAAACTGCCGTGGTTTACGCAATTTATGGCCGGGCCTTTTTTTTATTGAGCAGTACATGATATGTGCGTGAGGGAATTCACTATGTCCAATGACACTATTTTAAGGCAATTCATGCATCCGGCCTATCTCGGCGCAAAAGGCGCGCTGCAACAGCCGGAAATTGGGGTGGGAATCGTTTTGTTTCAGGAATTTGGCAATTTATTGTCGGCCAAAGCGTTAAAATACCTGACCCAAGAAGTCAACCGACGTCTCAAACTATCAGCCTAAGCTTATCGGCGCTCGAAAGCTGTCGCATTGAGACAATGGAGCCACCGGCGAAATTGCCAGTGTTCATAGCTGTCGCAATAGGTGTATAAGCTTTTCAGCAGGATTTCTCCCGTGCCGGACTTGGATAAAAACACGGGGTGACCGTTGAAGTCCACCAACTCTATTTCCGCATGAATAACCCGCTCGATGTTATCCGCCGGAACCGCCTCGGACAATATCGAGAGCAGCCATTGCTGTAAAATATCAAGCGCCTCACGGTCCGCCGTTCTTTGCCGTTCGCGGTGAAGGACTTCACTGAAAGCTTCGAGTATCATAACCCTCTACCCTTTATTTTGTTATTCTACCAAACCTGGCGTCACAGGTCCCGTTTTATAGCAGCCGACCGGGTCACAATACTTTAAATAGAGGGCTTGGGGATTAAGCGGATTGTCGGAATTAACGACCCAGGATGCCTGGGTGGTGCCCTTTTTGGTTTGCCCGGTAACGTCCCATTGGATAATCGGCAACGTCAGCTTTTCCTCCCCCGATTGTTTGATGATGAGTGAGATGGGCGTCTTCTTAACCAAATAATACCCCGCAGGCAAAACGGTATCGTTGGATTGAACCGTGCGAAAAACCTTCAGAGAGGCATAGGGAGCATAGCCTTTTTTGTAATAGTCCTTGTACTCGGCGGGGTCAAGGCGATTGTATGCCGGGGTCTGGGGCAGAAAATAATCCCGGGGAACATCCACACCGGAGCGATGCAAGCTGCTTCGGGGATCATAAAAGTCCGGCTCCACGGCCAACGCCGTTTGAGTCAGCAGCAACAGCAAAATGAAGTATTTCATGGACAACGAAGGGCATCGATAACCGGTTTAAAGCCCTGCTGGGCATGAAAGACCGCCGAACCCGCCACCAACACCTGGGCCCCGGCCTGACGAACCCGGGCGGCATTTTTAGGCGAGATGCCCCCATCGACCTCGATAAAAATCGGTCGACTGCCCACCATTTGTTTAATATGGGCCAATTTATCCAAAGAACCATCAATAAACGTTTGCCCGCCAAAGCCCGGGTTAACGGACATCACCAGTATCAGATCCACGATATCCAAGACTTCTTCCAGTGCAGAAACCGGTGTGGCCGGATTCAAAGAAACACCCGCGCGCGCGCCGGTTTCCTTGATTTGATGAATCACCCGGTTCAGGTGTTTGCAAGCTTCCGCGTGGACCGTAATACTGTCCGCACCGGCATCGCGGTAATCGGTAATTGAAAGTTCCGGCTGTTCAATCATCAAGTGAACATCAAACGGCAGATGGCTGGCTTTTCGCAGGCATTCGATGACTGGCGGCCCCAAGGTCAGGTTGGGGACAAAGTGCCCATCCATGACATCCACATGGATCCAATCGGCCCCGGCGGTTTCCAGCTCAGCCAACGCTTCAGCCAGATGAGCAAAGTCCGCCGACAAAATCGAGGGCGCTACCAAAGGCGCGTGAGTATGTAAAATCTCAGGCATGTCTCTATTCTATTCCAAAGGAAAAGAGAGAGTCAGGGTGACCCTCTCGGAGAGAAGTTGCTGATGGTTTTGTGTTGGTTAAGGGAAATTTAATCTAGCAGCCACCACCGCATCCGCCGCCGCCACAGCCGCCGCCGCAGCCACCGCCCCCGCATCCGCCACCGCCGCCGCAGGAACCAAGAATACCGCTAACGAGACTACCTATTCCGCCTAAGCAGTTACCACCGCCGCCGCAATTACCCCCCTGGAGAGCCTGGACCAATAACTGGACAAGCTCTGCCAGTAACCCACCGCCGCCGCCACAGCAGGGTTGGGCAAAACATGGGTTGATGATGTTATTGCAAAAGCCGGGTGCAAAGCAGCCGCCAAAATTACCAAAATTATTGGAAAAGCTACAGACGTTGTTATTGTTGTTGGTCATGCAGAAATTTTGAGGAACCGGTCCGCCCCACTGGGGTGCCCCTCCACTGGCCGCCGAAGCGGATGCGGATGCAGTGGCAGTTGCGTTACCCGGCTGGCCTGGTTGACCCGGTTGTCCGGGCTGGCCTGGTTGACCCGGTTGTCCGGGCTGGCCTGGTTGACCCGGCTGACCCGGCTGACCCGGCTGACCTGGTTGGCCTGGTTGGCCTGGTTGGCCTGGTTGGCCTGCAGGACCTGTCGCTCCTGTTTGGCCACCGGCTGGACCTGTTTGACCCCAATTGGTTCCTGTCGAACCCATGGGCCCTGTTGAACCTTGCGGCCCTGTCTGGCCCGAAGCCCCGGACGGATTAGGTCCCGAAGGATTCGGTCCCGACTGAGGAGCCGGCGAGCCTCCTGGCTTTGGCCCAGCGCTACCTGACGGGGGAGTAGACGGTGCCTTGCCGCCAGCCGTGGGTTGAGGGGCTTTACTAATTGATGGCATGATAAAACCTCCATATAGTCCTACACAAGAAACTTATCCAGCAGGATGTAATTGCCTACATTCACACTTGAGAAACCCAGCTACCGTTTTTTTCATCCACGACACCGCCAGCAATTGTTAAACACCTTTTCCAACCAGTTGCGTGGATTAAATTGTTTGCCTAGTATCCCATTGAGTGCCTACACAAATATAAAAACAATCAAATAAAAAGTGTTGCCTTAAGAAATCATTAAGGGGATAAAACAATTAAATATAGATATCGTCAAGGTTTGTCACAATTACGCTTAAAAAGGGTTTTATCTATATAGAGGGGTTTATTTTTCGGGGGACTTCGAGGGGGGACTGCATGGCACCATTAAAACCATTGGGGAGCATAGAGAACGATAAAAAGGTTGATTCACCTCAACCCATCCCTGTCGTTGGCGGAGATCGGGTCACTCCCCATGAAAGTTTTGGAAAAAAGTTGAGAGACTCAATTCCGGATTTTACCCTTCCTATAAATAAACCGCTTCTCACTAATATTGATTACAGCATCCCGTGCCAAATTGGCCATGAAACCCGTCATCAGGAACTCATCGACAGTTTGAAAAAATTTCGAAACCTGTGGCACATTACCCCCACTGCGGAGAATACACCCAACTCTCCCAGTGGCGAGTTGAGATTTGAGGGGTTTGACAGCGCTATCTTAACAGGAGCCAATCTGGCCAAACTGACGGGATTGTACCAGGAAGAAATACGGTTGTTGACTTCGTGTTGGAATGAAAGAACCAAAAAGTTGGAGTTCACCCAGAAGCAAGCCAGCGATTGGCAGATTATACAAAATGAAAAAGGAGTCATGCTGGGGCAGGCTCTGCATGATTTTCCGGAGGCCCACAAACCGACATCTAAAAATGCCTTATCGGCCCTTATCGAGCAAACCATTGCCGGTATGGCGGCAGCAAAACTGAAGGATCATCCCGAACGGATTATGTGGTTGACCCTGTATGAGCAAATAAAGCATGTACCGCCGGGGACAGAAACGCCCTTAGAAAAGTTGCGCAAGTCTGAGATGGTTATTATACAATCTCCCGCCAAAGCTGAACCATCGACCCTGAAACTCCCGCAATTGGAGTTTCCCGAGATTGAATTTCCAAATACGAATTTAACTGAAGGTGCCACTAAGTTTTTAAACAATACAAACCAAGCACTGCAGAACTTAGCTAAAAAATCCAAAGCTGCACCTGCTCCAAAAGTACCTGAGCTGAGGCTGACATTAGAAATACCTGAGATTGAACTGCCGCCGATCACTGAAAGCACAGCTAAGTTTTTAGAAGAAGCAAACCTAGCACTGCAAAAATTAAAAGAACAAGAGATGGAGAAAGCACCTGATATAAAACTGACTTTAGAAATGCCCAAGATTAAACTACCGTCTGTGGACTTAAATCCGATCAGTAAAGGCGCAGCTGAGGTTTTACAACAAGCAAACCTAGCACTGCAAAAATTATCTAAAAGTTCCAATCATGCATCTGGCTCAACAGAAAATGCTGGTATTGTGAATGTCCTTACAGATGCAGATAAGACAAAAGATTCGCCCAAGGTAGACGATAAACTGGAAACAGTCGAAGCAACACCAGATTTGAAACCCATTATTGATACCCATCCTATTTCACGGAACCGGCCAGAGCCGAATTTTTCGATAAACGACATGGCTCAAACCTGGGTGAACGCTTTAATGGATCCGACCGCCGACATCACAAAACAATGGCTCAACTTGTTTAAGCAATTCGGCATGGATGTGAATACGTTAAAAAATAAACCACAAGCCACTGAGTTAAGTCACCTTATCCAATACCGGAAGGAAAAACTGGACGCTTTATTTCATGCTCAGAATGGCCCTCCCCAAAATATTGAGTTAATAAAAGATAAGAAACTTCTGTCCCTAAATACCGGGCAGGTTATCTGTGTGAAAACCTCCGGCTTTCCGGAATTAAAACTGTTTCTCTCAAAAATACAGAATCCTTTGACGTTTACAGAAAACGGGGAAGAATATACAAGCGTCAATACGCTAAAACGAGCCTATGAATTGGCCTTGACTGAAACCACCACCAAACTACTGGGTAATGCCGATGTAGGCATTGGCCTGGTTCAGGATATTCGAGACCGGGCAGAACTGTTGTACTTAGCCATGAGCAATGATATGAAAGGATTTTCAGAGCATCCGGCCATTCAGCAGATGGGCCGTCGTATGGAAGCCTCTCGTTTAAAAACCCTTGAATCCATTCCGGAAACCCAACACCGATTCTTAACGCCTTCGGAAAGAAAAGAATGTGTATTTTTAGATCCAATGCTTCAAATAAACAAAAGAGGGAATCGATTCCCTCACGCCGAACTGGCCGTTAAAAACCCGGCCCGGGAATTTCCAGACTGGCTTGAAAAAGAATTAGCAGAGGTTGAAAAAGTAAGCGACTCAATCCCAGCATTCAGGGAAAAACTGTATTCACTTTACGAATTGGTCGCCGCAGAGCATACCCAAAAAGCTCGGGCCTTTAAAAATGGGGCTGAACCAGAGCTTAAGAAAACATGGCAAACGTTTTTCGCAGATCTAAAAAAACACCAATTTACCTACACTATTGATGATCAAGGCCAAGTGACAATCGTGGATCCGGATCCGACGAACCGAGATCTTTTGGAGCAGATCGAAGTAGAGAAAAAATTAGCCGCTGCTCAAGCCCAAACACAAGATTATTTAGAAAACTCCGCAAATATCTCACGCGCGTGTTATGTGCAGTTGCATGGAATTCGTCAACATATCACTCAGATATTAAATAACAAACCTTTATTGCCCTTTGAAAAACCCATTCGGGAGGAACTGTTAGCCTCCTTGGACAGATCTTGTCCCATCAGCCCGGAAGATTTATACGCGTCCATGGCGCCAACCTACGGAACAAGCATCCCCAAATTTTGGAAATCCTTGGATCTGCATCTTGATTTCGCGTCTGAAGAATACAAAAAAACCGCTGCCGCAGCATGCGAATTGTTTGATAAGAGTACGTCTGAGGGTGACAAATCTAAAATTTGGAAGTCCATTCAATGGCTGGATTCTTCTAACGATGGGAAAACTCTACCGGCCAGCACCCAGCTTATGGTTTATCAATGGAAACAGTTGCAAAAAGAAGGAAAACTTCCCGCCGAGTTGCACTGTTCACAGTTCTTTCAAGAACTAACCGCCTATGGCGCGGATAACAATTATGGGGGCATCCAGGCGTTTTTGACAGGCCGTGAAAAACTGCTGGAAGGTTTACAATCTGCGCTGAAATTTTCTAAAGCACCCACAATCTCGTGGGAAAACCCCACCACAGGAAAAACCATTGTTCACTCAAGCTCTCTGTCTATTGGTCTACAACCCGTCACGGTTAAATTACAAAAAGCCTTTGAAGTACTGATAGGTCCTTATCATAAGAGTGAACTAGGTGAAATACTGGCAGCCGAAAAAGGGACGCCTCGCTATATCCCCATGCGTGATGAGGTGCGTCAATACTGCCAAGCTTTAGTGAAATCCGGTAAATCCTTCAGCGAAGATGCACTAAAAGCTATTCCAAATATTCGTGAGGAAGAAAAAGCATTAGTGTCTGCGTTGATGACCGGTGGGATGAAGTTTAATTTGCCCAAAGAAGGAACAGCCCTATATGCAGCAAATGAAACCGCTGAAATACTGAACCGGGCTGCACAGATTTTAGCGCTTTCAGGTAATAAATCAGCACTTCTTTCAAACAGAACCCAGTTGGCCAAACTGTTGAATCTTCCCTTGGAATCTTTGAATACAGCTGCTATAGAATCTGCTGTTGAGAAAAGGCTGAATACCCTACCGAATGCCACCAGCCAGTATGAATATTTAAATCAATTGGCCCACCGGTTACAACCTGAAAAGTCACCCAAGACAACCGGACCACAAGTCGTTTATGATTTTCTGCGCGCCACATGTCCCCATCATGCAGACAGGCTTTTTTATCACGCCACGCGTGATCTGGAAGTTTATACCCGAGATATGGAAAAACTGGTTGGACTGAGTGAAGGCGCTCTGAACTTGAAAGATGCCAATGGCCAACGCCTGACCAAAGTACCCTATGCATTGTACAATTTGATGGAAAACTCACTGGCCCGCCATCGTCGCAATCCGGATGCAGTACACTTTGTCACCGACGAGCAGCGGGATGATCTGAATCATATCTGGAACCAACTTTCCTCCGAAAAGAGAGCCAAATTCACCAAACTATTTGATCAAATTGTGGGGGATCATTTATATGTGCAGGGACGTCTAGAAGCCAAATCAAAAGACGAGTGCATCGAAAAATTCGGCATAAAAGGGATGCTGGAAAAAATACAAGCCGGTGGGGCGGGCGCTGAAAAAGTGACGCTGACGCTTGCACTGCCCACCGGCTCCGCGCTCAGTAACCGGTTTGCCTCCATCAACATAAGCTCTGCGATACCGGGGATAAGTACCTCTCAAACCGTTGAATTCAGTGTTGGAAGTCACTCCAGTGGTGTGTCCATCAAACCTGAACCCATTACGTTCAATACCCTTCGCGTTGATTTACTGCGAAATGAGCTGGAACAACTGGTTCAATTCATCCGGAATGGTAAAACCAATTTTGTAATAAATGACGCACTGTCCCAGGCAGAGGATGCACTACTTGCTAGCGCCTATTCGTCTTCAGCTGCTCAAATATTAGAAAATGCCCTGCAAACCTTAAACAATGCAACTCAAAACAAGCAATTCTATTATTATCCCAAACAATATGTTGCCTAAAGGGATCCCAGCAATATCTGGCTTTCCATGAGTTGCGATACAATTTGCAAAAACTGGTGATCAAATTCCGTTCGGCTTAACCCTGGACTTGTTTTGATAAGCTGCTCATAAAGAGGGTCCAGTGTCTGGCTGTAGGATTGGGTTTCACCGATCTCATGTAAATGAAACACGCAACTGAGCCAGACAGCCAAGAGAGGCGTCAATTCAAAAAAACGGCAACGATAGGGCGAAAGGGTCCGATAAATCCACATGCATTTGGATTGGGGGGTTAGCAGTTCGGCAGGGAGTTCGTCGGTTTCATGATCTTTTAAAAACGTGATAATTTCGGAAATATCGTAATTGAGTTGTAAAAGCAGGGCCGTTAAATTGAGTTGCGGTGTAAGCTCCGTTAACTCTTGAGGGGAAGTGGGTATCAGCGTTTTTTTAAAATCCGGGTATTCCGGATTGACCGCCGCGATAAGATCGGCTTCTACCCATTCATAAAGAGCCAGCTCCTCTATAAACGGATATTGTTCTATGGCATGGGTATTCCCGATGAACTCCGGAAAAGCCTCACCCACATGAATGAGCTGATAAGACGTCATGGGGTATTTCCAAAAATATTCTTGCGCCAGCGGTTGCCATTGGTCCTTCAAAAGCTGTTGGGTAAACGGAAACAAAGATTCCAAGGTATCCACCACATTGGCAAATACCATAAATTCGTATTGATCCAAGCGCTCCAAAGGCTGAGACAGAAAGAAATTTTTCTCCGCCGGGCTTAATACCGCAGTGTCAATAAACACCTTTAACGCCTCTGATGATTTAAGTGCTGCACTCCCTTCAGGCGTCATCAGCAGATTTTTTAAAGTTTCTTCAAACGCAACCAGACTCATACCGAAGACTCTGCCACAATCTGCCTAATTTGTTTTATTTCAGCCAAAAGCTCGGAGATGTCTGGAATATTATTATCCCGTTCCAATAAAATAGCCTTGACCGGTACCCTGTTTAAAACAGTTTTTAAGATATCAAAAACTTCGTTACACACTTCTGAGCCATGCGTATCCACAATGAGTCTCTCTTGTTTCAGATGGCCGGCAATATGAATTTGCACGGTTCTTTCCAAAGGGATGTTATTTAAAAAATCTTCGCTGCTATAGCCATGATTTTGCGCATTGACATAAATATTATTTACATCCAGAAGCAGACCACAATCGGCCCGTTCCGCAATCTCTGCCAAGAATTGGGCTTCCGTCATTTCCTCATCACCAAAAGCCACATAATAGGAAACGTTTTCAATTAAAAAAGGAATATCAAACTGGCTTTGAATCTCTTTGATGCGCTTAACCACATGATCCACCGCTTCTTTTGTAAACGGGAGTGGCACCAGATCGTTTAAATAAATACCGCCCACACTGGAAAAACATAGGTGATCGCTAAACCATGCGGGCTGAATCAGTTTGAAAAGGGCTTTCAATTCCGACAGATAAATTTCGTTAAAAGGATCCGTACTGCCAATGGATAAATTAACCCCATGAGAAATAATAGGGAAACCCTTTTCCATGGCGATTTCCAACATCTCCTGGCTACCGCCGCCTTTTCCCATATGATTTTCAGGAACAATCTCCAGCCAGTCAATATCCTGACGATGCATCATGGTTTCATCAAATATAGAGCGCCGAAGTCCCAATCCAACGCCTAGCATTGGTAGTGGCTGCATTTGTGAAGCAAAGCTGGACATATTAACCCCATTTATGAACGAAAATGAATGGCGTCATCCCGCAAAATCTAGTTTCGAGAGATGACGCCTTCATATACTTATATCGTTTTAACTATTGTTTAGCGGGCGGCGTTGTTTCGTTGCCTTTGGAAGCGCATTTTTTGCTTGCTCCGCATTTGTGGTGGTGTTTTTTAACTTTACTGCCACATTTTTTGTCTTTTTTGGCACCACATGAAGCAGCACCACAGCTGGTTTTTGCGTCTTTATCCTCGGCAATTTGCAAAGGCTGGGCTTCGTTCAATTGAAACAGGCTATGGGTCTCTGCGAAAGCCGGCAAGCTGGCAGCAGCAGAAGCCAATAACGACATACCCAATGCGAGTGAAAGGGCTGCCTGGGATTGAGATGATTTTTTCATTGAATGCTCCTCTTTTATAACATTCCTACTGATAATCAGAAATAGCAAAAACTTTTTATTACAAAAGTAATTAAAGCTATTCTTACTCTCATCTTACCATGCTCAACAATGACAAAAAATGTCTATTCTTTTTCTCTGTTAAATTTCGGTAAGATTTTTAAAGTAGACAACCCGATCCGAAGAACCGTCAGAATCGGCTAAAGCAAAGCCATTTCGCAAATAAAACGGGGCAGATAATGCCATGGCAGGGTTAACTTCAAGACGCATGCGGCGGTAACCGCGGTTTTTTGCTTCCTGAATACAGGTTTGCAGCAATTGATACCCCACCCCTTTTCCTCGAAATTTTTGTAGCAAGTATATTTTCCGGATTTCACATGTGCTATCGTCCAGGCGAATAATACCGGCACAGCCTACCACGCCCAGCATCGGGTCTTCCGCAACAAAAAAGCTTTCAAACGGGTTACTGGACTGCATCGCCTCCAGTTCCTGCTGATCCTTGGCGGTCGGCAGAAAACCCCATTCCTGAAGCACGGATAACACAACAAACTCCACCCCTTGCGCATCGTCAGGGTGAAACTGGCGTATAGTGAGGGATTCATTCATTCCAAAAACCCAAATAACCGAAACCAAAAAAGTAGGGCCATTGTAACGTGTCCAAATACCCGGTGCAAGAAAAGCTTCGCACTTAAAGCAATTTAGCGGTTAAAATATTTCTATACGATTCTCTATATGGGGTAGTGTATGGAAATAAGTCCTAGACAGCAACTGGAACAAAAGTTAAACGCCATTGAAGCGCAACTCGCCATAAGCCCAAAGGTCATCGACTTGCAGTTTGAACGTGCCAGTGTGCTCATTACACTGGGCCAGATAGAACAGGGAAAGCAAGCCTATATTGAAATTTTGCTGCAAGATCCAACGCATTTTGCAACCCTCAATAACCTCGCCATTTTGCTGGAAGAAACCAATTACCGCAGCGCCGCACGCGCCCTCTACAATCAGGCAGTCACGCATCATCCCAATAATCCCCTGGGACATGTTAATTTTGGCAATCTGCTGCTTTACGCAGGCGACTATACCGAAGCACGCGAACAGTATGAAACCGCCGTTACGCTGGACCCCGACAATATGCATGCGCATCGTGGCCTGAGCCTGTTATTTCAGGAAATAGGCGAAGAAGACAAAATGCAGTACCACCGAATAAAGGGGTACCGCCATCAGCCGGTTACAGCGTTTCCCTATGTCGGCAAGGCAGAAGCAATACCCTTGCTGCTTTTGACGTCTACCATGGGCGGCGGTGATCTGCCCTGGCGCAGACTGATTGATAACAATGTTTTTCAGGTGACCGCAATAACGGCGGAATTCTATAACCCGTCAGAGCCCTTACCTCCCCATAAACTTGTTTTCAATGCCATTGGGGATGCCGATACCTGTCAATCCGACCTGAAAGCGGCGGAAGCACTGATTCAACACACCACTGCACCGGTTATCAACTCCCCTCTTGCAGTTCTGACGACTGGACGCACTGACAATGCAGACCGATTGGGCACTTTACCCGGCGTTGTTACTCCTCGACACGCCATTTTGACCCCCGAAATGCTGGAGAATAAAGAGGCTATCGAGACTCTGCTCACCCAGAATGGTTTAAATTATCCCTTGCTTCTGCGTAGTCCCGGTTTTCATACGGGGAAACATTTTGTGCGCGTGGATCATTTGGATGGGTTAATCTCTGCGGCATTAACGTTACCCAGAAAGTGGTTGATGGTTTTGGAATATCTGGACTCTCGTGGTGTTGACGGTTTTGCGCGAAAATACCGTGTCATGACGATCGATGGGAAGTTATACCCCTTGCACCTTGCGGTTTCAGCGGATTGGAAAGTACATTATTTTACGTCCGAAATGACGAATAATGCAGTCCACCAGGCGGAAGAAGCTGAATTTCTGAATGACATGCAGAAGGTATTGGGTGAGAAAGTGATGACAGCCCTCTATGCGATTCAGGATGCACTTGGATTGGATTATGGCGGTGTGGATTTCGGCATCAAAGATACCGGTGACCTTCTGCTTTTTGAGGCCAATGCCACCATGAATATCATCCCTCCGGATGCCGACCCCCAGTGGAACTATCGGCGCCCGGCCATTTTTAATGCCTTATCCGCCACCCATAACTTGCTGCTTTCGCGAGCAGGTCAATGATTGAGGAGCTGTCACTCGATCCGGAGGATTGGGAAGGCCTTCGCCAAACATTTCATGAGGCTGTTGATCTCTGCATCACCCAAATACAAAACATTCGTGAACAACCCGTGTGGCAACCCACACCGGAAACTATTCAACAAACTTTTCAAGACCGATTGCCCCATGAAGGTCAGCCTTTAAAAACCTTGCTTTCAACGTTTAAAGAAACGATTCTTCCCTACGGCACGAGTAATCCCCATCCGAGATTCTGGGGATGGGTCCAGGGCAGTGGCACCATGGCGGGTGCCCTGGGGGAAATGCTGGCCGGGTTTATGAACTGTAATACCGGTGGACGGGATCAAATTGCTTTATATATGGAACAGCAGGTTCTTGAATGGTGTAAGGAAATCTTCGGGTTCCCCGCCTCGGCCAGCGGTATCCTCACCAGCGGCACCTCCATGGGGACGATAATCGCCTTAAAAGTAGCGCGCGATGCGAAAAACGCCCCAAAACGGGTAGGCTATACCTCTAGCGAGGCACATAACTGCATCATGAAGGCATTCGATCTGTTGGGGCTCGAAGCACCCCAATTGGTCCCGGTCGATGAACATTATCGTCTACAACCTCAACAATTGAGAGAAATGATTGCCGCGGATCGGGCTGCCGGATTTCTGCCCTTTGCCGTGATCGCTTCCGCGGGAACCGTCAACACCGGTGCCATTGACGATTTGGAAACCTTAGCCAGTATCTGCCGGGAAGAAGACTTATGGCTGCATGTGGATGCCGCCTTCGGCGGGCTGGCGATTTTAACACCCGAGTTCAACCAACCCTTACGCGCTATTGCTCAGGCTGACTCCGTGGCGTTCGATTTTCATAAATGGCTCCATGTGCCTTATGACGCAGGTTGCGTCTTAATCAAAGACAAAGATCTTCACCGCCAGGCTTTTGGCGCACGTCGAGAATACTTGGCCGGCGCAAAAGCAGGAATGGCTGGGGGTGATACCTGGTTTTGCGATTATGGCCCGGAATTATCCCGAGGTTTCAGGGCCTTAAAAATATGGTTCACCTTCAAAACCTATGGGATTGACCAGCTCGGCAAATTAATCTCTCAAAACTGTTCACAAGCCCATTTTTTATCCCAGCTTGTCGTATCTAACCCTGCTCTGGAATTGCTTTGCCAAACCAGTTTAAACATCGTCTGTTTCAGGTTTGTAAAGACCGGTTTACCTGAAAATAAGCTGGATGAACTGAACCATAACATCGTTATTGAGTTACAAACCCAAGGCATCGCGGCTCCCTCCACTACCCGATTGGGAGGTCGGTTGGCGATTCGGGTCTGTATCACTAATCACCGAACACGTCAGGAAGATCTAACCCTGCTGGTGAAAGAAGTGGTTCAAATCGGGCAGGCGCTTTGTCCATGAACATGGAGCACATGCTTCTGGCCGGAGGAGATTCCCGGTTGCTTCTCGATCCGGCAACTCATACCAACCGTTATGGGTGTACCCCCCTCCCACAACCAGATCTACACAGTTTTTCATCGTCAACGGCGCGCACCATCTCCCAGCGAGCCCTCCAGGCGGTTGAACAGGCACTCTATTCTCCTGAAGAAATACGACAATCGCTCACTGAGCTCTTAGGAATTGAAGCAGACATCATCCTTTCTCCGTCAGGGACTGATTCAACCCTACATGCGGTGTTTCTGGCACGGGCATTGATGGGTGTCCCGTTGGAAAGCATTGTCCTTGCCCCCAACGAAAGCGGCAGCGGTGTGCCCTTTGTGGCGGCCGGCCTGCACCCGGATACTCAAACCGCAAGAGGCATGTCTGTCGTGAAAGGTGAACCGATAACTCAACTGGCCACAGGCCTCACTCTCCAAACACTTCAAGCCTCCGATGATATCCTGGAAACCGTCTCTCGCTCGATTGAGGCAGGGAAACGGGTATTGTTGCATATGATGGACAATTCCAAATTGGGATATACCCACCCCAGCCCGGCCTGTTTGCAAGCTTTGCAATCCCAGTATGGCGATTCAGTCCTAATTCTGGTCGATGCCTGTCAAGGACGCACTCCCCGTTCACGGCTGCATGAATATTTACGCCAAGGGTGTATGGTGAGTATTACCGGCTCTAAATTCTTTACCGGCCCACCCTTTTCCGGCGCCTTATTGGTTCCCCCACCGCTTGCAATTCGTATAAAAAATATAACCGACGTCCCTACCGGCCTTGCTGACTACACAGAAGCCAGCGCCTGGCCGCCATCTTGGCCCGGCATTCGCAGTGCGTTACCCGATGCCCTAAATATAGGTCTATGCACCCGGTGGACCGCCGCTCTGTATGAAATGCGCGCCTATTACGCTGTCCCCACCGAGTTTCGTAAACAGGTCGTGCAAGCTTTTGCAGACACCGTTTTACCCATCCTCAAGCATTGCCCTCATATTCAATTGCTTCCCCTGCCTCAAGCGTCCACCCCGACAATTTTTCCGTTTTTCATCCGGCATCAGGATCGCTATTTGTCGTTCGAAGCCTGTAAACAGCTCTATTCCCTACTGATTGCCCAGCGATTCCAACTGGGTCAGCCTGTCTTAGTGGGAGACGCCGGTGTATTACGCATTTCTAGCGATGCCAGGCTGGTCTATGATCATTGGGAAAAAGCCCAAACAAACCTGGAGGACGAAGCCTTACAAATCACCGCAGCCCTAGACAAAATAGCGTCGCTCCTGCGTCAGTTTGACTCCGGGGAGTGGCTGGAAGGCCAATCCGGGTGATTTAAAATCGCCATATAAACCGACTGGAAGGTTTGGAAACGCTGCATCAATTCCGGGGGCACATCATCGGGCATCACCAGCTGGCTGTTTTGAGTGCCATCACCAGGATGAAACTCAATTAGAATGCGGGGACGCTGAAATTCCCCTTCCAAGCCCTCTTCCGGCAAGTTATCCTGCATCGTTTCAGTGAGCATATTTAAATTCTGCACCTGATGGCCCATCACCTTCAGGCTATTCACCACCCCACCCATGGTATGGTGAAGTTCCTTGACCGTAGACTCAATGTCATTATATTGCACCGGCAAGTGCTTGCTAGCTTCCTGCTGCTGAACTTTTAAATGGCTCAACAGGGTTTTGATTTCCCATAACCGCCAAGCCAGATAACCGAAACCAACGCTTAAAAATACGAACAATAACCCAAAGAGCATAACGGACCCCTATCTCTTATTCAAATGAGCTCAGGTGACAAAACAACCAGACTATTAATCTCATGATAACCAGCTTTTGCAAAAAAGTGATAAAACTTTAAGAATTAAATAATGTTAAAATTGAGAGATTGTTTTTCCCTCTCCCCAGCGAGGGAGAGGAGCAGTCGTAGGCGAGACGCCAGTCAAGCCGTACGAATGCGGTGAGGGGGAGAGATAATTCGGTCCCCCTCCCTGCATCCGTAAGATTCGCGCCAAGCGCTCATCAACGGCTGCTTCCCTCCCTCGATGGGGAGGGAGAAATTATGTGAAAGGCGCTTATGAACTGGCATCAGGCAGAAACGGCAAAGTCGGTCGAAGGGAGAAACATTGTTCTCTTTTTATCGCATCCCGACGTTAAACAATCGCTAGACACCCTAATTTTAGGCGCTTTCCATGGCGACGAACCGGAATCAGCCCAGTTGACTGAGGCATTTTTAACTGGGATAGCCCCAGAGGGCATACCTGTTGGCGTTGTACCGGTTGTAAACCCCGATGGGTTATTCAAAGGACAACGAACCAATGCGCATGGCGTGGATTTAAACCGCAACTTTCCCACCAACGACTGGGTAGAGCAGGAACAAGCTACGCCGTATTATTCCGGACCAACGGCAGGAAGCGAGCCTGAAACCCGTTTTATACTGGAATTATTGGATTGCTATACCCCCAAAAAGATTATCTCCGTTCATACGCCTTATAAAGTCATCAATTATGACGGGCCAGCCTTGGCCCTGGCTCAAGCCCTGTCGAAAATAATCGGCTACCCCATCACCGAGGACATTGGCTATGCCACACCAGGATCTTTCGGCACCTACTGCGGCAAAGAGCGCAACATGGCTGTCCTTACCCTGGAACTGCCCGAAGAAGGTTTCGATCAGACGGAATTAAACCGTAATCTCGAAGGACTCGTGGCGGCGATTAATTTTCCCTCCCCACCGAGGGAGGAAAGCAACCGTTGATGAGCGCTTGGCGCGAATCTTACGGATGCAGGGAGGGGGACACGAATTATCTCTCCCCCTCACCGCATTCGTACGGCTTGACTGGCGTCTCGCCTACGACTGCTCCTCTCCCTCGCTGGGGAGAGGGAAAGTAGATTTAATTTTCCCCACCCGTAGGAAGGGCCATTTCTTCGTGGCGGGCCGGTTCGAAGCTTAGGCTGATGCGGCGTTCTTCCGGGTTGAATTTGACGATATAGGTTTCGATTTTGTCCCCGACATTGACCTGTTTGCCGGACGCGTTTTGGTGGTCGGTGATATCGCGACTGGGAAGCAGGGCTTCAACACCGGGATAAACTTCCACAAAGGCGCCGAAATGCTTGATACGGGTAACAGTCCCTTCCACTTTTTCGTTGAGGGCCAGAAACTTGACCACTTCAATCCAGGGATCGGGGAACTGGCTTTTAATACTGAGACTGACGCGTTGTTTGTCATAATCGATACCGATGACTTCCACTTTGACTTTTTCGCCAATCGACAAGATATCGGAGGGGTGTTCCACCCAGCGCCAGGACATCTGCGACAGGGGGAGCAAACCATCTACACCGCCCAAATCGACAAATGCGCCAAAATCGGTAAGACGAACCACTTCGCCTTCCACAACATCGTTGACCTTCAGATCGGCAAAAAGTTCTTTGCGCTGCTCGGCCATTTGTTCAGCCATCACCTTACGGTGAGACAGAATAATGTTGTTGCGCTGTTGATCCAGACTGAGAATTTTAAACGGCAACGTTTGTCCGACCAGCTCTTCCAAAGAAGCCTTGACCCGCAGATGACTGGAGGGAACAAACCCCCTGAGCCCCATCACGTCAATGAGCAAGCCACCCTTTACCACGGCTGAGACACTGCAATCAATCACCGTGTCGGAGTCCATCAGTTTTTGGAGATCATGCCAGCTTTGAGCTGTGTAAACCCGTCGATGCGACAGCGTGAGCTGTCCGTCTTCATTTTCTTCACGCAGAATAAAAAAATCGACAACTTGGCCTTCGGTTTGCAGCTTTTCAACCGCGTCGTTGCCCCCGACGACTTCCTTGAAAGGAAGAAACGCCGCGGTTTTTGCACCGATATCGACCATTGCGCCGGAGGTGTCCAGGGTTACAATAGTACCCTTGACAATATCACCCTTCTTGAAATTATAGTCATACTTTGCAAGAAGCTGCTCGAATTCCTGTCTCAATTTATCCGATGCGCCGTCCAAGTCTTGAGCTTCTTGCACCTTTTTACCCGATGGGGACATACAGGCTGTGGTTTCCTCCGTTCCAGACACAAATGGTTGGACTATATTAACATAGCCCAACCAAAGTATGTTATCAAATAGTTATTGGCTTATTCAACCATCTGTTGAAGTAGAAAAACGGAACGGAGCTTTGAAATGGTCCTTTTCTCGGTTTGGCGAATACACTCTCGTGTCACGCCATACTCCTCGCCCAGTTGTTCGAGGGTCCACTTTTTGCCGGTTTCGGGATTCCCTATCATTCCGAAACGCTTTAACAGGATATCACGTTCATTGTTCTTCAGCACATCCAGTAAGGCAGAATGCAACAATCCTTTACTTTGCCCATAAATCAACCGTTCTTCGGCAGAGGGTTCATCAAAGGGAATCACGTCGGCCAGGGTCTGCGAATCATCGTCACCATTGGACAGTTCTGACTCCAAGCTGAACGGCTTTTGCGACATTCGAAGCAGACGACTCACTTTTTTCTCGGACATCTTCATCACCTTGGCCAGTTCGCCCTCTGAAGGTGTACGGCCCTGCTGTTCTTTAATCTCATCCAGAACTTTTCTGAGTTTGGTGACGGCATCGATTACATGTCCCGGCAACCGGATCAGACGATCATGTTCAGAAAATGCCTGAAGCACGGCTTGACGGATCCACCATGTGGCGTAGGTTGAAAATCGGTAT
>Ga0206838_10146_pt1 | contig 21293 bp, 12 predicted proteins | sample Alteio_BWOrgCont_26_FD_152879 | JGI IMG/M metagenome (GOLD analysis project Ga0206838, IMG submission 152879) | Enriched cells from forest soil in Barre Woods Harvard Forest LTER site, Petersham, Massachusetts, United States -... | ecosystem: Environmental > Terrestrial > Soil > Temperate forest >...
TGTCCGCTATCAATATACTTGGCACCAGGCATTCAACTTATACTATGTCGATGGTGCCATCACAGATAAAGAAGTGACAGACATGCTTTCAAAGGACGTGGCCGGATTCGCAGATCATGCCGGCGTTGCCAGCATAATCGAGTATGGGGCTTACCATGTGCCGCTACTTTTGCGAGATCCAAAAACTGATCAAGTGGTGGCTATTGAAACTGAGGGCAATCCCCAGCAGTGTCTTCCGGATTGGGCGATTTATGCGCCTACCGCAGGTGGTCACGTAAAATGTGTGGCTAAGATTCAGTTTCGTCCACCTGCAAGCGGACACTCCGGTGACAGACCCGGCACTGAGTTGCTGCCTCGGGGTCCACTGCGCGAACTGGCAAAAGTAATTGCCAGAATTGTCGGAAAGGAGAGTGATGCCCGCGCAGGATGGCCGTATCTTGGCGCAGCCACGTGCGACATGTGGGGGAACGTACTCTATCGACCTTGGGCAGTAGGCAGTTCCGATGGACCGACAATGCATTCTACTGAAACGCAGTTAGAGAAATGGGCGCGCCAAAGCGCTTACAACCAACGTCAATACAGACAGATGCAGCAAGTGTATCCGAAAGCAGTAGCCCAGCTTTCAGTCTATTATCAAAACACCTTTCACAAAACTGCGCCCCAAGCCCACGCTCTAGCTCAAAGAACGCTGGAACAGGCGATAGGAAAAAGTTTTTTCTTCTGAGTATCAAAACGGACGAGACGTTTTGCAGATGTGCACTTTCAAAGGCTGCAGAACATTTGCAGTGTCGACCTTTTTCGAATGTCCGAATACTTTTACGTTGCCGTCACGGGCACTCGGTTAGTAGCCGGCTATACCACCACTGCTCAATCCTTGATACATCATCGGATATGATGTGCCTACCCCGAGCGTGCTCTCCTCTCCCTCAACGTAGTTGAGCCGGTTCTGAACGTTTGCCCTCTGTGCCGACGATAGATTGCCTGAAGTGAGAAGATTTTGCAGGTGGTTCTGCCTCATGGCGAGACCAGAGCCAATAGAGTTGTTCAGAGCGCCTTGTTGCATCTGCAACTGAAACAGCCTGTTTTGGAGCAACATCTGCTGTTGTGGCAGTAGGTTGCCTGACAGGAGTTCAGTTTGAATCAATAGCTCTTGGGCGGCGATATTGTTGCTGTTATTGGTCAGCTGATTCTGCATCCATTGCTGTTGGTTATAGAATTGCGAATTTTGTCCGATGAGTTGGCCATTGACGTTGTTAGCGGTCGTCGTCGTTGGCACGGCGATCGTTGATCCTGTCGAACCGGCTGTAGTGTTCGCCGTCGTGTAAACGGGAACAGTTGAACTCGCCGAGCCGGCTGTAGTGTTCGTACTGTTGGGCCAGCCCTGGGTCTCCTGTCGCATGCCGCTGAATTCGCTACCGCTGTTGGTGTTGGCGGCACTGTTGCCGCGCCAGCCACCCCAGCCGCTATTGTTGCTGTTGGTTTCGATTTCGTTCCTGCCACCCCAGCCGCTGTTGTTGCTGTTGGTGCCGGTCTCGTTCCTGCCGCTCCAACCGCCGCTGTTATTGCTGGGACTGACTTGGTTCTTGCCAACCCAACCGCTGTGGTTGTTGTTTGTGCTGAAACTGTTGCCACGGTTGAGACTCTCGTACCCCATGCTGCTGTTCCCGCCAGGCCCTCTGGCTTCGGCAGTAAGCCCATTGCTGATTGAACCGGCCGTTATGGCAGCCGCCACAAGCAATCGGATAAGGTTATCTTTCATGACCATCAATGCCCCGAATTGGGAGGGGAGCCCACCATCAGTTCCTCGGTGAACCGGCCCTGAGACTGTCTATATTGTTAGTGACAACTTTGCCACAAGATCAAGCGCAAGACAATCGTAATTACCGCAAACCGGCAGGGTTCTTGCGAGCAAGCGGCAGCAGCGCTTATGCGTTGTTTTTCTCAATTCAGGGGTGCGGTTGCTGCAATGCTTTCGTGATTGCACTCTTGAGCTTGCCGAGCCATGAAGCCATGTCATACCACCTTGTCCAAGTGCGAGCGAGCTGCTTTGGCTTGAGCATATTCTTTTGCGAGCGCAGCTCGTCTTTGGCATAGGCGCTCCCTAAATCGCACAGGGCGGCTTGAAGATCGAGATTGAGACCGACGATCTCCTCGCCATATGACTGAATCTGATTTTGAAGATCCTCAATAACTCGCTCTTTCGCCCGAGCTACATCCTCCAGATGCTTGATGCTTTCTTTGTTGGCCGCTACCTCACAATGCAATGTTTCTTTGGCTTCAGCCATTATAGAGAAGCTCGCTTCCAGCACTCGCATGTTGTCGGTTTGCTCCGCTGCAAGAGTTTCAGAGTTTCGAGCCGCGACCTCGTTTCGTCTCACTTTCATCCAGTCTGCAACGACTACCGCTCTACTCTCAGGTGACAATCCTATTTCTTGCTCTACCTCTAGGGATGCTGCCTCCTGTAAGGTTCTCCACAGTTTAACACTCTCCGGATAGCACCTGCAAAAGCTGTCCTTCCAAATCAGGGGCACATTCCTGTTGAGCAGATCGTGCTGGTAGATGTTCTGCTCCCATGCATCAAATCGAGAAGAGAATCTGCTGTTTAGCTGGTTGATAAATGAGTTTCCGTGAGCGATCATGTGCTCGGCGCTAGTGATTATGCACTGTGATTCATGCCGGTGGTAGAAGGTCAAAATCGATTCGTTGTAAGTTTGCCACACGTCTACGGCGAACTGTGGATTCAACTGGAATACCTTATCTTCCCGTCGAAACAGGGAGTCGGTTACTTGCCACGGGCTTCGAATCAAGAAGATGAATCGTGCATTCGGAACCAGTTCCAACCAAAAATCAAGAAAGAGTGTGGTACGAGGATCTTTCCAGCCCCAGGCTGTGGGCTTGCCGGTCATATTTAGAAGATTCAGAGCCTGTTGTCTAAACGTTTCGGGAGCGGCTATCGGCATCTTCGCCACCCATCCCTCCGGACTCAGCCCCTGGCTCTCCAACATGTTCTCGTGCAAAGTCACAAAATCAATGTTCTCAAAGTGACCTGGCTTATTTGACGGGGTGGAACCGAGGAGACTGTCTCCAATAAACAATCCGGCGTTCTGGAACAGCGAGGCGGCAAGCGATGTCCCGGAGCGATGCATGCCGGCAATAATGAATGGTGAAGCAGCCGCTTCAGCCACACAAGTCGAGGCAGCACTTGTCGTAATCATAGGTTCACACCGCTGCAGGCTGGCAATCCAGTCTCAGCAAAATTAGTCTGTCGCCCTTCCGTGTGCCCGAAGAGGCAGTAGTGAGTGAGAGGATTCATTCCAGAGTCTCGCACATCTTGGTACTTCTGCAAGTAAAATGCGGAATCGAATAGCGGGCTGGGTGAGCGTCCTTCAAGGGCACCACTTATTATGAAATGAGCTAAGGGATTTGTATTGCTCCTGGCCACATCCTGATTGGTTTCGAGGTAGAAGTTCGTATCAAACTGCGGATGCGGGTTCCGTCGTTCACGCCAGCCGTGCAAAATGAAGTGGACTAACGGATTTGTTCCGGCTTCCAGCACATCGATATATTGGTTCAGATAAAACGAAACATCAAAAAGTGGATGTGGATCCCTTCTCTGCATCCAGCCGACTTGAGCGAAGTGCACCAGCGGATTGGTTGAAGCGCCGATATCAGGATGATTGCGCAGGTAAAACTCAGTGTCGAAAAGAGGGCTGGGATTGTACAGCATCGGCGCACCAGCTTTGAGGTAGTGCAGAACCGGGTTTTCCTTCACGTCTTTGTACTTACTCAAATAGAATATCGGGTCGAATAGAGGAAACAAGTCAGGTACATCGACCCTCGAAGTTTCCCATCTATTTGTCCAATATCTCGAGCCGGAGGCCATTAGGATCTGTTCCTACCCGATTCGCATCCTCCCACACCGAAAGGCGCCCTGGATAAGTAAATCCAAATAAAGAGGATACTTTTGCGATACTGCCACGATCGTAACTCATGTCGAGCGAATATTGACAAGGGTCGAGGGCAGTGTGAGAATAGTCCAATTTTTTGTCAGTCGTGCGTGTCAACCAACGAGGAGTTTGCTCAACTCGTCATGAGCGAACGTATAGTCCGCTCACCGTAAGATCCGGTTGTGTCGACTACCCGAAAGTGATTTCCCCGCTCAGAAGGCTTGATAATTGCGAACTGCCCGTCGGGAAGAATAACAAGAGGAGCCCCCTGACATTCCGCAAAGTATGCAGCGAAGGGGCAGACCATAGTTGGTTCAAAGCTGTCTGGATGCTGCCAGCACGTCGAAGAGTTAGATTTTATCCAGTTTCGAAGCTGGTTATGTGTCTTCTCTTTAAGGAAACCGGATTATACGGATGGCTTCAATTGCGGGAGCGACCTTACACGAGGAGTCGCCACAACATCTGGACGGCTATTCATTGAAGACTTTGAAGAAGACTATTGAACTCCCTCGGCTTGCCTCAGGCACTATCTTTGCGATCCAGCAATGCTTGGACTTTAGGAACCAGCTCGGTAGGGATGGCCATCAGTGTCATATTCTTTTCTTGGAGCGCGTCCTCAATTTCCGCAAACTCTTCGTCTTCGGATTGGCTCTCATAATGCGCAATTACTTCTCGAACTCGCTGTTCATTCCAACCTTTCGGAAATTTTTGCTGCTTCTTCATTTTAGTTTCCTTCGCTGCCGCCGCCGAAATGCCAATTTAGCCTTAGCGCTTAGCTCATATGCAGTAATCACAAAGACATCTTCAGGATTTTCGTCGCGAATGTAGATCACTTGGAGAATTCGACCTTCAGCTGTTCGCCCAATCTATCTTCGCGTTTCTCCCTCTGCCTTCAAGTCTTCACCCGGTCCGCGCAGGACATCTTCAAATTCTTGCTCTGTGACGCTGTGGTTGTGAATGTGTGGTCCTTCGGTTGTAGGATCAAAATAAAACCGAATTTTCACTTTTCGTCCTTTCTAACCCGAGCACCATATTTAGTATAACATCCGCTCGGTGCCAAGCTTTTGCACCGCGCGGATGGCTGAGTCGATGTGCTTTGTAACTGCGAAGGCGACTGTTATCAGTTCGATGATTGCTCCCAACCATATGAACCGAAGTGCCATCCAGGAGGAGCCTGCCAGCCTTTGTCCGTTCTTGCAACTGGAACGTAAACTCCGCCGCCAACCGAAACGTAATACGTATCGCCTTCTTTCCAGCCGTCGTTGGGCTTGAAGCCTGGCGGGTGATTCGGAAATTGGTCGAACCATATATGGGCTGATTGGGATTGAAGATGTCTGAAGGTGAGCCTGACGACTGCTGCGGCGACTCCGGTTGGGCCCATTGCCTTCCAGCTCAGGGTGAAACGACCGCGTTAAACGGAACGCAGGTATACAATGGCAACCATTGGTATTCTAACGCCTGTTTAGATTAGAGCCTTATGAGCGTCGCTTTAGAAACCCTAACGACAAACCACGCACCTCCGCGCTCAACCGCACCTGCTGCGGTTCTCTTCCTGTTTTTCTTTTGCTCCGGATTGTGCGGGCTGGTCTATCAAACCGTTTGGCTCCGCCTCGCGTTGGCGTCGTTCGGCGTAATTACGCCGGTTGTTTCGGTCGTGCTCGCAGTCTTTATGCTCGGTCTGGGGCTCGGCTCGTGGCTGGGCGGCAAGTATATCGATGCGGCGAAGCAACGGCTGCATTTATCGGCGCTCACCATGTATGGTTTGTCTGAGCTCGTTATCACGGCCGGCGCCCTATCAGTTCCTTCTCTATTCTCTATCGGGCAGCAAGCGCTGCTGCGCATCGGCGAAGCTGATTCGACGTTGTACCTCTCCGCAAGCGCACTGGTCATCGCCCTTGCGATCATGCCCTTTACCATCGCCATGGGAACGACATTCCCCTTCATCATGTCGTTCTTGCGCGAAATTGGGCAAAGTGAGAAGCGGTCGTTCAGCTTCCTCTATATCGCCAATGTGGCGGGGGCCGTATTGGGCGCCTTGCTCACCGCTTTCGTGTTCATTGAGATATGGGGGTTTCATGGGACCCTGTCTGCGGCAGCGATGGTCAACCTGTTGGTCGGCGTCTGCGCCATCGCAATTGGACGAAAGTCCGTTCTTCAAGCGAATGCGGGTCCTCAGGTTTCTGACAGATCTTCAAACACAATTACCGTGCCCCTACACTTTCTCATTTTGTTCGTGACCGGATTCACATCGATGGCGATGGAAGTTGTGTGGACAAGGCAGTTTACGCCTGTTCTCGGCAACGTGGTTTATGCATTCGCCAGCCTGCTGACGGCGTACTTGCTTTCTTCGTGCGCGGGTTCTCTCTGGTATCGCTTCGATGCGTGGAGGGGGAAAGCTCAGTCCGTGCGCTCGATCATGGCGCTATCGGCGTCGGCAGGGCTGCTGCCGATAGTGTTGACTGACCCGCGGCTTCACTCTGCTGTCAGTCCGCTTCTGTCGATCGCGCCACTTTGCGCATTGCTGGGATATCTTACGCCGATGCTAATTGATGAGTTATCGGAAGGCAACCCATCGGTCGCAGGCAGAGCCTACGCCTTCAACATCGCCGGGTGCATAATCGGACCTCTGGTGGCAGGCTACTTTATGCTGCCCGAGGTCAGCACGCGCATCGCTCTGATTTTGCTGGCGATACCGTATCTGGTGCTGGCCATCGCAGCTATGGAGAAGAGTTCACCTCCAGGATTACCTTCAAAAGATAAGGGAGGGACTTGGTCCTTTGTGTGGCAAGCGGGGCTCGCTGTTGCATTGTTTGTCGGCGCCCTCTTTTGCCGTTGCTGGGAAGAACCCCTGGGAACGGACAAAGTCGTTGTCAAACGCGACTACGCCGCCGCTGTTACTGCCACCGGTGTGGGCAGGGACAAGACTCTGACAGTCAACGGCATCAGCATGACCGGGCTCACCACTATTTGCAAATACATGGCGCATCTGCCGCTCGCGTTCAAAGGCGGGCAATCGCGTGATGCTCTTACGATCTGCTTTGGCATGGGAACCAGTTTTAAGTCACTGGCCTCGTGGGGGCTTAACGTGACTGCCGTTGAACTGATTCCGAGCGTTCCAAAAGTCTTCGGTTATTTCCATTCTGACGCCGATGTGGTTTTAGGCAACCCCAAAGCCAAAATTGTTATCGATGACGGCAGAAGATTCTTGAAACGGACACAGCAGAAGTACGACGTCATTGTCATTGATCCGCCACCGCCGCCACAAGCGGCGGGTTCGAGTTTGCTTTACTCCGAGGAGTTTTACCGGGAGATTCGCGCTCATTTGAAACCAGGTGGAATACTCCAGCAGTGGTACCCCTATGACCTTGTCGGTCTTGGCGCCGCAGCGAACTCTCTCAATCGCTCGTTCCCATATGTTCGTGTGTACGATTCACTGGGCGAGTGGGGGTGGCATTTCCTCGCATCCGATCGTCCGATCGATAACCCTAATGCTGATGAACTGCTGGCGCGCATGCCGCAGTCCGCGAAGAATGACTTGACCGAATGGGACGCGAAGAACGATCCGGCGCAGCTACGACATAACGTTACCGAAATTCTCAAGACCGGAAAACCCGGATATAGATTGATCACCAACGCTCGCATCACCGACGATCGACCATTCAACGAATACTACTGGTGGCGCGACAACAAGCACTCATTCGAGTTCTGGCGCAAGAGATAAGCACGATCATCGTGGACCACCGAACGCCGCCAGCTCCATCTGTATAGAGTGTTTTTGTTGGTCTAGTCCTTCGTGGCCGATTTGCCCTGACAAATTACAGGCTTTCTGCCTTTGACGCAACTTTCACGTATGGTTTCCTAGCATGTATGCAGACGCACCACTTGGGAGGTTTCTAACCATGGCTATTTATTTTCACGATCCAGCTGCAAAAGCCGAAGGTGACAAGGAGATTGCAGGAATAGAAGATGCCGTTAAACGTCATGACACAGGCGCTTTGCAGAAGATGTTGGACGAAGTAAATCAGCATGACTCCATGTCACTGGCCGGGCCGCGTGCTGTGTACAACCAACTGCCTAAAGATGCACAGCAGGCAATAACACCGTTGGATTACGACAACAAAGTTCGTGGTAATTCTCCGACTCACCTCGAAGTGTCCAACGTTTGGGCGGCGGGTAAAGACACTTCCAAAAATGACAATACGCCTCAGAACCGCCACTAACAGCGGCTCAATTAAACGAATCTTGCCCCACATATACACATTTCCGTTTAACCGGCATCGGCAGCGGTCCTAAAACCCACTCAACCAGGGTTTCGACCGCTGCCGTTCACCGTTTCGCACAAGTGCGCGGAATACGCAACTCTGGATCTTGCTAGTTCGCCAATCGATGATACCGTAGACGGTGTCATTATTATCCGGCAGAGGCGGATAACATTCAATGTTTATCAAAGAATCTTTATCTCAAACACCGTCATGTTTTTGCTATTCCCGCCAGAGAGATAATATACCTCATCATAGCTCCCTGGCTCGCTTGCGCCCAGCGTTCCTGTCCACCTAATCTCACTTTCAGGCAAGAGGCTAGACTCTGTCACCATCTTTTTGTGGCTCGGTCATACGTGATTGGTGTTCCGACAATCGCCTTAAGAACTTGTCGAACTGCTCGGAAAGAATTTGCTCAGTTGTTTTTTGTTGTGGCGGCCGCTGGCTCTCGCCGTTCCATAAAAAGTTGGACAGCAAATGTGGTTCGGCTAGTAGTTTTTGGAAGCGCTCAGACTGGGCCAGATCTGGATTGATTTTCGCACTCTCGAGCAAAAGTTGGCGACTCTTTTCGTCATTGTTCAGGTGAGCCTCAAATGTCGCACTCAGCATTCGGGTTCTCACAGGCTCGGCTCGAAGAGAGTCCAGCTCGGAGAAGGCTACAGAGATTTGATCTGTGCGCCGATCCATCTCGGAAAACTTCTTGTATACATCCTTTAAACCCTTGGGGAGAATACTCATAAGCTGAGCTTGCTCAGCCGTTGTGGTGTTCCAGGCAGACGTTCCTTGGTCCAAATATTTCTCGTGGATCTCATTTGTGAGCGCGTTGATCTGTTGTCTTTCCGGAGCTGGCAGTCTGTCAACGCCAGAGCGAAATTGATCCACCAATGCGTCGTACTGGCAAAATATTCCGGCACGGTTGGCAGCAAGTGCTTTGGTTTGAGCGTCAATCCATTTGGGATCAAAATGATCGGCGGTTTTAATGGCTTGAGCAAAGTCTTGCCTCGCCAGTGTCTGACCGATGGTCGTATGCTCGGAACCTTCCACATAAGCGCTATTAAGTATCAGATCCATGTTCGCTTTTGCAGCATGGATTCCTTCGAAATCGAGTTTGGTATGGGTGGGTCCATGAATATCTGCACAAAATGACTCGAAAGGGTCGGATGCAGGCGATGGTCTCTCCGGTTTCGGAGCTGAGCTGTCCAATGCGGCCATTACTAGCCTCCTGTTGAATAGCGGGTATGAGAGTTGGGCCTTTTTATAGTGATTGCCACGAATCACAATCGGCGGAAGTATAAGCTCCTAGAGCCAGAGAGTCAGTGGTGAAAATACCGAATCCATTTACGGAGGTTGGCTTGGCGCGGGCGAGGCGTCCTCTCGATAGACTGCATTCCGAACACCGGCTTTTGCAAGCAGTTGCAGCACAATGTCTGAGCGCACCACTTCTTGAATACTAGAACCACCTACATCATTAACCCCCACTACTTCGCCCGCATTTGGACCGTCGGTCGCGATCGTGGGTCCGCCGGACACTCCCCCCTTCATGCTGCCTATTATGTAGAGATATTTTTGAGGGTTAGTCCCACTATCATGAATTACGTAGTCCGGCACATGAGCCGGTACACGGGCCGGTGCGTAGCTAAGCGTCGATCCCCCGTCAGCGAAGCCTATCGCTTCTACCGAATCACCCGCTTTTTCTGGACTGTCCTTGGCAAGTTTAAGCGGTTGCAGATTAGCAGCGTCATCTGCCCGAAGTTCAACTTTTACCAAAGCTAGATCGTTTTGCTTGTAAAAAGCAACCATATCACTATCATTGCGATTCGTTCCCACTACTTCGCCCTTGTATTTGTGCGTCCTGCCATCGCGTCCCTCAAAGCTGACCTGCATCTGTTTTTGCCCGTATTCGGAAATCGAGTCGCTGCGTGCCTCCCAGTTCGACATAGATTCTGGTCGCCCACCGGTAACATGATAGTTCGTCAGAAAGTAACCCAAGACCCGCCCGTCTGAAGTTGCCTCTTTGCCCACTAGAAATCCGGTGCCATCGCCGTTGCGTGCTATGACATGTACGATGCTATCGAAAACTTCAGGATGCTCCTCCACCAACCTCTTGCCTGCTTTTACACTAGCCTTTTCGCTTTCCGGCTCTTCGCCGGAGTGGGGTGCTTCCGGTTGGAGCTCAGAACGTGGTGGCGCGACCGGCGCTTTTGGACCCTCCACTGATGGTGCAGAAGGAGCTGAGGGCGCCTCTCCAGCAGTGGTGAATTTTCCGAGGGGATTGTCAGGATTTTCGCGAGAAAACCTCTCTCCGACGAAACTTACCGATTTGTCATCGCGCTCGGATTGGTCGCCCGATCGAGCATGCTGGCGCTCATAGTGTCCTCCAAATGAGCTGGCCAGGGCTGGGTCTCCTCCTTCTTCGGCATGATATTCAAATCTCAAAGCGACTTGCTCGTTGTCACCATTTTGCATGAACATGCCGCCGATTTCGTCACCGTTAGAAGCAGGCTTTAGATCTAGTCGATAAGATTGTCCATCGAATGTCAGCTGATCGACGCCGTTTTGGTACGCATATCGAATTGCGTCGAACTTATTGGATGCCGACGCGTTCGGACTAAAAAGGATTGTCTTCGCCCAGTTTTGGATCTTCTCTGAAATACCCTCCGATGATGTTGGGGCCGGTATAACTTGTTCTGAAGTTTCTGGTGGTTTTTCTTTCCGCGCGTCGGGAAGTAACGAGTCTAGATCAAAGCCATCTTTTGTAGCGCCTGGAGTCATATCGATTGCACCGCGGTCATCAGTGAGGACGGCTCTTTGCGAATCACCACTTCCCTCACGGAAAACACGCGGATCATCCAATTTGATTCCTAGATCGGGAAGTCCCAAAGCGGCTTTCTCAACTGCTCCTAATTGAGTCGAGCGAATATACAATTGTGGCTGAATGCGTTCATCTATCGGGAATATGGAATCAAAGAGTTGATCGGTCTTGGGAGCGGCCCGAGGAAAATCATTTCTGAGGCTATCATGCCTAATGTTTTGACTTTGGTCTGCCAATTTTTGTACCACCGAAATAAGTGAAGCAGTCCCGGAATATTGCTGCTACGAACTGACGCGGCGCTGTTCAGCCAATGCAAACCTGCGCTTGAACAACCGTCGCAAAAGCGAACAGACTATGTTTGATTACGGGTCTATCAGAGGATTAGGCAGAGAATGGCATAGCCATTCTTTATCGGATTTTCTTTGGTGCGAGCTGTGAAGTAACTAACAGGTTTAGGGGCTCTGCCAAACTGGCAGGTTTACGAATGAACGATAGCGCTTAATATCTTGTGCGACTGACATAAAAACCGTGTGAAATCGTCGCACGAATTCAGACATCTTAGCGTCAGGCTTTTAAAACCGCTCGGGCCGCCGTCAAAAAGACGTATGCAAAACGTATGGGAACTGGGTCAGGAAGCTGTCGACAGGAAGATAAAACCCCTCGTGCCATTATTAGCAGTCTACAAAATCGATTTCGAAACGGCGACTTTTGAACATGCATCTTTTAGCGGTATACTGGTGGCCAAAGAGTTGAAAGACCCTGAGGCAAAGCGAATTGCAACGACGAGTCTTCCTGTTACTGGCAGTGCTGGTTTCCTTTGCTGCACCGGTTTGTCAGGCTGCGCCGACAAAAACAGCCACGTCTGATCCAATCAAGATTGGCTTCATTTGCTCTCTGAGCAGCGTCGGCGGTTCGGCTGGCAACGAGATGTTGAATGGCATTAAGTTGTATTTTGACCAGATCCACTATCAGATAGCAGGTCATAAGGTGGAGCTGGTGGTCGAGAACGACCAGAGCGATCCGCTCACCGCGGTTGTAAAGGCTAAAAAACTAGTTGAGCAAGAAAAGGTCGACATCCTGGCGGGATTCCAGTTCTCAAATGTTGGGCTTGTCGTTGTTCCGATAGCGGAAAAACTACAAGTTCCAACCATTATTTCCTTTGCTTCTGCCAGCGCCATCACTATGCGCCCAGACTATAAATGGGTGCTTCGCACCAGCAGAAGTACCGCTCAAACCGCCTTTCCCTTTGGAGAGTGGGCATACAAGACACTCAAATACAAAAATGTAGCGACTCTCGCCGTCGACTACGCCTATGGTTGGGACGTAGTGGGTGCGTTTCAAAAATCATTTGAGCAAGCGGGCGGCAGAATTATCCAGAAGCAATGGATGCCGCTTGGCTTCAAAGATTTCAAGATGTTCCTCCAAAAGATCAAACCTGAAGCCGATGCAGTTTTAATTGTTACCGCCGGAGATTCAGCAAAGCTTGCCATCAAGCAATTCAGCGAGTCGAAGCTAATGCTACCGATTCTTGGCGACACATCAACTTTTGACGAAGAGGTTCTGCGCGAAGAAAAAGACTACGTGCCGTTAGGCTCAATGAGCTCTTCTACATACAGCGCCGCCCTGAATACAAGTGCAAATAAAGCCTTCGTTAAAGCTTATGAGTCTAAGTACTCGGGAGCACAACCATCGCATCTCGCCGAATCATCATATACGACAGGAATGTGGATCAAGAAAGCACTCGAGAGTATCCACGGTGATGTATCCGACAAAGAAAAGGTGCTGGCAGCCCTCAGGCACGTCAGCCTCTCTGATGCGCCGCGGGGTCCGATCAGATTGGATGCATACGGAAATCCCATTCAGAATGTCTACATTCGGAAGGTGCAACAAGTGAACGGGCAACTACAAAACGTTGTCGTCCACACGTTTACGGATGTCTCTCAGTTTTGGAAATATACTCCGGACGACATCTTGAAACAACCGCGGTACAGTCGCGACTTTCCACCTTGTAAGTATTGTTCGGAGTGAGAAAATGATTCTAGCGCCTTGTTATCGTCCCAAAGATATTCTCTAGCGGTTGTCCGGCGCCGGATTTGGTGAAGTACTCTTCCACAAGGCCACGGATGTACGGAATCGAGTCGTCGGCGGATTGAATCGAGCCATTCACTATGCCGTCTTTCGTCGTCGTCGAGCGCACAAATGTATGCACCAGGGGTCGAATTGGTGGAAGTTCTGCTTCTGGCACACCCGAAACCAATTTGGCTAATCGTTCGTACTTGTAATTGTCGGAATATTTGTCGCGTCTTAGATGCCACTCGGTGAATTTGCCGGTGGTGAAGTCCCAAATCTTTAAGCCATAAGGCATGTCGGGAATACCGAACTGGCGTTCATAATTTGGGTTATACATTGAATGTGCGAAGGCGACATTCAGATCCCTTCTAAAAACCATGCGGTTGGTCCAAACACCATTGTTGTCGCCCACAATTACCGTCTGCTGATCTGGAGGTAAATGTGAGTCGACCACTTTGAAGGTGCCTACATCTTGGCTGCGAAAGGTACGCTCGAGATCAGTGATGGTGCCCTTCATCTCCAGGTGATGTCGAGCGGTTACGCCAAAATTGTCTGCTAGAGAACGATTTACGAATGGATCTCTAGAGATAAAGGTCAAGTCGATGATGTCGCTTGGAGAACTGGTAGCAGCACGGCCACTCTGTTTGTAAGGGGCAACATAATATAGTACGTCTCGGGGTCCTGGCGCTGGAGGAACACCTGGGATTTTGGCGTCCATCTCATTTGCAGAGCCCCCGAATAGGTGTTTAGCCAGGTCCGATTCTCGAGACAGACTGCCTACGTCTAGGGTTGTAGGTGTTTTCGGTTCATTTAACGCTAGTTTCATTGCCGCGGAGACAGGTGCATCGATTTCGGCGCTTTGTCCACCGAGAAAAGCTGCTAGCCTGGAACTACTCGTCAGTTGTGAAAGGTCGAATCCCATTGCATCGCCTGGTTCAACAGAGCTGGCTCTCCCGGCTGCTTTTGACGTATCGGCGCTCAGTGCTCCCTGTGGCGGCACATACTGTTCTGGGCGCAGGACGCTTGCTCTTCCCGCTGTTTCAGTGTCTTTTAGATAAGCAGCCCTGTTGAGCGCGGGGTTGCCTGCCATCTTTAAGATATCTTCGGCGGCTGCCGCCACGCCTTCCACGGCGCGTCCTCGGCGAAGAAAGAGGGCTAAACCCGCTGCGGCGATGGTTGTAACTACCACAGCGGCACCCGCCACCTCTCCTTTCGTCGGATGGACGATGTCGTTCCAGCCGGAACCTGTTGATTCAGTCATTGCTATGCACCGTGCCTCGATGCTTGTCTAGCATCGCTATAATGAAGTGGTGCGCCTGCCTTACCGGCGGGCTGACTTCAATTTATGTGGGTTTTAACAAGCTAATATATACGACGCAGCCACGGCCAAGTCAGTAGGGAAAATACGAAGGAGCCAGTATTTTCGATGCGGCATTTAATTAGGAGGACACGATGCGATTTAAACCGAGATTTCTCTACCGACCGATTCTGTTGCAGGTTATGGTTACGCTTGCTGCCGGCAACGCCGTGGCCACGGCGGCAGAGTTGCATTACTCCTACTCGATGCCACCACTGGAAGTGCATTTCACCGTGTTAGGCGGGCATTATAGCGGCAAAGTAGACGATGGAAATTTGTTCATAGATAGAGATATCCAAAAGGCGCCGTTGGTGAAATGGAAAAATGCCGTCAAGAATAAGTGGTATACCTTGATGATGATTGATCTTGACGGAAACGCCGAGGGCTCATGGCCAGACCATGTTCCCATCGGCACAAACGCCCCCGTTCGCCACTGGATTGTGGGAAACATTTCGGGCGAGTTGCTCAGCAAAGAAGGTTATTTAGAAGGTCATCATGATCCTCTAATGGCAAAGACTCAGATTCTGGAGTCGTACCGATATCCTCACATTCCCGAGGTATCGGACCGCTACGGCGTTTTTCTGTTCGAACAAGAAAAACAGATCTCCTTCCCCCCACTTTCAGGACCAGTGACAAATTTCCCGTACAAAGAGTTTCTCAAAACGAACGGTCTAAAAGACCCCGTCGCCTCAAACTGGTTCGTGGCCATACACACATCTGAATCTCCCTTTTCAGGGAAGGCTTTCCACGGCAACGATGTCTCCGGCACCTGGGACAAGACGCTCGGAAAGGGCGTTCTTCCTCCATCTGATCGATAGCGATGATTGGCACAAACAATCAGTCTCAGTGGAGGCGGGCAGATTTTAGGGCAGCATCATTGTAGCCGGAAAGCAACTTATCTTTAATGCTATCTACGGAAGAGGCATTCGGGAACTCGCCAACGACGACTAGTTCTGGCTTGTTCTTCTCTTTGTCCTCCAGTATGTTTTTAATTCTCGTCCTTGGTCACATTAAACGGCCGTGGGAATTCCCCCATTGAAGACGGGGCTGATCTCTCTTACCCTAACTTTTGGCTTCAGTTCCAGTTGGAGGCCCGCCGCCAAATGTCGGAAAATCCGCCGGTAAAGAATGTCCTCCTCTTTGCCGTTCTGCCACACGATGCTGCATCAATTATTTCGCAATCGACGCCGCCAGCTTCGAATGACCACGCACTTCTAGAGGCTGACCCATCTGGGCTGAGAAATAATGGCTTCTGGCAGGATACTTGGGGGTCGTTTGCAAACACCTTTAAGTCCCAATATAACGCTGTCGCTCAACTTTCCAACAGAGTCTCCGGCTCGAAACTGGCCGAGCTGGAGAAGACAAAAGTTGACGATCCTAACGGCGGATACATCGCTTCGGGCGCGAACATAGTCGGACAGGCAGCGGCAATAGCTCTGGAATTCTATGCCGCTCGCAAGCTGGGCGTAGCCGCCAAGCTCATCTTCGGAAAAGGCGAGAGTGCCAGCTTGGAAGTCCTCAACTGGCAAACAATTTTGCGTCCATCAAGCGAGACGGTAGCCACAAAACTCTGGTCTAGCGTCGGCTCAGGTGTTTTGATGGGAGGCGTGGGCACACCCACCGACAACCCCGACACCTTTTGGACAGATCGCTGGCACAACGCGTTGTCCACTACCATCTCGCTATCCGGCATGACGGCCTGGAGCATCGGCATGGAACGCGGAGCCGCCATGGCACCAGGGTTCGTTGCATCAACGCTGCGCAACGGCTATTTCAATAATCTGACTGGTGGATATTTAGCCGGAGCACTCGGCGATGTCGCTGCCCAAAGGCTAGACGGGAGAGCCGCTAATGGTATCGACTGGACAAGTGCCAATCACGCAGGAGCCGAGTTTGCCCTGATCGGCATGGGCACGCACACGCTCAATGTCGTGCCTAAACTGACCGAACAGCGGCCCGGCACCGATGTCACCAATGCTCGCCATATTGCCAATCAAATCGGCGCCTTTAAGCCCTTGCGTTGGTTGACCAGCGCGGATGCCCACTCTCCAACCCAGATTGAATTGCGCACAGCCAAGAGTAGCGAGGCAGACCTGCAAATCTTCTACACTAAAGTGCAAACAGAACCAAGTTCGTCCGCCCAAGTAGAAATCAAGGCTCAACCCAAATTACACACTTTCTTGAGCGGCATGTTTGGACATCGGTTCACCACATATGGTGCGGTCAGCACCGGATTGGTCAGTCATGGTTTCGATCCCGACAAGGCAGTCTCGAGCAAAGTGAGGTGGATCGCCACCTGTGATCCATTGACGGATGACACACTCAGGGCAAGAGATGTCTTCGGTAAAGACCGCTCGAACAAACCTCCAGAAGGGCGCTCCGTGTGGCTGGCACCTGATGGTCAGTTCCAAACATTGACACTTAACCTTGGGGTTCGGCCCGCTGTCCTCATGCCAGACATGCCGGCGCCGGTCCGACTTGGTACCGACAGCGCCGGTGATCCTCCCAGTTCCCCAAATCGCTCTGTTACTCCCGACGCAAATATCAGCTCGGTGATCAAGCAATTCGAGCCCCTGACCCAGCGGCAGGCAGAAGACCTCCTTTGGACGCTGAAAATCAAAGATCCATCGCTTGCTTTCGCCACTCCAGACTTTATAAATAGTCAGGGCCGCGTGCTCGACCAGCTGAGCATGAACGAAACCAGAAGGTTAGGCGCAAATCCAGAGACTCGCGATGCGATGATATCCCAGTCAGTCCACTTGAGTTCGATGAATCAAAACTCGTTGCTCGAAGGTATTCGCGAGGGCGATCCCAACCTGCTCAGCCTGAATTCTCGTTTGGGAGAAGTCCCAGAAGCGCTGTTGAAGAATCTTACCGCGGACGATATCAAACGCCTTTCTGCGTCTGAGGTCAACCGAAATGACCTTCTCGCTCGCACGGAACATCTGTGGTATCAACAAACTAGCGCTCTCCTCGACACCATAAAGACCACGGATCCAGAATCGTCATTCTTGACTCCAGAATTCCTGAAAGACAAACCATACATATTGCGGTCTCTCGATGCTCAACAGATCGAAACCCTCACTCGCTCAGAAGCAACGCGCCCAATTGTTATGGAGCAGGCGGGAGAATTGAACTCTTTCCAAAACCGAACCTTGCTGAACACGCTCCGCTCTCTCGATCCGCAGCTCGGACAAGTTACTCCCGATCTAATTAAAGCCTTTGAAAAGGCGAAGTCACTAGAAGCTTTGACGACATCGGACATTCACCAACTGGTCGCCCGTATCGACACGCAAAGAGCACTCCTGGACCTAGCCGACCGGCTGACATATGACCAGAAAAAAGCAGTAGTAGAAGGACTGAAGAACTTCGATCCTGAATTAACATGGATGACTCCGGACACCATACGTCAGGGTAAGTGGCTGATATACATAAGCGACGACGACATTAAACACCTGTGCCACAGCCCAGAATCTCGAGACGCTCTTCTGGGTGTGCGTTTGTCAGATCGGCAAACGAAAGCTATGGTTGAAGGCTTGCGCATCGCAGATCCCAGCCTTTCTTCCATTACTAAATGGCATCTGCGCGACACAACTTTGGTCGCTTTCCTAACACCAGAGGACCTCAGGCAACTTGCCGCCACTAATGCAGGCGCTCGCAGCGAGCTAATCGATCAGAGTTTCCGTTATTCTTCTTATGGCAGCGATACGAGAGGGGCAGCAATTGTAGATGGAATGCGCGCTGCCGATCCGACAGATCTTTCCGCCTTTACGCCGCAAACCCTCGTGTCCAACCCGGCGTTACTCAAACACCTGACGCCAGATGATATTACTGCTCTGTACAATCGAGCCACCGGAACAGATGCCACAAGGCAGATCCTCAGCAAGAACATAGAAACCATGGATGCTGAGCAACGCAAGGCGCTCGTTGACGCAATGCGCGCTTGCGATCCCGAGCAGTTGTCAGCAATCACTTCTGAACTTGTTAAACATCCTCGCGCAATAGCACAATACTTAAGCCCGACCGACGTGCGTAAACTTGCTCTCGCTTCAGACTCAAGAGCAGTCTTGATAAAGTACTACATCGGCACGCCCATGGGCGACGCCGTCAGCGAGCAGGCGAAAGCATTAATTGAAGGAATGCGGGATGCTGATCCGACGCACCTTTCAGCTTTTTCTCCCGAGATTATTCGCAGTAATAAAGACATGGTCGGTAATTTGCCACCAGATGTGATGCGCCGGCTGGCTCGGGTGGATAGAACAAGAGACGCTCTTTTGAAAGTTTATGACGACGGACTCGTCCTTAACAAGGACCAGTTGCAAAACCTTGTCGATGGTATTCGCGAAGCAGATCCAGACAACCTTTCCGCTATGGCGTCTGTGTTCGCGTCCAGCCGTCCAGCCCTCCTAAAATATCTCACCCATGACGATGTCACCACACTGGCAAGTCGCAATGAACAAGTCGCTTCCACCTTGGCCAAACAAATACTGAATCTGCCATCAGAGTCTGCAGACTACATTCTCACTCAATCGCATTTGCTCAAGAGTATAACTCCGGAAGACTTATATGATTTGGTCGTTCACAATCACGCTGATGCCCTAATAAGACAGTTCGAACACTTGGACACGGCCCAACAACGGGAAGTGGTTTACGCAATAGGAAATACTGGTCGATGGGATGATCTCACGCCGGACTCTGTCCGAGATAGCAAGACTTTCCTCAAAGCTCTTACTACAAATGAGATATGGTCATTGGCACTGTCAAAGGGGCGCACTGCTCTCTTAGAACAGTCCAGTACTCTGTCCAAGCCGCAACAAGTGTCATTAGTTGACAGCATGCACTCTACAGAAGGAATCTCCTTTTTGACACCTGATTTTATACGGCAGCATGGAGACCTGGTCAAACACCTTCTGCCGGAGAATTTCGAACAGCTGGTATCTTCTCTACCTGCACGTGCAGCTCTATTGGAACAATCCGAGAAATTACCTGGTTCCATGCGCAAAACTCTCATTAACAGCCTGAAAGAGTCGGATCCCGAGCTCACGTTTGCCACACCGGACTTCATCCGCAACCGGCCACTGCTGGGATATTTGGAGACCAAAGATGTCGGAAAGCTATCGTTGCACGAAGACACTCGCCAGGCTCTGCTGGATCGACTGCCCTCTTTGGGGGACCGACAAGTACAAGAGGTTTTCAACCATATGCCTGTCGGTGATCCGTGGTTCACTTCGATGAGCCCTGACTACCTGAGAAACAATGCCAGATTTGTTGAACTCATGGGCCCAGAACACCTCAAGCGAGTTGCCAGCGCTGACGGCGCTCGGCAAGCGCTCGTAGACCAAATGATTGCGTGGCCAGACTATCGAGCCAAAAAACTGTTCCAGAACCTGCGCACTAATGATTCCGATTTGTCGTTCGTTACATCCGATCTTCTGCGGCGCAGCCAACCGTGGCTTGTCGAATCGTTAGCTTCGACCGACATCCACAAACTCGCCGGCGCAGAAGACACCGCCAGCGCATTAATGCAGCGGTTCAGCCACCTGCACGAGCAAGAACGTGTAGCACTGTTGGAAGGTATGCGCGCTTCCAACCCGAAACTCCCATTGCTGACGACCGAGATGCTAACGAGCAAGGGCGAAGGCAGCATGCGCAAATATTTGAAGCCTGAGGACATTGCGGAACTAGCGGGTGTTGACACAATGCGCTCGGCCCTTTTACAAGAATCGCAATCGCCAACATTCCCTGCCGATTGGAAAAGGGCTCTAGTTGACGGATGGCGGCGCGTTGATCCTAATCTGTCTTTTGCAACGCCGGAATTTATAGAGAGTCACCCTCATTTGATCACTCATTTTAGCCAGGCTGACATCGCCACCCTGGCAAGAGTGAAAGCGACTCGCGACGCTTTGCTGGAGCACAGCCCAGAGGGGAGTCATTCGACACGCTCCATAATTCTCAACACCATGCGGGAAGCTGATCCAACCCTAGCAGAAATCACGCCCCAGGTTATTCAGAAATTCCCAGAGTTGGTCGATCATCTGACACCGGAGGACATAGAGCAGTTGGGCAAGTCAGAAGCCAAACTAAAAGCGCTGCTCCATGAAACTGATCGTCTCAATGATGAATGCATCGGCGCTCTCTTGGATGCAATGCGCTCTGCAGACCCCGAGCGTACCTTCCTCGATCATGAGTTTGTTGGCACTCGCCCAGATTTGCTGAAATACTTGAACTCAGATGAACTCGCCCAGGCCGTCCGCAACGAGGACACGCGGGAAGTATTGCTGCATCAACTTAACAGCTTGGGCGACGAGCAAAAAACCACAGTCCTTGATTCATTGAGAAAGGTCGATCCAAATCTCAGTCTTCTTACCCTTGAATTAGTGCGCGACAATTGGAGTTTGATCAACGACTTCAAACCTGAGGACATAAGGCGATTAGCCAACAGGGACAGCGAAACCGCCGCATGGCTCTTGAGTAGTGCCGGAGACCTAAACAAAGCGTCTTCTGCAGAACTGTCCAAGCTTTGGATGCAGCATCCGGAACTTTTGAACGGCATACAGAAGTTAAAGATAGACGGACTTGCCGGTCTGACGGCACTTCCGAAACTACCAAACAGCGTGACAGAACTCCAGATCGAAGACTGTCCGAACTTCGAAAAACTGCCGGAAAGTTTGAAAGGCATCAAGAAGATAACGCTATCTGGACTTGATGGTCTGAAGGAACTTCCAAAATTACCGGACAGCGTTCTGGAAATCCAAATAGTGAACTGTGTGAATTTCGAGAAGTTGCCGGAAGTCTTGCCAGTTGCCTTGAAGACTTTGGTGTTAGATCATTTGCCCAAACTGAACGAA
>Ga0206838_10149_pt1 | contig 21011 bp, 20 predicted proteins | sample Alteio_BWOrgCont_26_FD_152879 | JGI IMG/M metagenome (GOLD analysis project Ga0206838, IMG submission 152879) | Enriched cells from forest soil in Barre Woods Harvard Forest LTER site, Petersham, Massachusetts, United States -... | ecosystem: Environmental > Terrestrial > Soil > Temperate forest >...
AAGGAGGAAGACGCATACCGTCTATCGCCATTGCGGCACGAAAGCATCAACATGCTGGGCCGCTATTCATTTTCGATGCCGGAGGCAGTGGGCAAAGGAGAATTGCTTCCACTGCGTAATCCAGAGGATGCCAACTCATGAAAATCCTTAACCCGGTTTTCCGTTCTACTGCACCTCAAACCCGATCATTGAAAACCCGTGAGACGTGCCGTTTGTCACGCCTCACGGGTTCGTGTTCATAAACGTGCGTGCGGTCGCGCTTGGGGGATAAATCGAGCCGGCAAATACCGATGGGACGAATGCCTTTATTGCCCGATCCGCCCGAGTTCGAAACTCGGCGAATGGTCGCTGTGGGCACTCGCGGGCAAAATGGATCCCGGGCGTGTACGTACGGCATCTGCAACCGACCTGCTGATGCTTTCGTTGGAAGGGGTTAACAGAATGGCGTGGATCTTGCCCGCGTTCGGCCCGGTGACCACCTGTGCCATACCTGAGATTTGTCCGCGCTCATTGATATTGCTGGCCGCGACGATGAAGAGGTTGGAATCTTCGGGAATCAGCGTGTTAAGGTCAGTCACCACACCGTCCTCCCCAATGAAGCCGTGGGACCAGCTCCCGGACTTGAAGGTGCTTCCCACCACCTGGCCCCGGTTGTTGATGCCGGTGGCAAATGCGGCACCATCTCCCGGCAGAATAGGGAGGGTTGTGAGTCCGCTCTCGTGCCAAATAGAGGGAACGATCGTTGAGCCGTCAGAGCTCGTGACATACCCAACAGCCTGGCCGTGGTCGTTAATGGCGTACGCGGCATTTCCAGTTCGTCCGCCGAGGCCTTTAAGCTCGACGGCAGTGTCGTTTTCCCACAATACGGCGTGAGCCGCGATGCCGGTGCAGGTTCCCGAGGAGCCTACGGCCTGGCCTTGATCGTTGATGCCTTGTACAAAGCCGTCCGGGTCGCCATACACCGTAGGAAGAGCTCGGACTTCGCCTTTTTCCCATAATGCCGGCGATATGATCTTTCCAGGCTTGCTGGCCGGGCATCCGGAGTCCTGGACCGCCGTTTCGGAAATGCCGACGATTTGTCCGCGGTTATTGATAGCGGCGGCCTGCGCGTTATTTCCGCCCAGCGTCGGGAGCGCCATTATGTGGCCGTCTCGCCAATAAAACCCGCGGCACGTGAGTTTTGTGCCAAAGGCGCAAAAGTCTTCACCGTCGGGATCTAGTACAGATGTTTCGGCATAACCGACATTTTCCCCGCGATCGTTGATCCCGCCATAGTTGGTCCAACTGTTCTTTCCTCCAAGCGTGCCGAGGTCGATGTTGTGTCCGTCTATGTTCATTACCGCGCGGCCGCTCAGAACGGTCGTGGAGAGGGAAAGGACGGGCGGGTTTCCTTCCCCATCCATGTTCTGTGTCCAGCCTTGATTATTGAGTCCCATGACCATGCCAAAGTTGTCATCGCCCAGAGTGCCCTGATCAGCAACTTTGTAGCTCGCTTGAGCGAACGCATTGCTGGAGCAAGCCAGAACAATCGTCGCAACCCACAGTGGCCAGAAATTCCGGAACTGTCGAAGTGTCCTCATATCTCGTTTTCCTCCAGTAGAGTCGTGGCGCCGAGATGGCTGGCAATCTACGTCAGGTTCGACTCGGCGTTTTGAGAGTTTGCGTGGAATTGAGAGCAGAATTGGCTCACAACTTGCCAAATCCTTGTTGAGCGACAACTGAGAAAGCATGCGAACCTCCTAACATACCGACCAGTCTGCACATTGCTAACGTTGAAAGTCAAGCACAATATCTGCCTAGACAGGTTGAGTCGTAAGATGCATACTGATTGGTATGCTAGCGAGTACAATGGACCTTTTAGTACGTGGAAACAGACCGAGACGCAGCGGGCCTGCACCGCGCGATCCGGAGCGCACGCGAGAGCGCTTGCTGCAGGCGGCATTCCGCGAAGTATACAGATCGGGTTTCCAGAGTGCCGGCCTGAACGCCATTCTGGCCGCAGCCGGGGTCACAAGGGGGGCACTATACCACCACTTCGGCAGCAAAGAAGCCTTGGGATACGCCATCGTCGAAGAGATCATCGCCCCCGACAATCACGGCCAGTGGTTGCGTCCTCTCGAGAACTGCGAGGACCCTATCGACGCTTTGATCGGCGCTGTTCAAGAGTTATCAGTTCAGCCCGAGGCTGTGCGCGGCGGCTGTCCTTTGCTCAATCTTGCGCAGGAAATGTCTCCTCTTGACGCGGGATTCCGCCAACGGCTCGCAACAATATTTCGTAACTGGCGGGACGGCGTTGCCGCTGCTTTGCGGGATGGTCAGAACCATGGAAAGGTGCGCCGCGACCTGGAACCCGCTCAAGCAGCTGGATTGTTGATTGCCATGGTCGAAGGTTACGGCTCGCTTGCCAAGAATGCCCAAGATGCGAAAGTGATGGAAGAGGGGATCAGAAACATCGTGGAGTGGCTGCGGTCTATGCGCCCGCTGGGCAACCGCAAGCGGGGGTGAACGGATTGTGCAAGATGGGCCGATATTCTCGTATACCAACCAGTCTCTACTCACTAAGGCGCAGCCCGGTCCGTGCAAGCACAGGACGCCAAGTGCGGTGACCAGCTAAACACTCAGGACGGCCCCAGAGGGCACTAACCCAAGAATCTGGAACAGGAGAATGGACATGACACGAATCGGAGTATCACGGCGGAAGGCGCTCGAAGCGGGAGCTTGCGCACTGGCTGGAGCGGCGGGACTCCTGGTGACGGCAAGGGCGCGCGCAGAAGCGGGGTCGAGCACGGCAACCGAAGAAATCATCCGGAAGTGGTATAAGGCGTGGGTGGAAAAGGACGAGGGTCAATTCGAGGCCCTGATGACCGACAACTTCACCTTCACCAGCGCGGCCGGCGACGACCACATCAGCCGGAGCACTTTCAAAACGCAATGCTGGGATACGCAGGCTAAGCTTATCGAGCGATCCGATCTGGAGCGCGTGATCACAAGCGGCGACGAGGCATTTGTGAAGTACCTATGCCACACGACGAACGGTAAATCATTCCGGAACGTGGAATATCTCCGGGTCAGAGGTGGGAAGGTGGAGGCCCTTGAGTGTTATTTTGGCGGGGCCGGCTATCCGTCAGCAGCAAGCAAGGGGATGTGACGCAGTGTTTGCCAGCCTTTCGGGTATGGGAGGCATGGGTCGGAAAAGACTGGCGCCGCTTCCAGGATCCAGGGGCTCATCGCCGTCAATGAATTCGTTCCATGGTTTAAGGCGTGGCGGCGCAACAGAGAAGACTGATTTCTGCAGATCGGGGGAAATGACCTGACAGGTCGGCCAGAACTCAGCAATGAGCCTTTTGTTTCAACAACTGTTGCGTACAGGGTAATGCGCTCACCGAACTATTCAGATCGGTCTATGTCTTCGCCAAGTGGCCGTGTAAACCGCTCTTCGGAGACTGCCTTCGAAGTCCGGTTTTGAGTAAGTTCGCCGCGCCAGGAATGAACTTGCTCAAATTCCCGTTTCACGGGATATTCGACAACGGACCCAGTATTGAGCGCGTTAAAGAAGAGTGTGATTTGCATTTGCGCAATCGGCGGCAGTTTCGACCATGATGTCGTAATCGAGGCTTGCGCCCAGAGCCGCAACAGCCTGTATCTGTTCTCGGGTCAACCCGATGTAGGGGACATATTTCATCTGGTATACGAGGCCTACCGCGACATAATGCTCCGCGCTCAATGACCGAATCCTGCCAGCCGCTCCCGCAAAGCCGTTAAGAAATTCCGTGATGAAGGATTCTACTGCCTCCAGATCAAGGAAGCCCGATGGCAAGGGGTGCTCTTGCCGCTGCCACCACTCATGAAGGTCGAACTCAGGACGCCGCATCAGACCAGTACGAGTAGGGCTACCCAGCCAACGAACGTTAGTGGGGATTAGGCCGACGTGCTTGGTTATGGCATCGGGGTTCATCTGCTCACTGCTAATTGACAGCCTGATACTTACGTAGTCACCCGTCCCGTTCTCTTCGACACCCGACCGTGGGTCCTTCATCTGCTTCAGGATCACGTCAAAAGGATAGCGTGTCAACGGATTGGTTCTTGTCGGTTAATCGAGGTCAGCATCGGGGCGTTGGGCGAGTTCCTGAAAAGTCGGGTTTCCGGTAAGTTGCTCCACCATAGATCCGACGGTGAGCAAGTTACCGGCCCCGTTTTTCAGGCACTTCGTTATGCATGCCGGCTCCACAGCGATGGGGTTACTTCTGGGCTGGCCGATCAAGCGCAACTTACTACCGCCAATGCAATATCGTCACCTCAACCACGTCACGGGTTCCGTGCGTCTGCTGCAGGCGTCTGAACGGTGCAGCAGAGTAGCCGGACCCAATATCCCTTAACCCTTGAGGAACGCCAGCAGATCCGCATTGATCTTCTCCGCGTGTGTCGTGGGCATGCCGTGCGGGAAGTCTTTGTACGTTATCAGGGTTCCGTTCTTTAACAGCTTTGCGGATAGCGGCCCCGCGGCGACATAGGGAACGATCTGGTCGTCTTCGCTATGCATCACCAGCACCGGAATCGTGATCTTCTTCAAGTCTTCCGTGAAATCGGTTTGGGAAAAGGCCACAATGCCGTCATAATGCGCCTTGGCACCCCCCATCATGCCCTGGCGCCACCAATTTGCGATAACGGCCTCCGAGGCTTTCACGCCGGGCCGGTTAAATCCGTAGAAGGGCCCGGTCGGGAGCGCGCGATAGAATTCCGAACGATTGGCGGCGAGTTGCGCCTGCAAACCATCAAACGCCTCTTTGGGAAGGCCAAGCGGGTTGGCCGCTGTCTTCACCATGAGCGGAGGTACCGCGCTGATCAGCGCCGCCTTCACCACTCCGCTTTCGCCACGCCGTGCCAGATAGCGTGTGACCTCACCACCGCCGGTCGAATGGCCAACATGAATCGCGTCTTTCAGGTCAAGGTGCGCTGTAAGAGCGGCCAGGTCATCGGCGTAATGGTCCATATCGTGACCGTCGCCGGTCTGGGTGGAGCGTCCGTGGCCGCGGCGGTCATGGGCGATCACACGATATCCATGTTGCAGGAAAAACAGTATCTGTGCGTCCCAATCATCGGCCGACAGCGGCCAACCATGGCTGAACACAATAGGCTGGCCGGAACCCCAGTCCTTGTAAAAAATCTCAACGCCCTCCTTCGTTTTGATAGTGGGCATCTTGCCTCCTTTGACATTGGATACCGTGATGTGGGGCAATTAGAGCACAGTTGTGTATATGGATGTTTAGGCAGGGAAACTCTCCCCGTTTCGATACGTTACACAGAAGCTATTTAAGCGCCAGCAAGACTTGTAGCGTATCGTGTTAGCTCCGGGACATCGGAAGCACAGGGAGATTGCAATGTCTTCAGTCGTAAAGAACATCGTTCTTGTTCACGGCGCGTTCGCGGATGGCTCTAGTTGGTCGAAGGTCATTCCGTTGTTGCAAGAACTCGGCTACACAGCAGTCGTAGTACAGAATCCTATGACTTCGCTGGCTGACGAAGTGGCCTTCACGAAAAGAATCATCGCGCTACAGGATGGTCCTGTGATTCTCGTGGGCCACTCCTGGGGCGGTGCTGTGATTACCAGGCGGGCGACGATTCCAAGGTCGCTGCTCTTGTCTATGTAACGGCCTATGCGCCAGAGGTTGGACAGTCCGCAAACGATGCAAGCAGCCCATTCGGATGGACGGAAGGACAGAAGCAGATTCGCCTGGACGGAGAAAAGTTCGCTACACTCACTGCCGAAGGAATGCTGGAGTACGTTGCCATAGGACTCCCAATGAAAGAGCGGGAACTTGCGCTTGCGGTACAGGGCCAGAGCTACGGCCCCATGTTCGACGAAAAGCTGACAGTTGCCGCCTGGAAGACCAAGCCTACATGGACTGTCATTTCCACGAAGGATCAAATGCTCCCTCCGGCCATGCAGGAATCGGCCGCAAAAAAAATGAGCGCGATAACGACGATTCTCTCAACCTGTCACATGTCCATCCTTGAGGAGCCAGCAAAAGTCACAGCGGTGATCGATGACGCTGCAAAGAACGCATTCAACAACCAAATAAGCAGTCGCGTCCTCTCCTATTCGGGACCGACAAGACAACTTCGCCCTTCGACACTTCCGGGGGACGGGCAATCCGGCAACAGTCCCAAAATGCCTGTAAAGTCAGCTTTTGAGTAAGTTCCTCAGGACCGGCCCTCCAACAGGAGTGTTCTTACCGCAATCCCTGTTTTTAGCTCCGGATCCTTTGAGATGCGTTTCATAGAAAATTCTGACTCAATGCAGAATCTTCATGCAGGCAGTCGTTTCAGCATCTCGTGCGCACGACGGAACCAGGGCCGGTCTCGGCGGCGCAGGTAGGCGGGCATCGTCGGCTTCTTATCGAGCACCTTCTGCGCCCAGTCGCGGGCTTCGGCGTTGCGTCCCTCGGACGCAAGCATGCCCGCAAAATTCAAGTACGTCTCCGACGACGTCGATTGTGCGGTTACCTGCCGGAAGAGTGCCTCGGCTTTTTCTCTTTGTCCCGTCTCCGCGTAGGCGTGGGCAAGCAATCCTGCCGAGCGATGGAAATCATAGTCGGGTTCTTTAGAGACGACTCGCTCCAGGTCGGGTAACGCGCCCGCAGCATCGCCGAGCAGGAGGGCGCAAACACCGCGTCGGTAAAAGGGGTCGAGCGTATCGGCGCGGGCAGCAATGGCTTTGTCGAACGCGGCTCGTGCCAACTGGAGCCTGCCGTCGTCCATATAAAGGTCGCCGAGTTCTTCGTAATTCCCCGACGACGGATTATCTCGAACGATCGTTTCAAGCTCGCTAATGCGCTTGCGACGCGGAAAAACCTTGAAGGATTGACGAAGCAATCCAATATCAGGAACAGCCTCGACGAAAATGTATATGAGCGCGCCGAGCGGACCGAGAAAGAGGATGATGAAAATCCAGTAGATGTCCGGTCGTCGCCGGATGAAGTGGATGATCGCAAATCCCTGGAGCAGCAAGCCCCACGGGAAGAGAAGATGGCTCAGAAGTCCCATGCAGTAGTGATCCAGCGTCAGCTTAACATTCTGCTAAGCTCTTCCCGTGAGGGGCTCACCGAGGACCTACGTCGAGATCATCATTCAGGACGATGTGAAACATAGTTGGCGGCGTAAGACGATTACAGGAGGCTTCGGTGTCTGAAGATCGCCGGCTCAGAATTAACAAGGATACGAAGCTCTGCATGTCGCTTGCCTCGCGGCCGGGCAACTTTGGCACGCGCCTGCACAATTTTCTATATGCGGCGATGGACTTGAACTATTTGTACAAGGCGTTTACCACCACAGATTTGAAGAGTGCAATCGCGGGTATTAGAGCACTTGCGATTCGGGGCTGCGCTATCTCGATGCCGTTTAAAGAAGAGGTGATGCAATACCTCGATCACATCGACCCGTCCGCTGCGCGCATTCGCGCGGTCAACACTATTGTGAATGATGACGGCGTTCTTACCGGATTCAACACCGATTACACCGCTATTCAGAAGATTGTTGCCGATAGAGCTGTGCCTTTGTCTGCCCGCATCTGCGTTTTCGGGAGCGGCGGAATGGCCAAGGCGATCGTCTCCGCGCTGGACGAAGCGAGATACAGAGCAGTCAGCATCGTCGCGCGTAACGCGAAGACCGGCGGCCTGTTGGCCGAGAAATATGGCTATCGATGGTTCCCTGAGATTCCACAGGGGGAACGATTTGAGGTATTGATCAACGCATCGCCCGTTGGGATGTTTCCGGACACGCTGAGCTGCCCGTTCTCGGAAAAACAGGTTGGAGACGCAGAAATCGTGATCGACTCCGTCGCGAATCCTGTTCAAACCCAGCTCATACGGACTGCAGTTGCGCTTAAGAAAGCGTATGTCACGGGTTTCGACATCACGATCATCCAGTCGATGGAACAATTTCACATGTATACCGGAGTTCTTCCGGACGAACCAACGCTAAAGGCCGCGCGTGGGTTTGTGCAGGCTTCAATCTAACGCTCTTTTTGAATTGAAGCATCTCGACGCCGGATCTCTGCGCGCTCCTTCGATCCCAACGACGTCGTCTTCTTACAACAAATGCAACTATCGGATGACGCTCGCAGCCGAAGCTGCAGTCCAATACCCCTCACCATCACGCTCGATTTCCAGTTCACAGCGGAAATCAAGACGACAACATTTCTGCGCTCTCGCAGATTAGTTCTCGCTCCTCATAACTCAACAATTCCCCTAAAGTCGTCTGCTTAATTCTGCCCGAAGCAGGCCGAAGGGCTCGTTTTCTGCGGCGTCAACTCGCAGAGACCAAGCAACCCCTCCAAAGGACAACCGATGAAACCCTCTGAACTCTTTGATGCGCTCCATGCGCTCATTACCGAACGTGTGCCTTTGCATATCTGGGGCGCGTGCGGTGTGGGCAAGTCGCAGATCGTTGCACAAGTAGCCTCTGATCTAGGCTGGCAGTTCCTCGACATACGAGCTGTTCAGCTTGATCCCGTCGATCTGCGCGGGTTGCCGCGCATCTCCGCAGATCAGGCAGAATGGGTGCCACCGAAGTTCCTGCCTACCTCCGGCAAGGGCATCCTCTTTCTCGACGAGCTGACTGCCGCACCACAGATGACGCAGGCTGGCTGTTATCAGCTGGTGCTCGACCGCAAGCTCGGTGAATACAACCTCCCGGAAGGTTGGGTGGTGGTGGCCGCCGGCAATCCGGCGTCGGAGCGTGGTGTGCACTTTTCCATGCCCCGACCGCTGCGCAACCGCTTCGTGCACCTAAACCTTGAACCGGACTTCGAAGACTGGTGCCAGTGGGCGGTTCGTTCCGGACTGCGTCCGGAGATCGTTGCATTCCTGCGCTTCAAACCGGCACTTCTGCATGATGCCAACGCAACGTCAGATGTGAATGCCTGGCCGACGCCCCGATCCTGGGAGATGGCCTCAAACGTCTTGAGCGGCTTCGCGCGTCGCCAGAAGAGTGGCTTCTTCATGGGGGCCACAGAGATCGAAGCGCAGTTGCTGGAGGGAACAGTCGGCCCCGCGGCCACGACGGAGCTGGTTGCCTTCCTGCGGCTGTTTCGTGATCTGCCATCGATCGATGAAATCCTCTTGAACCCGGATAGCGCGCCGCTCCCTGGGGAGCCTTCCGCACAGATCGCGATTGCTACCGCATTAGGAAGAGTCCTCTGCGACCACTCCATCGCCAAAGGCATGCAGTATCTCGATCGCATGCCTACCGAGATGCGCGTGCTGGCGATCCGTGACGCGGCCGCGCGAAATCGTGGAATCACCCATACACCGGAGTTCGTTCGCTTCGGTGTCGAACATGCGGAGGTCCTGCAATGATTAGCGAACGAGCCATGCTGGCCGCAGTCCATATCAGTATCTGGACTGCGGTGAAACACGACCGGAAAGTCAGCCGCGACGTTGCCCATCAACACGGCGCACACGAGGGCGCAGGGCGCTATAACAAACAACTGCTCCGCGGCGCAGAGAAGCTTGATGCGCTGCGGACACTCGCTGGACAGGTTCGACAGCACTTCTACAAGATCACCCTGCCGTGGTCCGATGAAGGTTATCGTCTGCTGCCTGCACACTTCTACTTTGACCTCACCACCCAGATACGAGAGGTTGAGCGCGCGTTCTCCCTGAGTGTGGAGGAGTTCCTGGAGGTCTACCCATCCTACATCGAACAGGTCCGGCCAGAATTGAACGGCCTTTTCCGCGAGGAGGACTATCCCTCCGCCGAAAAGCTCCGGGCAAAGTTTGGAGTCAAGCTCGAGGTATTGCCAATTCCCAGTGGCGATGACTTCCGCGTGACGCTCTCAGAGGAAGAACAGGCACGGGTGGCGCGTGAAATCGACGAGAGTGTGCGCCAGTCGCTGAACCGCGGAACCAGGGACCTGTGGGCACGCCTGACAGACGTGGTCGCACACATGGTCGACAAACTGAACGACCCGGAGTCACGATTCCATGCTTCGCTGTTAACCAATGTCTTCGATCTGGTCGATTTGCTTCCACGTCTCAATGTGAACCAGGACGAGGAACTGAATCGGTTTGCAGCGGAGATCAAGGATCGCCTGTGCAACTTCAGCGCACACGATCTGAAGAAGAACGAGATTCTCCGCGTTGCAACCCTCTCGGACGCCGCCCAGATCTTGTTGCAGATGGACGCAGTCCTGCGCGGCCGGGAGCTAAACTCGGACGAGCCGAACGTGAAGTCTACGCTGCAGAACGCGCCAAGTGTCGATGACATCTTCTCGCACATGTCGGCGTATATGGAGGCTGCAACGCCATGATGAAGCACCTTGGTCCCCCGGTCCGGATTCAGAAGGCCCGGACCGCGCTCCTTCTCGATCACCCTTTCTTCGGTTCGCTACTCTTCCGCTTGGGTGGACGGGCCTCGAACTCGATTCAGACCATGGCCACGGATGGCGTCTCCTTGTTCTACAACCCGGCATTTGTGGAGACGCTGAACGCGGCAGAACTTGCAGGCGTCCTGGCTCATGAAGTCATGCATCCGGCACTTCAGCATCACACCCGCCGCGGAAACCGAGATAAGAAGCGCTGGAATATGGCATGCGACTACGCCATCAACCCTCTACTCCTGGATGCTGGGCTCACACTGCCAAAGGATGTTCTTATCGACCATCGCTTTAGCGGCATGAGCGCGGAACGTATCTACAACCTGATCGAGGAGCAACGAGATCAGGACGGTTCTACCGGTGAACGAGAGAACCAGGATGGTGCCATTCCCAACAGAGAGGGTGGAGAGCAACCCAACGATCCCAGTGCAGATGGCCAGCCTACAGTACCGACAACACCGGGCGGTTTCGGCCAAGTGTTGGACGCTCCTGAACCCGAAGTAGACGACGGCGGCACCGTCGCTGAACAGGCCCGGGAATGGAAGATGGCGGTTGAGCAGGCAGAGAACGTCGCAAAACTTGCAGGCAAACTTCCGGCCGGTGTCACTCGTAGTCTCGAACAATCCGAAGCCGCAGGCGTGGACTGGCGTGAGTTGCTGCGCCGCGCCTGGTCAGAAACCATTCCGTTCGATTACAGCTGGATGCCGCCCAATCGGCGGCACATCTGGGCTGGGCTCTATCTTCCGGGTGTCAGGTCTGAAGGCGCGGGAGAAATCGCCATCGCGGTCGATGGCTCAGGTTCGATCAATGCGCGTCAACTGGGTCTGTTCGAGGCGGAAATTCGCTCCATTCTCGAAGGACAGCGACCGAGTCGGGTGCATGTGCTCTACTTCGATACCGAGGTCCATAAGGCCGAGGTCTATGAAGCGGGACAGCAGATCTCACTTACCCCGGTTGGAGGAGGAGGAACGAACTTCGCGCCCTGTTTCAGCTGGCTGGACAAGCGCGGAATTCTGCCACAGACCCTGATTTTCCTTACAGATTTATGTGGTGCATTTCCGAAAGATGCTCCTGCTTACCCGGTTTTGTGGGCCTCCACGGAGTCGCGCTTGGCCCCATTCGGGCAAGTGATTCCAATGGAAGCGGCTTAGCAGCCGCTTCCGTTGTCTTAGATCCCCAGTGACCTTCACCCGGCACGGAACAGTGATAGCTCTGGACGAAGAGGCTGCACGGGAGAGTGTTGACAGACTCAATCAATTGAACGTGGAACGCCAGCATACGGTGAAGGTGCATTTTGAAGAGCTCGTCGATTCGATCTGAACGAACACTCCACCTGGTCTGGTGGTTTATCGCGAGACGAGCCCGAAAGGGATCGCAGGCCTCCTGGCGAGCAAGTGCGTCGAGAGGTATGCGGTTCCCAGCGTTGTGCTCGTCCCTTCAACAATCCCTGGTCAAGTAAGTGGATCAGGAAGAAGCATCCCTGGTATCGACCTGGTCGAGACTCTCAGGTCGCTTAAGGAACTGTTTCTTCGTTTTGGAGGACACGCTCAGGCAGTCGGCCTGACGATGGCGGTTGATCGTATCGAAGAATTCCGGGAGACGTTCGCTCGTTCTGTAGAACCGATGGCGCGAGTCGGCAGCCAAAGGATTCATGCGGAAGCAGAGCTCCCGCTGTCGTCTCTCGGCCGCCACTTCTTTGAGCAGCTCCTCCTGCTCGAACCGTTCGGAGAAGGGAATCGTCCCCCAACGTTCTCGATTCGCATGGCCGAAGTCCTGAGCGTTAGAAACAAATGGGCACGGATACGGGAGGGAAGAAGCAGTGTCGAAGTGCTCTGCTGGGACGTGCCAATCACAGAACAAATGAAAGGGGATTTCCTGGTTGAGTTTTACGGTAAAACCCGCATTTTGCGTGCCTTTCACTCCTCGATAAGGCAAGATTCTCGGCCCCCTTTTGACAGAGTTTCCTATTCATGGAAAACAATCCCATGGTGCGAGAGAAGGCCGCAATGCAGACCCCAGCCACAGAGATCGATCAAATGATTGTGTAACTGAACGAATTCATTCTTCCCAGCTCACTCATGGAGAAGGGAACCCGGCGCCAGTCTTTCGCATTCGTGCGACCGAAGTGGTGGCCACCCGGCAACACTGGGTGCGACTGCGGCAGAGAAAACATCAGATGGAGGCATTTGACTGGCGCGTGGGGGCCGAAGCAGCTCAACGAGGCGACTGGCTGATTGAGTTTCGCAGAAAGAGCCGGATCCTGCGTGCATTCGACCCGAAATAGCCCGGATTACGGGGTCCATTTGACAGAAAGTGAGTTCCATAGGACAACACTCAACAAAAGAGAACCGCCTATGGAAAACCTGAATACAGATGTCCAAAAAATGATTGAGGAACTGAACCAATACATGCTCCCCAGTACCCTGATGGAATGTTTCCACGCCTGGCGGGAGGAGGCATATAAACAGGCGATCCGTTCGATCCCGAAGTCGAGTCTCGGCTGGTTTCTGGATATGCTGAACCGCTTTCGCGGACCGGAAGACAGAAAAGAGTTGCTGCTCGAAGTCTTCGATCCCAGCATGTTCACCGTCAATCATCCAGCGTGGCAAAGTCCGCCGGGAACGGTGATCGAATTGCCGGCGCTGACCTCCGAGATAGCAGCCAATGCCGACAGAGAGTCGGAATTCGCTGCAGCCGCCCGAGAGGAGGTGTGCTCGTTCCGCGCGCATGCGGACCTCTATGATGACGAGGAACTGATGCAACTGGGCGCGATTGCCCTCGCCGGGCTGGGGGACCAGAGAAGGACTTTTCAGAATCGGGAAGCCGTGATCCGCTATCTGGCGCCCAATGCCAGCCCGCGCATGGAGGATCTGTGGGTCACTGATGACATCGAATGGCTCGAGGCGCCGAGGCGCCGGATTGAATTTCCGGATATGCTTGCATGGAGAAAAGAGCAACTGCTGCGAGGGGACAGCCTTCCCTCCCTCCGCGAGCAGGAGCTGATCTGTTACTCAGAGGACGAAATCAGACGATTCGGACTGGATATGCGGAGACTTTTCCTTCATGACCGGCCCCGGCATCTTGCCATTTGTTCCCGCTGCCAGACGAGACTCGAATCCTGGATGAAGCAATTGCGGGACTTTGACAAACAAACGCTTCAGCCGGCTCGCCGGCCGGAGGCATAACCGGAAGACACGCACGCCAACGGTGACGATCGCTCGGCCTGGATCGGCTATATTTAGGTACGCGAAGTCGTGCGGTGCATTTTATTCCCGAGCTGAGGCGTCGTGTCGACCCCCCTCCAGGACATCGGCTTTGGCCTGCGACAACTGTGGAAGCACCCGGGATTTTCCGTTCCGGCGATATTTTCCCTTACGCTTGGAGTAGCAGCCAGCGTCACGGTTTTCAGTGTGCTTCATCGCGTACTGATCCACCCCTTTCCCTATCGAGATGCTGAGCGGATCATCGAATTCAACTTCCGTGACAAGCTGGACATCGAAGAAACCCCACATATCTACCGGGAACAAATAGGCCAGCTCCGCGCGGCGCGTTCGATTGAGGACGTTGTCGAAATGGATGAGCAGAATTTGGCCGACACTACCTTCGACATCCCGCTGGATACCGATGTCGTCTTTCTTTCTGGAAATGCCTTTCCTTTTTTCGGCGTGCCGGCGATGCTGGGACGGACCTTCCTGCCCTCCGACGATCCGCCAGAACGCGCTCCGGAGCCGGTAGCGGTTCTGAGTTATCAGTACTGGAAGCGGCGGTTCAACGGCAACCCAGCCATTGTTGGACAGGCAGTGCGGCTCGGGGGCCGCAGCTACACCATCCTCGGGGTCATGCCGCGCAGCTTCACATGGTGGGACACCGATCTTTATGTCCCGCTCGATACTACAGACGCGTCTGTTCCCAGTTATATGACAGTACTGCGCATCAAACCCGGCTATACCAAAGCGCAGGCCGCGGCGGAAATTCAGCCGATCTTTCAAGAGATGCTGCGCGAACATCCGCTGCTCGAGCAAACGAGTGTCGAAGTCCACAGCATCGGGGAACGCTTTCAGCGTTCCCTGGGCAGAGCCATCTACACGGTGTTTGGCGGCGTTCTGTTGCTGCTGGTGATCGGCTGCCTGAATGTTTCCATCCTGCTGCTGGCGCGCGCCGCGGCGCGGCAGCAAGAGATCGCGGTGAGAGCGGCCGTGGGCGCGAGTTCACAACGTATCGTGCGACAGCTGCTTACAGAGAGTTTCCTTCTTGGTCTTCTGGGTGCGACGCTGGGAACTATTTTTGCCTACCAGGCCACAAAATACGCCACCAGGTTGCTTCCCTGGCAGCTCTTTCCGAACGGCCTTGATATCCCGGTCAATGTTCCTGTCCTTCTCTTCAGCGGCTGTCTTGCCGTTGCCACCAGCGTCATGTTCGGGATAGTTCCTGCGTTACAACTGGCGAAGCCCGATATCCGCGAGATTTTACAGACGAGTTCGCGGAAGGTTGCCGGCAGTGTCACGGGGAAGCGGTTGTATTTTGTCATCATTGCCGGACAAGTTGCCATTGCGATGTTGCTGCTTTCTGTGGCCATCGAGACCGTGGAGAATTTTCGAACCCTGCTGTATACCGATCTTGGCTATGATCCCAGCCACCTGGCGGATTTTTCGATACCCATACATACTTCGACCTATGGCACGTGGGAAGCGCGCTCCAATTATCTTCGCCAGATGCGGGATCGTGTCGCGCAAACGCCCGGCGTTTCCTCGGCTTCGCTTGGCGTCATCGGTCCCCCTTACAGCGACTGGGACTTCCATGGGGAGGTCGCCGGCCAAACATCGGGTTCTCAAACGTTCAATGTGAACTTTGCCGATTCAGAGTTCTTCCACGCATTGGGAATTTCACTTCTTCAGGGAAGGTTGTGGGACGAGACAGAAACCAGCCGCGGAGCACGGCTTGCGATTGTGAACGCAGCCTTCGCGAAACGTCATTTCCCAAGGGGAGATGCACTCGGGCACATGGTGCGCGTGCCAGAGCTCAAGAACCACCCTCCCGGGGTGATCGCCGCTACCGGCAGCAATGATTGGACACCGATCATCGGCATTGTTGGCGATGCCCGCAACAATGGACTCGATGATCCTGTTAAACCGGAAATCTACTTTCCCTATTCCCTCTACATGATCGACTGGGTGCAGATATTCGTTCGTTCCCAGAAAGACCCGATGACGCTCGAGACGGCCGTACGCCGGCAGGTTGCGGGTGTCAATTCCGGGCAACAGATCTCTTCTCCGGTTATTTCCATGAGTGAGCGAATCCAACAGCAGCCGGAATGGGCGCGCGCCCATCTGGTCGCTGTTCTCTCCGGTGTCTTTTCAAGCCTTGCTTTGGTCCTGGCCGGCGTGGGACTGTACAGCGTCGTTTCCTATAGCGTGGCTGTACGCGTCCCGGAGTTCGGGGTGCGGCTGGCCTTCGGAGCACAGCGGCTGCGGATGACAGTCGGGCCAAAACAGGATGAGATTCTTGCATAGCCAGCATTTGTCGCCATCGCGGAGACGAAGGAATTTAATCGTAGCTTTCCTGTCCTCGAAACGTTCTCGTCCCATGTCGATGTTCCATAGCTATCGCCTTTCCCACCTGCCGGTCTGATCTCGACGACCGTTTTTGCAGCCGGTTGACAAGCCGGAGGCCGTTCGCCTGTGATACTCGTTTCCCTTCGGGCTTCTGCCCACCAAGGCATTCCAATCCCCGATCCACCGCAAGCATTTTTCGGCGCTTGCACAAAGGGTTATAGGCGAAGGGTCAGTTTCGCTGGCACACCCGATGCTGCCGTACCTTACCGGGGGATGCCCGGTTACCGTTTAGGTCGCGGGGAATGGCGTCACCAGAGCCCGCATTTTTGTTCAGCGTTTTGAGAACGGGAAGCAGCCAACCGTGGGTGACATATCGAGGGGTTGACGGAAAGATGGCGGGACGCTAGATTATGCCCCGACTGTCGCAACCAGTCAGCCTTGCAGGGGAATCTCACCAGAAACCCGAGCCAGGAAAATCTATAGAGTTCCAAGACACTGTCAAGGAATCTTTATAGTCGCAAACGTCAGCGATAGGCGTGACGGACGAAGAGAGAGTCGTACTATATTCCCCATATCGGGTACGTCCCGGTATACAAGGCCACTTAGCGCTGACTTTCTGGGAGCCGACCCAAACGCATTCCTGATCGCTGCTGGCAAATCCCGCACTCTCCACCGGAACTGCGTTGGACATTTGAGAGCTGCGACCCAAGCCGTCTCGTACAATGGCTGGCATGTTTGCAATCCTTCTGCAAGCTGCGCCTGGGGACGATCTACGTGCAGCAGGCATCCGCCGGTATGCCTGAATGGGTGAAGATACTCATTTCGGCCGCTACAGGTGCGGTCTTCGGCATTCTTGGCAGCTTCACGATGGAGTATGTAAAGCCATGGGTCGCCCACAGAATTGCTAGGAAAAATGTACGTACAGGCATGTAGCCAGCCGTGAGGACTTGCTACGCATCGTGGCTAAGCTCGGGGGCAGCGTTCCGGATGCCGAGACCGATATCCGCCGCTGGAACCGTGGCAGCGTCTGGATCGATCCGTCGTCGGCTCAGTGTGGGTTCTTCGGGATTCGGCTTTAAGCCCTAGAGGCAAATGTGACACAGAAAATCCCTTCTTAATCTTTGCGCGAACGGGCAGGTCCCTCCCTCTATTTAACGGCAAGGATGGCAGTCATCGGGCCTTCACGTTAACGTCTTGATTGTCAGAGTACATCCTCGGCTGAATACGCCAAACCACGGACGCTGACGCTTCTTGAATTCTCGAAGGATCCGGCTCTTCAAATTGATCAATGCTGCAACCCATTCGTCTTGATCTTCACAACTGTTGTGAGCCGTCGCCAAGACTGCGATCTCCGTTCTTTTTATTTCCTCCGTATGCATGTGCTTCATTTGGTTCTGGTGCAAACTCTCGAAGCGGTGGGAATCCAGGGGATAATGGTCAGATGCGAGCACTGGATCTGTTTAAGGGACGGCATTTCAACTGGGAGGTCATCGTACTTTGTGTGCGCTGGTATCTGGGATTCAAACTGAGTTCGCGGGATCTGGTCCAAATGATGGGGGAGCGCGGAATTGCGTTGACGCACACCACGATTCTGCGTTGGGTACAGCGCTATGTACCGGAGTTTGAGAAGCGTTGGAACAAGTACTCTCGGCCAGTGGGTGGGTCATGGCGTTGTGATGAGACCTATATAAAGGTGAAGGGCGGTTGGACCTATCTGTATCGAGCAGTGGACAAGCAGGGTCGGACGGTAGACTTGCTGCTGAGTGAACGACGCGATGTTGCGGCAGCGAAACGCTTCTTCAGCAAGGCACTGAAGAAGCACGGCACACCGCGGGTCATCACACTCGATGCTTACGCGGCTTCGCATCGAGCCATCACGGAGCTGAAATCAGCGGGAACGATAGCGCGCCGTGTTGGGATACGATCCAGCAAGTACCTGAACAACGTTGTGGAGCAGGATCATCGCCGAATCAAACAGCGGACTCGGCCGATGCTCGGGTTCAAGCGATTCCAGACAGCGGCGACAACCATCAGCGGCATTGAGCTTGTAGAGAAGATTCGGAAACAGCAGTTCAAGACTGGAAACTTGCCGGGCAGGCCCGCTACTGCTCCAGACATTTGGGCAGCTGTTCTCGCTGCGTGACCTCATCAAGAATTCTTTCAATCGCCCATCACCGCACTCACAGAGTTTGCACCAGAACCGCGAAGCGCTGTCGCCGCTGGGAGTTGCGGAAGATACGATTGATCTGCTGAATCGAAACATGGGCCCTGATGGCCTGCTCATACTGGTTGATGCAGGCCTCCGCTGCTCCCAGACTCAATCGATCTTGGAACGGAATGCGGGCATAATCCGAACGGACACCGCTACGGAGCACGCGCACCATTAGCCCTTAGCCGTATATGGTCGCCAAGCGTTCTCCCGCGGGCGGAATGGAGCTGCGGTTCACAATTAGGGACCGGCCAAAGCTGCGAAATCAATGTTGCGTATACTCCCGCGGACGGACTCCTGGCGCAGAGTTCACTGAGCATCGTTAAGCCAGCGGCACGAAGCCCGCGGCAGGTCATGCTGTCAGGTCAGGGAGTCACGTTAGCGCCCGGCACCTCTCCGGGCCTGTTTGACGCCCAAGAGCGGCAACAGTGGAACTTACACAATTGGCATTTCAGAAAGCGCGGCCCACTAATGTTATTAGACGCTCAGTTGTGCTGCCCTCCAGGCTTAGCCAGATATGACTTCAGTTGCCGGAAGCGTGAATCTGACCGGCACAACGGCGGTTAGTACCGAATCTGGAGTTGCCCAGGGAACTCTATTGGCCGTTTCTGGCATCACTTTATTTTGAGGACTGAGCTGTTTTGTACAGTTTCCTGGCTTCTCTGTCTGTATTGTTTCTGCGCATATGGAAGGCAATGCCCAAACTCTCCCGTCGCAAGGCGCAATACTGACCGTAGATGGGTGGAATGATCGTGTGGACATTGAATGGGCAAAGATTGAGGGTGCCACAACGAGTGGGCCCAACGGTCCCATCGAAATAGGAAAGACCTTGACGGGGCAGTTCTCAGGCAACCCATTTCCTAAAGGTCATCCGAAGATTGCTCGGTTAGAATTAGGCGGCGGACGAGTCTACGATATCTTCCTTTGGAGACGAGGATACTTCACGTCCTTTATCCGCACCGCACGCGATTGATCAGGCGTATTTGTGAAGCGATCTTCGCATTCTGCCTGAATTTAGTTGCCGCTGGTGTACCTCTGGCCTTGGTCGTTCTCATTGTGTCTCCTGTTCTCACCCAGTTCATTGGGTCGCGGAATGCTTGGAATTCGGAGGTATGCGCGACCTCTGCCCCATTTTCGCTTCGACACAGTCCGAGATTCCAGCAATCCCCCAACCATGATCAAACAATGACATCTGCATGACACTCATCTGCAGTGAACTTCCTATACTCACGTTGCTAGAACACTACTTTGTTGATGTAAATGACATGGCAGCGAGCTAAGGGCGCAATCGGATTTGAGCATCTAGAGGACGTTGTGCAAATCATCGGAAAGCCGGGGGGCGTTAGGATTTATGAAATGGCTTAGCATGGCTGCGGTATTTATGATATGTGGCGGCTTCATCCCAGGAACTCCAGTCGCCGTTGCGCAAGATGTGGCTCGAACCATTGAGATTCACGCAAAGCGCTTTTCCTTCGATCCGCCGGATATCACGGTCAAGAAAGGCGAAACGGTCAAGCTAGTAGTCACCTCCGACGATGTAGAGCACAGTCTCTCGATTCCAGGCCTGCATGTAAACGCGACAACGAAAAAGGACCATCCTGCCGAGGTAACGATCACCCCGGATAAAGTGGGCGACTTTCAAGGGAAGTGCGGACACTTTTGTGGCAGCGGCCACGGCTCCATGAAGTTTGTAGTGCACGTGACGAACGGCGAATAGCATGTTGAGCTGTGTCATGGTGCTGGTTTTTGAAGTGCTGCCTATCATGCGGTTGCCCAGGGGCTGCCTTCTCTACTGGCCCAATTTAGTGCATCGGCTGTGATCTCGGACGCCATCGACTCGCTGTCGGATGGAATGAGCTCTGGCATCGAGTAATTCAACTTGCATTTGCTACCAAACCTTCCGACAAAGGGACGACAGGTAAAACTCAGGAGACAGCCGTTGAGGTCACAGCCGCCGGGCTGAAAACTGCGACTGGGAGACAACGGACCGTTCCAGCATCTCAGCTCTCCAAGTTTCTTGGGGATCTCTTATCCCACTGACGAACCTACCGCAGAGCTGACTTTGTGTTACTCGCGCATGGAGGCAGCTTCATAAGGCGTTCGCCCGTGATCTGTTCAATTACCACCTCTTAATTGCCTGACCGGAGACCGCTTTAGAGGATCAGCCAACTCCGGGCTGAAAACGGAAGTGCTCTCATGTCTTTGGAGCTTCCATAGAATTCAGGCCTCGGTGAATAACCGATTAGATAGGTCACCGGCAAGAAGCCACCGCATTGTGTCCCCACTTTCCACCGATAGCCTTTCTCGGGCAGGCTTTGCACCAATTCGCTAAGTTCTTCGTGCGAATAGGAGCGCAGGCAAGACATTAATCCATCAAACCACAGCACAAAGGGCACGACTGGGACACCATACGTCCAAAACAGCCGTGACCAGCGAAAAGGGCGGATTCGCGGGGTCAGAAACAAGATCAGGAAGGGAATAATACAGATAGCTAGTACTATTTTTGGCTCACGTCGTGCCGTTTCAAAAATAGCGATGCCTTTTCTGCGCTCCACCGCATTCACCAGGACCTCACGAGCATCAGTTGCCGCGAAGTGATGAAACGATGAGAACATTGTCCGGAAGCCCCTCAGATCGGGCGGCACTTCTGTAGCATGCACCGGTCGCGGATCAAACCCGATCCTTGAATTGGAACCAGAGAGTGCCCTCTCGAATGCCTCTTGATTTGGATACTTATCAGTCAGGCACACGCTTATTGGGAAGTGCTGTTCACTTTCAAAATCGCGAACTAACTGACCCCAGGGACCACCGCCGCCAGAGCAGAGGTCGAGAACCTCCCTTGTTCCCACCATGTCGAGCGCATTCCGTAGGAGTG
>Ga0206838_10150_pt1 | contig 20826 bp, 13 predicted proteins | sample Alteio_BWOrgCont_26_FD_152879 | JGI IMG/M metagenome (GOLD analysis project Ga0206838, IMG submission 152879) | Enriched cells from forest soil in Barre Woods Harvard Forest LTER site, Petersham, Massachusetts, United States -... | ecosystem: Environmental > Terrestrial > Soil > Temperate forest >...
CGCAGAGCATTTACCCAACTCCCGGTGCGTTCGTCGCTGGGCAGGCCGTTGACGATGCGAGTCCAGGTCTTTCCTCCGTCAATAGTGCGCCAGATGAGCGGCACATCGGTGTCCACTTCGGGAGGCAGAGTTGCGCCGCGCTCCGGAACAATGCGGCCCACGACATAGGCCGTATCGGCGTCATCGCCTGCCTCGATCGTGTAGAAGGTCGTGTGCGCGGGTAGGTCGGCAATGTTGGTGACGTTGGTCCAGGTCTTACCGCGATCCATGGTGTTATAGATCTGGCCATTGGTGCTCACAGTCCAAATCACGCCTCGTCTGGCCCTCGAGATAGAGAAGTCGTTGATGGCTGGATCAGGCGGCGGTGGCCCGGTGCGCGCAGGCGTTGGCGTGGGTTGCGGCGGCTGAGGCGGTGGTGGCGGAGCAGGGGGCAGTGTGCCGCAGGCAACCTGCGGCTTGTCCTTTTCGGTGGTCAGTTCGGGGCTGACGGGCGCGAAAGAATGCGCGCCGTCGTGCGAGACCACCAGGCACTGGTAAGCAACGTAGAGGGCGCTCGGATCGAAGGCGCTGTCGAACTTCTTCTGGAAGTCCCTGCCGGTAACGAACTTGATGGCGTCAGAGCCGAAGTTTGGCGCGACGTTCTCCCATTGGCCCGTTGACATATCTATTTTGATCAGGCCACTACCGCCGCCGCCCGGGCCGTATCCAACGCCGTAGATGATGTTGGGATTCTGTGGGTCGGGTCTGACGATTCCGAATTCAGAGGAGGGCAGCGGAGTCCAGTCAGTGAAGTTGATCTGGCCCCAATTGCCGCGGCTGTTGATCATTACTGCGCCGGTGTCCTGCTGCGCTCCCATGATGTGGTAGGGATATTGGTCGTCAGTGGCAACGTGATAGATCTGCGAGATGGCCTCGGTATACCAGAGACTCCAGGTGCGGCCGTTATCGAGAGTCACGCTGGCGCCTTGATCAGAGCCAACCAGCATGCGTTTGCCGTTGGTAGGATCGATCCAGAGTTTGTGGTAGTCCTCGCCGCCTGGCGCGCCTTTGAAGGGTTCAAAGGTGACTCCGCCGTCGGTCGACCGATACATTGCGGTGCTCATGGTGTAAACGATGTCGGGGTTTTGCGAATCAACAAACACGCCGCTGCTATAGGCGCCCTGCCCATTGCTTATGCGCAGGTCTTTGCCGGCCATGTGCTTCCATGTAGCGCCACCGTCATCAGAACGGTAAAGGCCCGAGCCGTTCTCAATGTTGTTGCCTATTATGTACATGCGCTGACCCTGGGTGTGCATTGCGACGGCCGTCGCAACGCGGCCCATGAAGGGCGGAATCTTGATCTGGGTCCATGTGAGGCCCTCGTCAGTGGACTTGAAAACCTGTGCGGGCTTTACCTTGGGTCTCGGGCCGCCGCCTGGGGGTGGTCCGCCGAATCCAAAGCCGCCCGTGCCTTGCGTGGCGGCCAGCATCACGCCGGGTTCGTCATAAGCTGACTGAAGGTCTCGCGTGCCGTCGTAGTCAGCTGGCTTTAGTACGTTGGTCCAGGTTTGGCCGCCGTCGGTCGAGCGATACACACCGCCGCCCTTGCGAGTGGCATCACCGAGGGCAGACACCAGCACCAACTCAGCGTTGGTGGGATCAACAACAATGCTGTCGATTTTTACCGTATCTTCCAAGCCGATGTGCCGCCACGTAGTACCGGCATCGGTCGACTTCCACATGCCGTTGCCGAGGCTGCCCTGAATCGGATCGCCGGCGCCGGCATAAATGATATCGGCATTGGAGGGAGCGGCCTGGACGGCGCCCACACTATCCACGCTCTGCTCTTGGTCGAAGATCGGGAACCAGGTCACCCCGGCGCTTGTGGTTTTCCAAATTCCTCCCACAGGCATTCCGGCATAGAACACGCCTGGCTGGCCGACGACACCGGTCACGGAGGCAATTCGCCCGCCGTGGAAGGGCCCGACATTACGCCACTTCATGCCCGTATAAAGGTTGGGGTTGACCTGCGCCGCCACGGTGAAACCTGATACCAACGCAAGGGCAAGCGCCACGCCACAATATGTTGCCCACGACACTCGTGTCATACGGTAAAAACCTCTCGGGGAAAGAATGGCCGCCGGTTGTCGGGAAGTATACAGGAGCATGCGCCGCAATCAGTTCTTGTTCCGGTTGGCGGCCACGGCTGCCCCGGTGGGACCGCTTGCAGCGCGCAATCCCTGGCCCCGAAGTCGAATGCGCAGCGCGACAGCAAGAAAGCAGACGAGAGCAAGAATCTCAAGAAAAACTTTGCCTCCATCCAATAGGTCGGGATGGCCATCCTTCAGGTCCGGATCTGTGAGGATGCTGTGGATGAAGAGAAGCACCGCGGCGGGAAAAACCAGGTAATGGGTGCGCCGCCAGAGTGGTCGTCCAATGCGGGTTCGTAATAGGGAAGTGACGAAGACCAATAAAAGGAGGTACATGGCTGCCGCGCCGGCGACATTGATGAGCGGCTGCAGAGGCGATTGAATGGGCAGGAGGATATCGAAGACACGAAAATGAACTTTGTCAATAAACAGCAGCACCAGGGGATGCGTCAACGTGAGCAATATGGTGCAATACGCCGTCCACTGATGGAAAGCGAAAATGTTCAGATTCCGATAAGGCCAATGACGCACCGGGCTGTAACGAAGCGAGATGAGCAGGCCGAGCAGAAGATTCATCCCGGCGGCCCCCGCTGCTCCGAGGCCGATATATGAACAGAGATCCAGAAGGGTCATGCAGGTTCTTGAATTGTGCCGCTTCTATTGCGAATAAATCAAATTCGTCGATTAATGAATTTCCGCTTCCCGTACCGAGGAATCAACCTGCATCCACATATAACGGCCAAACTATTGATGTTCAAAGTTGATTCGATCGCGGAAAAGGATTCTCGCGCAATTAAAGCCCCGGTTAGCGCATGAACTCGCTCAAGGTGGCCGAGACCCTAACGGCACTAGAGCCGATAGCCTTTCCAAGAACGAGGTCCTGGCGACAAGCTCCAAACCGGCCGTAGTAGTCGTTCCCGGTCGGTTGTGACCGGGAACTAGATTGGGTAGTTGAGAAGGGGGAGGGCTCAGGTAATTGGTCTCCCACCCCAATCGCAAAGTTACGACTAGGGTGGGGTCTGTCTTGAAGCTGGTTCGGGGAGGGCTTTGGTTCGTGATTCCTGACCTCCGCACCTGATACGCGCGAAGGTCGAGGCAAATAGGTTTGCGGTTGGGGAAGCCGGGTTAAGGGCTGCCTCAAAGAGAACCGAGGAATGCGACCAGATCAGACTCCTGTTGCTTGGTCAATGTCAGGTTGAAGCGCGTTTCGTAGAACTTTACGACGTCGAGCAATGTCTTTGCGGAGCCGTTGTGGAAGTAGGGCGCACGGGCCGAGAGCCCGCGCAGGATGGGACCTTTGATTTTGCCGACGTGATCGAAGTTACCGTCGATCAAGGCCTGGCCGAGATCGGTGGTTGATTTGCACGTGCTGGTTGCAAGCCCCGTGACCGGGTCTTTAAGGCAGACGGTGATGGTGGGCAGGTAGCTGATATCGAGGCCGCCCAGGTTGGTGGATGCGTTGGAGGTATTTGGATCGCCGGTGCCGATGTCGAGCGGAGTGGGGAAAGAATGATTGCCGACGTTCGGCGTGTCATGACAGGTTCCGCACGTGCCGGTAAGCGTGGGGATCCCACCGGCGACCAGGCCGCCCGCAGCCACGTCGTCGTTGATTCCGGCAACACCCGTTACGTTGATCTGAAGCGAATTGAAGAGTGTCTCGCCGCGCGCAATTGCCGCCCTTGGATCGCGCTCGGGAAGGTTCGACCACGCACTATACGGATCGAATATCGCAGGCGTGAATCCGCCGTCTCCCGCCGCAACCAGGCCGCCTGGCGCCTCGAACTGCGGCAACAGATAATGAATGCTCGAGTTCATGCTGATGAAGTAAGGCTGGCTCTGCAGCGCGTGTGGCCCGCCGGTGGCCCCTCTCGCATCCAGCAATCCAGCACGGAAGTCGAAAGACTGCGCGGTGGTGAGCCCCATTTCGAAATTCACAATTTCCTGCTGCTCGGCAGCCGTAGGCCGCGTGCCGTCGCCCTGCGAATGAGTCGTGACGGCATCTACTGACTGATGCTCAAGGTCGGCGATGAGGGAGTCGGGAAAGTTGGCGTAGCTGATCTTGGTGGTGCCAGTGGCCGGCGTGGATTCGCGGCCATCGAACATTACAGCGCTCAGGAATCGAACATTAGTTGAGGGCAGCGGTCGCCGGTACTGGGAAATTGTATCCGTCTCGTTGCATCCGTACTGGTTGTTTACGTTGGTCACAACGTAATTTGCGGTCGCGGGCACCGCGAGGAAAATCCGAATCAACCCACGGGTCCTTAGCAGGCTATACGCTGCTTCTCGGCCTTCAACCGTCGAAACATCGATGTTGTGATCGCAGTTGGAACCATCAACGGTGCGGAAGATTGGATCAGTTCCACGTGTTTGGAAGAACCGCTGTTCAACATCTGCAGCCGAAATAGACATGCCGTCGTTCGGCTCGTGACATGTTCCGCAGGTGCGACCGTTGGTGCCCATACTTTGGAAGAACGGGCCAGTCAGATCGATTCCGCCGCTGGTGGCGCTGTAAGTTTCAGACGCGCCGTTGGGGTTTAGGAAAGGAACTCCATTGGGAATGAAGTTTCTGAAGTAGGGAAACTGGCCATTAAGCGCGCCAATGCCGAGCAGCATTGCGCCGGCGACCAACACGGTGCTGATCGCGAGACGCCGGTTTCGCTTAATTGTCCAGATTCCAACCATTTGCCTGGCGTCCCGAAAACGCTGAACCAGAGTTCGCATTAACAGTTCCTCCAAAGTTCCTATGCCGGGTGGCACGGAAGTAAATCGTTATGCTTCAGGTAAGAAAATCCAGGACGGACCGAGTGTTTAGCCAACCGAATCCCCAGCCCGCTCGTTCAGCGATCAATTTGAGGAGCCGCATGAACGAAAAAGTAGACTTGCGATTATCTAAAGAATTTGCCGGCATTGCGGTTACACACTTCATCGGCAGAGGGGTAGTGTCCGACCTTGGGAATCGTGATTTAATCGTTGTAAGATTCTTCTGAATTCCGGGATATGGCTGCTGCGCCAGTTTCGAGGCAAAACCTAGTTTGTATAGCGCTCATATGTCCTAAAAATCGGCGTTCAAAAGTTCTCAAAGACTGTCAAAAGCCAGTATGCCTAGTCTGATCAATCACTTGTATCAATTTGGCGAGTTCACTCTCGACGCGCAGAACCGGCTGTTGAAACGGGCTGGGACTGCCGCGTCAATGACGCCAAAGGCCTTCGACACTCTGCTGCTCTTGGTTCAGAACGCGGGCAAGATCGTAACCAAGGACGAGTTGATGAAGGCGGTGTGGCCCGACAGTTTTGTCGAAGAGTCAAACCTGACGCAAACCATCTTCATGGTGCGGAAGGTGTTGGAGGAGACGAGCGACCGGCGTTACATACTCACCGTGCAGGGCCAAGGCTATCGGTTTCTTCTTCCCGTGACAGAAGCTCTTGATGAGGCGCAGGATCGGGGAGCGCCATTGGTCGGCTCAAGTCAGCCAGCAGCCGCCAATGAGATGAGCGTCGCACAAACCGAGCGGGCCTCGGGTCCGCGAAAGGTAAAGGGGCGGAGGGCAGCCGCATTCACCGGTCTAGTGATCGCGCTTGGCCTGATCGTATCGTTCGCAATCCTGCAGTGGCGCGCACGGCACACCGCCGCGGAGCCCGCCGGCAAAATCATGCTGGCAGTTCTGCCTTTTGAAAACTTTACCGGCGATCCGGGACAGGACTATTTCAGCGATGGTCTGACGGAGGAGATGATCAGCCAACTTGGGGACCTGGATCCCTCACATATTGGCGTAATTGCGCGAACCTCGGTGATGCACTACAAGCATTCGCAGGAGTCGATTCCGCAGATCGGGAAGGAACTGGGTGTGCAATATGTCATCGAGGGGAGCGTGCGCCGCGATACAGAGCGTGTAAGGATTACGGCGCAGTTGATCCAGGTAAAGGACCAGAGCCACGTTTGGGCGCGCGAATACGATCGTGACCTTGGGCACCTGCTGGAACTGCAGGGGGAGATTGCGCGCGAAGTGGCGGGCGAAATTGAGTCGAGCCTGGGTGGGCGTGGACGGACTGAGGCTGCGTCGAGGGGCGCTGAACAAGCATCGGGGACAAAGTCGTATGAGGCATACGACCTGTATCTGAAAGGCCGGTATTTTTGGAACAAAAGGTCTGTTGAAGGATTTAGGCAGGCAGCGGTCTACTTTCAGCAAGCGATTGCAAAGGATCCAAATTACGCGGGAGCCTATGCAGGCCTGGCAGATACGTACAGCTTGATGAGTACGTGGTATTCCGGCCCGCAGAACGAATTGATGCCCAAGGCCCGAGCGGCAGCATTACGAGCTCTTGAACTGGATGAAGGTCTGGCCGAAGCTCATGCGTCGCTGGCATTGATCAAAGAGAATTACGATTACGACTGGCAGGGTGCGGAAAAAGAATTCAAGCTGGCGATCGAGCTCAACCCACAGTACGCGACCGCACACCAGTGGTATGCAGAGTTCCTGTCGTGGCAAGGTCGATTCGATGAGGCGTTTCGAGAGAGCGCGCTGGCGCAGCAGCTCGACCCATTGTCGTTGATCATCGCCACAGATCACGCAACTATTTTGTACTACTCACGCCAGTACGAGAGCGCGTTGGAGCAATGCCGTTCCGTACTCGAACTCGATCCGAGTTTCGATCACGCACAGCTCACAATGATCCCTTCGTATATCCAGTTGGGGCAGCTTGACGAGGCAACCAAAGAGCTAAATCGCTGGGCGGCGCACGGTGAAAATCCGTGGCAATGGGGGTGGCAGGCAGCCATTTACGGGCGCGGGGGGCGCGACGCGGAATCACGCAAAGCCTTGGTCAAGCTTTCGAAGATTGGTTCGCGGCCCGATCGATATGCTTTGTTGCTGCTGGCCTATTCAGGCACAGGCCAAAACGAACGGGTTCTGGAACTGCTGGAGAAAGCTTACGCGGAGCACTCGAATGCGGTGGTGTCAATTAAAGTCGACCCGATCTACGACCCGGTTCGAAAAGAGCCACGGTTCCAGGATTTGCTGCGAAAGCTTGGGTTGAATCGCTGAACGGCGATGAGAGAAACAGTGATGGAGGGTAGTCGCGATTCGAGGCTCACGCGGAAAGAATCTGGCGTGAAACTCCTCGCGTCGTATTCGGTCTATGGCAAATTCAGATCGATGGCATATAAATCGCGAGTAGTGACATCGCGAACCAGCAGAATTGATCCGTCAGGCGTAATTCCGTAGTCGACGCCGAAGACTCCGGTCAGCATGAAATTGGGATATTTAAGAATGGGCTCAATCGAATTGGAAGACATATTCCATCGGTAAATGCCTCCCGCTTCAGTACCTGCGCTAAAGTAGGGCGAGTTGAAGTAGAGATACTTGCTGTCGGCGGACCAATGCGGATAGTCGGCCATCATCTGCAGGTTTTGCAACTTTTGCGTACCGATATCGTAGACCGCTAGTTGATTGCTGGCCTTGATGATCGCGGCAATCTTTTTCCCATCGCGAGAAATCTGCGATAAGCCCAGACCGGCAGTGCCCGACACGCTCGTAGTTGCACCGGTCTTAACATCGAGCATGCGCAATTCATGGCTCGTTCCTGAAGCATCCGCGCTTGAGTAGAGGATTGAATTGCCGTCCGGTGCCCACGAAGGACTCGACTCCCGGTCATATGATTGCGAAGTTGCCGGTCCAAGCTGCCCACCATCGCGGGAGACCAGATATATCTTGCTGAATTCTCCGTTTTGAGACGAAGCAGTAAAGGCGATCTTTGCGCCATCGAAAGACCACTGCGGAGACAAGGCTCGCATGGGCGGAGACGTAAGTTGAAGTCGGTCGGTTCCGTCGACCCTGCTTCGCACCAGGTTGCCTTCAGGGAATTCGATATAGACCATCCACTTGCCATCCGCGGAGAAAGAAACATGATCAACCGAGTGCCCCTCGGAATACTGAGTAAACTGCTGCATCTTTGAGTCATAGCGCACCAATTGACCTCGCAGCTCACCGCCTGCCGCGAACGCGCGCTTGCCATCTTTTCCTGGCACCAGAAGGTTGAAACCAAACGGTCCATTGGTTAACTGGACCGGATGGCGATTCACGCGACGGAACAGTTCATCTTTTTCGCGAATTGCCCACACATTTCGAATGCCGTCAGTAACCGCTGTATATAGAAAATAGCGGCCGTCCGGAGTCCAGCCGCCCGACCATGGGCGAGAAGCGCCAAGTGTATCGGCAATCAGGGGTCGAACCGCATTGGTACGGAGATTTGCCTCCCACAAATCATCGCCGGTGTGTGCTGCATTTGCCGCAGTAAAGCGAAGAAGTTTGCTGTTGGGCGACCAGGACAGATAGTAAGGATCTTCAGGCAGGGTGGCGATCTTTCGCGAACCGCTGCCATCCGCGTTGGCGCAGTACAGAGCAGACTCGTAGGCATATGCCACGATACGTCCGTCGGGCGACCACGCAGCCTCTGATGTGCGCAATGCGCCCATCGGTTGTGGAGAACCGGAAGGCACGGGCACGCGCCATATGGTTTCGTAGATTTCACGCGAGTCAGGTGATTGATTCGCGTCAGACAAGTTGACTTCAAGGAATGCGGATCCGTCGGGTGCAATGTCGTCAATGTCAAAAACCGGAATCGGGTTCTGAATATCAACGGCGTCTCCGCCCTGGGTCGAGACAGCGCGCAACACGCGTTGGTTGTTCTGCCAGGCCCGAAAATAGATGCGCGGCCCGTCGGTGACAAGCCGGGTGTTGTGCACCAGCGTGCCTGTTTTTGTGAGCTGCCGAATTCGAGTGACCTGTGGTGGAGGAACCGTTGGCCGAAAAAAGAAAGCGACCGCTACCAGTGCGAGCAAGCTCAAGGCGACAATCGGAAGCGTGAGCCGACCTTTACGGGCAGGGCCTTGAGGAATGGCATGGGTTTGGTGATCTGGCAAGTGCCCGTTGGTGGTGGCCGGAGGGTCCGGAGCCTCCTGGTCAGGCGGGGATTTCGGCGCTTCCGTGATCTTCCCGACTATGCGAACTTTCTCAGTAAAGCAGTAGCCGCGGCCTGGAATCGTGACAATATATCGGGGGCCATCGTCGTTGGGATTTAAGGCCCTCCGCAGGACGTAGATGTTTTGCGCAAGGTTCGACTCTTCTACCCAGGAGTCCGGCCACACTTCCTTGATCAGTTCGTCCTTCAGCACCACCTGCTCACAGTTCCTTACAAGGACTAGAAGAATCTGGAAGGCCTTCAACTGGAGAGGCACCGGGCGATTCTCACGCAGCAAAATGCGTTTGGCGGCGTCGAGCTGATAGGGCCCAAACTCATATAACTCGTTTGTGTTTAGGTGCATGGCCGATCTGATAAATTCCTGAGATTTGTCTAAAGACATTCGACGCCGTTGTCGGGCAAGTTACGTGTGTTCCGCGACAGACTAAGGCAATACAGCCTTTGCTACAAACCGAAACCAAAACCGAGCCGCAAGCGCGACTAGCAATGAGCGACGACGCAGCTGCCCCGATTCTCGTCCAGTCCAAAGCGCCGGGGCGAATGTAGGGAAGCTTACCACAGGCCCACACATGGCTTGGAGGCTGGGGTGTGTGCAGGTGATGGTTCGCGGCAAATTGGCACTTGAGATCCCCGGAGGACTCTATGAAATATCTATATTTAGTATCCATTTTGATCGCATTGGTATCGGGTGTTAACGCCATTGAGCTCTCGGCCCAGGTGGCGCCCTCTCACGATTGGCCGTATTACCTGACTCCTGACGGCGAGATGGTTTATGACATTCAGAATGGCGTCACCTGGCTCGCGGATGCCAATCTGCCGGCTCGCGAGCGCTTCGGCCTCCCGTTTTGCGACAGCTCGAGCACGGACCCTACAGAACTGTGTATGTATGCCAGCGGCTCTATGAACTACACGTCCGCGTTGGCCTGGGTTGCGGCCTTGAACGCCCATCATTACCTGGGGCATTCAGACTGGCAACTGCCCACCACACCATTCACAGAACCGGGGCCAGGCTGCGGGGCAAAGGGGCCACCCGGCAATAACTTCGGATTCGGCTGCGACGCAAATGCATTAGGTTCGCTTTATTACACAGCCTTGGGCTTCTGGGACCCCAATACTGCCGTTCCCATTCCACCCAGCGAAATAGGTCCATTCCGAAATTTCCAACCCAATCATTATTGGTCGAGTTCGCCTGGCGGTGGGCTGGCCTGCAACATAGACAATTTTGATTTCGCCAACGGAGCCCAGGGTGGCGGTTGCGGGCAAGATTTCCTCGATGTAATTCCCATGATAGAAGGCAAAATCCCGGGAGAGAAGCCCAATTACGGTAGGGGTTTGCAAGTCAGTTTTGACCGGAAGACTGTCTACGATCCGAGTGCGGGCGTTGCGGGCGTCGGAGTCACCTGGCTGGCCGATGCAAATTTGGCCGCGAGCAATACGTTCGGCTTGGCCCGCTGTGATACTCCAACTACCCCAAAACCATGCATCGCCCGAGACGGCTCGATGGACTACGATTCGGCCGTTCAGTTTATTGCGAATATGAATGCATATGACAATGGCGCAGGCTACCTGGGCCAGACCAACTGGCAGCTGCCCCCAGTGAATGCGAGCTGCCCTCTATACAACTGTTTCGACCCAGGCAATCCAATGGGGTTCTTGTACTATGTGCAGTTTCGCTTGAGCGCGGGCACGCCCGTGGTCCCCACGCCTGACATTGCAGTTGGCCCGTTTCGTCACCTACAGACTTCTCCCTATTGGTCCTGCCAAGCGGACAGAATTCAGGACCCCTGCGAACCCGAAACCGACGGCGCGAATGGACCTGGGGGCGCACCCGCGGAATGGGGCTTCTCCTTTGGTGATGGCTTCCTGGGCACATCGCGTCTGCCGGACGATCATTTTGTCACCGCTTATTTCGTAGGTTGCGACCTGCCCAATGCCAACGAGTGCGTGCACGTGAGGGAACCCGGCCCAGGAAAACAGTAAAGAGGCCAAAAGACGCGTGGGCCGCAATATTTTTGGATAGCGCGGACGCAGGAATCAACACAGGATTCGAAACGAGGAGATCTTGGATGGAGAAGACGATGAAATCTGCGCGACTTTTGATGGTGTCACTTCTGCTTGCGGCAGCGGCTGTTTCAACAATGGCGCAAGACCGCGCGCATGAAACGCCCTGCGGTATGGGATGGGGCAACGATAGTGCGAATGGGCTGACAGCAGTTGATGGCGGCGCGATTGTGTACGACCGGAATCAGGGCTTGTGCTGGCTGGGAGATGCAAACCTGGCCGGTAACCCAATGGTGCGCGCTCTTGTCAGGCTGGCGCCCACCAATCCCGACGGATCAAGCCCTGTTATCAATCCCGACGGCACCATGGATTATCAAACGGCGCTCAACTGGGTGAATTCGCTCAACAGCTTTGACCACGGCAACGGATGGCTTAACCACCATGATTGGCAGCTGCCGACGAGCCCAGCGGTCGATAAAACCTGCACTGCATTCAACAACGATAACTTTGGCGCGCTGTGCACCGGTAATGGAATGGGGAACCTCTACAGCGTGGGGCTCGAATGCACTTACCCGTCGAGCATAGTGCCGTTTTTTTTCACACGCGTGTGGCCATTATTCAATTTGCAGCCGGGCCTTTATTGGACAAGAGACTCAGGCAGCAGCGGCCAGTTGACGTTCTCGTTCAACACAGGGCTGTCTGGGTCGAACACTACAAAATATAACTACTTTCACGTCCTGCCAATGACGAAAGGACTGCTGGGCCCCATTCCTCAAGGCAAGGGCGTTGTGCCTTACCTGAGCGGCCCGGCCGCGGGCAAAGCCGTGTACGACACGATTACCGGCGAATCGTGGGTGCTCGATGCGAACCTGCCTGCGGAAAATAATTTTGGCGTAACACAGACCACGACGATTACTTCGAACGCTGATGGCAGCGTACTGACTGTTCCGCTCGTGTTGAGAGATGGCGCAGTCTATTTTTCAGCAGTCGATCCCTCGCAGTCGACGGGTTGGATTGCAGCAATGAATGAAAGCGATTACGCCGGAACACAAAGCTGGGAACTACCCGGGCTCGACGAAATCTCGAACTTGTATATCGACCTTGGCCTGCGCGCCGGCGATCAACGGCTGGAGTGGCCATGGTTTGTCGGCCCGTTCTGGCATCTGCAGCCGGGCTTTTATTGGGGCTGCGTGCGGGCTTCGTGGAATTTGCAGAACAACGGTACCTGCGACCTGAGTCAGAATGCTCCGACGCCCCAGGGAAACGTTATTCCCATGGAGTGGAGCTTTAACTTCGACGACGGATTCACGGGGACCGACTTGAGTTCGAAAGAGTTCTACGTGATGGTCAACTACCCGGCTCCGCAACCGCACGCGGATTCGCTCGGCAAGTGATGCAACGCGTCGGGAAGGCCGGGCAGCAACAGATTCGCAACACCCGATATTCAGCTCATTGAAGGCAACATGTTGTTCAAAAACTGCACATCCACGGCTACAATTCCCACGGCTGGGTGTTCGACAGCATTGGCGTCAGCGAGTGCGGCAAAGGCGAAAGTTACTCCGGAGCTGGCTCCTGCGATGGGCTGTTCATGAGCCTGGCAGCGTCTCACCTGCGAAACGCGGTGTTCACTGGGTAGTGTATCGGATGTCGAGCCGACGAATCCTGATGCACGAATACCCGAGCACCAAGATGATGAGAATGATCAGGCCGAGAGTTGCCACCCATCCAGAAACCGGCTCGGTCTTTACCGTCAGCAGCGCAAAAATGCCGTCGCCCGGAACCGTGATTGGCATCAGATGCCGTAGATACGACACGACGCTGATTTTTTGCATCAGCGACGGCAGCACGGGGTTGATCGTCTCCCAACCCAACACCAGCATTGCGGCGGGCGTGGGGTTACGGAATACCATGCTCAGCATAAGGAAGACCGCGCCGTACCCCAGACAGGCAAGAACGACGATGAGGAGATAGGCCTCAAGTTGACCAAGCCCGGGTCCCTGCATCATATATTCCCGTCCTGACGCTCCATAGCCGGCATACATAAGCACGAAGTCGGCGGCTACCGCGCTGCTGAACAGGAAAACCGCACTGATCGATCCGGCCACAAACTTTCCCAAAAGCAGAACCTCGCGGCGCACGGGTGACAGCAGGTAGAAATGCAGGCTGCGCTTGACCATCTCGCCGCGGATGAGGCCCGAAAAGATTCCCAGGCACCCAAAGAACACACCGAGCCGGATGTAGTAGAACTGGATGATGCCGGCCAGCAGGTTGGTGTCATCGCTCAACGCGGACCCGGAATGCGTGTCGAACAGGAGATGAATGAGGATAATGACAGTGGGGACATACGCGAGAAAGTAAATCCACGCCGCCTTCCACGAAAACAGATTCCGCCGCAATTCAATGCGCACCAGCCTTCGCATTTGCAGCCACCACAAACCCCACGGCTGCGCTGGCAGCGACTTCGCCCACGTGCCCACTGTTTCGGTATTCATGACGGGCTCCCATCTGAACCAATCAGGTATTGATAGATGGCCTGGGTGTCGTCGTCGGCGGGAGCAACCGCCTCAATTTTCACCAGTCCCTCGATTGCGATTTCGTTCAGCAGGCGATAGAACTCATCGATGTCGCCGGTGCGCAGAAAAACACCTTTGCCGTCGGAATGAAGCCTGGCTTCAGCACAATGGTTCACTGAGAACATTCTTGAGGCGAGTTGTTCCGGCTGGTCGCAGCGGATGAGGACCTGCATTGGTTTGTCGCGAACCTCGCGGCGCACCTGGTGAATGTTGCCTTCCGCCACAATGTAGCCGCCGGTAATGAGGATCACGCGGTCAGAAATTCTGTCGACTTCGTCAAGAATGTGGCTCGAGATCACCAGGTGCATTCCCTGCCTGCTCAACTCCTCGAACAGCGACAGCGATTCAGCTCTGGCCATCGGGTCAAGACCATTGAGCGGCTCATCGAGCACCAGCACCCGGGGATGATGTGCGATAGCCTGCGCGAGCCTGATCTTCTGGCGCATGCCTTTGCTGTACGCGTCAATTTTTCGCGACGCTGCATCGCCGAGATGGACGCGCTCCAGCGCCTCGCCGGCAAGGCGGATGGCATCGGCCTTGCTCATACCGTGCAGCAACAATCCGTCAATCAGGAACTGCCAGCTGGTTAAGCCACGCGGAAACGAATCGAACTGCGTGCAGTAGCCGACCTGGCGGAAAAACTTGTCGGCGTCGCCCGGTGTCATTCCCAACGCGGAAACCCTACCGCTCGATGGCTGCACTAGGCCCGTCATCAGATTCATCAGGGTCGTCTTTCCTGAACCGTTGGGCCCGACCAGCGTCGTCACTCCCGGTGGAATGCTGAGCGACACGCGGTTCACTCCCAGCACCTCGCCGTAGAATTTCGACACGTTCTCGAAAATAATGCGATCGTTCATTGAGGTTATCCACGCACCTCGTCGCGCGCTCTTATCCGCGCATTCAGCATGGCCACCGAGACCAGGCAGATGGAGACAAGCACTGCTGCGATGGCGGCGGTGGGCAACTGCCGGTCGTCTCGCATTACCTGCGGCGCGCCCAGGAGTCGTTGCCAAAGCTGAGTCATCATCGCCGGCATATTCAGCAGAAAACCCCATTTTGTTCGCAGAACGCCGGTTACGATTCCACCCACGCCGGCGGGCACGAACACCGCTGCAAAAATCACTCCTGTTGCCACGACTCTCCATTTAACCCACGATGAAATCGCCAACCCCAGGATCGATAGAAGCGCAATCCACACAAGAGATCCGGTCACCAGTCCGGCCCCGATGCGGAGGTTCGCTCTCATCCAAGGCTGGGCAGAGGAATATCCCTGGTAGATAAACAGCAGCAGACAGGGCACCCAGGTAGCGAGAGACAGGCACGAGAACAAAGCAGCGAGTTTACCAACCACATAGCCGAAACGCGATATGGGATGGCTCAGCAAAATCGGAAGTGCGTTGTCTGAAAGATCGAACGCCACCAGGCGCGGCGCAATCCATGCGGCCAGCACAAGAGTGAACCAGGACTGGGTAGCGAGAACTTTCAGAAAGAATCCGGCGTTGATATCGAATGCCGTATTTCCACGCATGATCAACGCTCTCGCCAGGGGATTATTGGCGAGATAGATGCCGACCAGATCGACGATAGCCGGCAACATGGCCAGCGTGAACAGGACTGCGGTGATTTTGGACGACCAGGCTTCAGCAAGGGCGTAGCGCACCACTACTCCCACGCGCGCCCAGAGCGGGGTAAGCCGGCCAGTATAGGCTCGATACTCATGCTTATAGACTGACAAGTTGCCCCCCTGCGGCCTCGTTCTCCATGGCGCGCATAAAAATATCTTCGAGTGAGTCGCGACGGCGATTGATCCGTCGAATCTGCATGCCGCTCTCGCTCGCCACTACATAGAGATCGCGCGACTCAATTCTGTCTGGCATCACCAACTTGATGCGCCCCCCGGCAAAGCTCGCGCACTCGCACCCAAGTCCGCGCAGCGTCTCGCAGAATTCTCCGGTTGGGCCCACCGCTTCAAGCTCGATAAAATTCCGGTGCGATCGGCGTTCTTCCTCAATGTTGCACAGTGCCGCAATGCGTCCATTTTTCAGAATCAGGACTTCTTCGCATGTCTCGTCGATGTCGCGCAGCAAGTGCGACGAAATCAGCAGTTTCATGCTGCCCTCTTTGCGGATCTCCTGCAACGTATGGATCATGCGCTGGCGGGCCATCGGGTCGAGGCCGTTGGTCGGTTCATCAAGAATGAGCAGCTTGGGCCCATGCGCCAGAGCCTGCGCCAGCTTGATCAACTGCTTCATCCCCAGCGAGTAGGTGCTTATTTTTCGGTAGCGCACTTCGCCGAGGCCGACGAAGAAGAGCGCCTCATGTGCCCGCTCCAGCGCTTCAGCCTCAGGCAGACCCGCCAACTCCGCCATGTACCGGACGAACCGTACCCCGGTCATGTTCCCGATGAAGCTGTCATTCTCCGGCATATAGCCGATGCCCTGGCGGATGCGCGCCCGGTCACGTTGAGTGTCCAGGCCAAACACGCGTGCAGCCCCGCTGCGAGGCTTGTGAAAACCAAGCAGCGTGTTGATGAGCGTGGACTTTCCGGCGCCATTGGGGCCTAGTAGCCCGATCGCCTGGCCGCGCAGCTCGCCGGTCAGACCGTCAAGGACGGTCCTTCCGCCGAGCCGCACCTGCAATGCTTCGAGCTCAATCACGCTCATGTTATTGCATTACGCTTTGTCCCCCGGACTTGTTCCGGGAATCAAGAATTGCGCCCAGGGTGAGGAAATCGAAACCAAACAGCCGACTATCGCTGGCGGCCTCAATGCGGTTGTCTTTGCCCCATGCACAAATCACCGTAGGCCTGTCATCGGCGGCCAGTTTTCTGATCGCGTCTGCCGAACTGCCGCTGAACTGCGATAGCAACGGCGTAAGCACCGGGCTCAGATTCTGATAGGCCACCGCTGAATAGTTCTCATTTCCATCTCGCGGCAACAGTGCGCGGAATGCCGTCGAAGTCGCCAGGGATGCCCCACTGGACTGCGTTTGCAATGCATCCATCACCAGCGCGCGAGTCGGTGCGATGATCATGAATCCGTCGGTATAGGTATACTCCGCCACAATCGCGCCCGAAGTCACATCGCGGATCGCATAGTACCGCTGCGAACCTGCCGAGCTCTGTTCAATTTTGACCTGGCGAGCATGCGGCCCCTGCGTAAGGCCATCGATGGCTTGCGTCATGCGTTCCAGCGCACTCTCAAGTGCATCGGAATTGTTGACCTCAATTACCATCTTCCACGAGGGTGTGGGCAGTACCGGGCCGTCTAGTGCGAGTAGAAAATCTCCACCGAGGTTGGCCGCAAGGTCGTCGCGCAAGTTGATCTGGAGCTTGGCGTCAATCTCGCTCCAGTCCACCGGCTTGCCGCTGGCCCCTGAGGCCATTGCCATCAGGTCGTCGGCAATGTCGGCCGGTTGCTTGGTAAGAGTGGCTACAGCAATTGAGGCGCTGGGGCTCACAAAGTTCAGCGACCCAATCGGCGCTGGGCTGGCCAGCCATGACGCCAACCGCTGACGCGTTCCGGCAAACTGCACGCTGAGATGATTCGCCGGCATTCCGTTAGCTTCGCGATGCTCGGCGATCAGATACTGCAAGCCATTCAGCCCGCTGTCTTCAAGCACATTGTGATTGGCCTTCCCCTGAGACATCCGCATCCCCGTGTTTTTCACCATCGCCTGAAGATCGGCAGCCAGGATGATTCCCGCTCCACGGCCATATGCGGCCAAAATTTGTTGGCCGAACCCGGAGGTCGCAAATCCGCTGCCGCCACCGTCTAATTGCGCGTTGATCTGCTTCAACGTTGCAATGCTGTTGGAGATCACCACTTCACGATCCCGCACCAGCGCAAAACCGCCTTGGCTCACGGCGGCGCTGCCGCTTGCAGCCGCAAGTGACTCCGGATCGAGTACTGTGAGCCTTCCATTCGCACCCGAGACCTGCTTAAACTCTTCTTTCAAGCCGCTCTTCTGCACGTCCGCGACAATCGCCAAGCTCGAGCTGTTCCCTTGTTTAGAACCTACGACGACAACTTCATCCCCCAGATATTGACTGACTTCGTAAACCTTCCCCACCAGATCATCCATCGCCTGCGGGGTGTGCTTGCCGTCACGGGTCCACCATTGCTCCAACTCCGGGCTCTGATTCAACTGATCTTGAAAAATCGTATTCGCCTGATTCAAAAAACCGCCCAGATTAGGAATACTGATGTAAAGCTGAGTGTCTGCCGGCACGCGTGCCAGCAGATCGCTGCTGTATCTCGGCTGCGGAAAAGGAATCTCCGCGATGCTATGCTCCACATTGGCCAGTTGCGCCATCAATCCTACGTATTTCTCGCGATCGGGGCTCCACGCAAACTGGTCTGCAAGCGGCTCCGGGGTAAGACTGTCGCTCGTTGCCAACTGGTCGCCCGGGTGCAACGTTGCATCCACGCCGCTGTGCGCCACGTTTACGGTGCCCTGCAGCACTGCCACGCGAGAGCCCTTGATGCCCGCATCCACTGAGAACACAGTTCCGGTGACCGCGACCCGGCAGTCTGGAGTCTGCACGTATAAGTGGCCAGAGGTGCGCCGCGCGGCCTGCACAATCACCGCGCCGCCGTTCAACCTTACCGTCATGTCCCGCCCACGCGCGCCCACGCGCAGCGTTGTCCGCTGATTGACTTCCACAACCGAACCGTCCGCCAGCCGCAAAACTGAGCGAGAATCGCCGGCGGTCCGCAGCTCTTCGCCTTCGCGCAGCGTGGCACCTGGCGTTAGCCGTCGATCTCCGGTTCCACTCTCAAGATACGCAGAGCCGTCGACCGATTGCACTTCAGCCCGCACTCCCTTGGGAACCTCCCAATACGACTTGTAGACAAAGAAGCCCACCGCTACGAGCGCGGCCGAAGCTGCCATCGTCAGGCCCCGCAGCTGCCAGCTTCTCCGAGGCGCCTTCGCAATCTCAGGTGTCGACCAATTCAAGGTCGCGGCTTCGCGGCCCGCGTTCAGCAGGCGCATGCATCCACCGCACTCGTGGACGTGAGTCTCCACGAGCAGTTTCCGGGCTGGCGGCAACGTGCCCGCGCGATACGCGCCCAAGAGCCGTTGAATACCCTCGCAGTTCCGGATTGCACCTTCGAATGACTCGCGATTGATCTCAATTCTCAGAACCTGCGCCGACCGTGCCGCAGACTCTGAAATCTGTTCGACGCCGGGTACGTCGGCCCGCAGTGCGCGCGTCGCGCGATCCAGGATTCCCTGCTCGTCATGCTTCATCGCATCCTCCGTTGTAACTCTATGAGTCGTTTCTTCAACTTCGATCGCGATTGGTACAGCGTCACCGCCACCACGGCCTGTGAGGTTCCCATCAATTTCGCAATCTCGCCGTTGCCCAGTTCTTCCAAATACCGCAGCGCAAACATCTCTGCGGCGCGGGGAGCCAGTTCGCCGATGGCCTGCCGGAGCTGCAATCCCAATTCCAGGCTCGTTAACTCCACGTCAGGCGAGGAGGTCGCCTCTGCCGAGACCACACTGGCCGCAGCCTCCAAGGGCTCGCTTCCCGCAGTCTTCCTGCGTCGCAACAAATCGAGAGCGCCGTTGATTGCCGCTCGGTACAGATAACTCTCCGCATTCGTAACAGCTGGGACATCGCCCGTATGCAGTCGCAGAAACACTCCCTGCGCCACATCCTCCGCGTCAGCTATGTTCCCGGCAATCCGATAGGCCGCCATCAGGACGCGGCGATAGTTGTCTGCAAACAGTCGCGCCAGGCGATCGTTATCGAGTGCCGGTAGGCTGGCTATCGCTGCGCTCATGGGTTGACGCTCCGGAATCTTCATAAGGATGACGCTCGATTCGCGCGATTATGAATGCACCAACCCGAATTTACGCCTTCAACCTCATTTGTGTTCCCGGATCCTCTCGTATTTTCCTCGAGTTTGAGGGGCTCCAGGCGCAGACCTCTCGCTTGCTCTCGTTGAGATTCGAGCTCCGACCATCGGGCGGTCGCCCAGCCGGCTCTTACCCGGTTCGCAACTTGACAAGCGGCTGCGGAACGACGGATTACGGAAGAAAGGATTGAAAAGGAGAGGAGCGCGATAACCCGCCCGGAACTCAGAAGATCGATCCTTCTCCTGTCCGTGTAGTCACTCTCAATTAGGCGTGTCCGCAGGGATATCTTCCACCGCTTGTGATGAATCTTAACCTCATCCTCCGTATCGTGCACTGCTGAAAGCTTTGGCGAGTTGAATGAGCGCTTTCTTAATTGCCGGTTCAGAGTAAGCAGCAAAACCCAGGACCACTCCCTTGGGATCGGCACGTTTGAACGTGTATCGATCGACGCCGAGAGCTTCAACCCCGTGAGCCGCGGCCAACTTTTCCGCTTGCCTTGAGGTCATCTCATTTGTCAGGAAGCCTATTGTGTAGAGACCGGCCCGAACGTCGGAGATTTCGAGCATCCCGCTTAAATGCTGTTTGCCTCCGTCGATCAATGCTGCTAGGCGGCTGCTGTAAAGTTCACGCATGCGCCGCAAATGACGTGCCAGATGGCCCTGCAGTATGAATTCGCAAAGTACCGCCTGATCAACATTCGAATTTCGAAAGTCGGTTCGATGCCGAAAGGCTAAGAAGCAGTCAACCAGCGCCGGCGGCAGCACAACATAGCCCAGTCTTAACGACTGGAACAGTGTCTTGGTGAGCGAACCGATCAGGATTACGCTCGAATGATTGTCAAGGCTTTGCAGGGAAGGGACGGGAGTTCCCTCGAATCGGTATTCACTGTCATAGTCGTCTTCGATTATGAAGGCACCGGTGCGAGAAGCCCATTTGAGGACGGCCATCCGCCGCTCCAGCGACATCGTCACTCCCAACGGAAACTGGTGGGCGGGGGTCAGATAAACTCCCCTGGCATGCGGACAAGTTTTTTCCCCGACGGAAACTAACATGCCTTCTTCGTCCACTGGTACTGGAACGATTTCGGCTCCAACATTGCCAAAAGCAATACTGGCGCCGAAGTATCCGGGGTCCTCCATCCACACCTGGTCATGTTCTTTAAGGAGTAGGCGCGCCAAAAGATCGAGTGCCTGCTGAGCCCCGGAGACGATGACGATTTGATCTGAGTTGCATCGCACGCCACGAGTTGCTCGCAAATACTCTGAAACCGCATCACT
>Ga0206838_10119_pt2 | contig 20308 bp, 21 predicted proteins | sample Alteio_BWOrgCont_26_FD_152879 | JGI IMG/M metagenome (GOLD analysis project Ga0206838, IMG submission 152879) | Enriched cells from forest soil in Barre Woods Harvard Forest LTER site, Petersham, Massachusetts, United States -... | ecosystem: Environmental > Terrestrial > Soil > Temperate forest >...
CCATGGCTTTGAGCGATGCATCGGCCTTCAGCTTCGCCAGGATTCGAATAGCTTCCACCAAAGCAGCTTCTCCCATTCATAAACGCATATCTTCGCCCATTCGCGATTCTCCCACCATCGTGTATCAAAGATCTCTGTGTCGTCCACTGCCGCCACGGACCACTTGTATTGTGGAAGGCGGGAGCGGAGGATGGATAGAGCGCGCCGCGTGTGATAGTTGTTGGTGACCAATAAGACTGATGTCGGCGGCTGCACCTGTGCCAAGCAGCGGCGAATATCCGATGCCTCCTGTACGGTAGAATCTTTCGTGACCGCGCATATGGTGATCTGGTCGCTGCTCTCCCCGGCAGACTGTCTTACAAAATCAGTGGCATATTCCGCATAACTGCGCCCGTAGAGGCGATCAGCTGGAGCATCCACCAACATCCGGCGGCCATAGTGTTAACGAAGCAACTGTAGTCCGCGCCAATATCTCAGGTCATTATGATCTCCGGCGAGCACAACGATGACGTCGGACCGCTCGGGATCGTTCACCACGAGGTAATTGCCGGAACGGAACGCAATAATTGCCGCAACCAAAATGAAGATTGCCGTGACGACAGCGGCCTTCCAAGCATTGTGCTTCAAGATGAACTGAGCCCTCACTCTTCCGGCAGCGCAGTGCCCTGACCAATCTGGCGAAGGAAGTCTATAAGACGGGCTGAATTCGAGCGCCAGTCCGCCCGAGACACAATCTGTTTCCGGTTAACGGCCGCCATCTCAGGGCGGATGCCATCGTTCGTCGCAAATGCACTCTCTATAGCTTCAGCAAATCTTCCCGGCTGCCATGCAGGTACGAGTCACCAACTCTTCAAAGTCAACCATTTCCCACTTATCTGCAGCGTCCTGCTCGACTTCCGGTATTTCACCCGGCGGAGAAACACAGCGGGGGCTCTGCGCAAATCGATGCCGCTGCTGAAAAGCACATACGATCAGCATTCCTCCAGCTTTTTCTGCTTGATGTGCGCATTGATGGATCGGATTTGTGGATTTCTATTGATAATTGACAAGGTGTCACGCCAGTTGAGACATGCCTCTTCACATCCGGCCGCGGCATACAGATGCTGGACGAACTCCAGATCCTCTGGCGTGTCGACTGTCCAACGATGGTCGCGGTAGTCACCGGAAAGCCCCAATGACTTAAGCGCAAATTTATCTCGATTCTGATAGAAGTAGGGTGTAACGTGCACGCGTTCGTATTCGAGGGTGGCATTTTGCCATGCGCGTTTCAGCCCCTGAAACCAGAAGACTTCCACGCTTTCCCCCAAGGGCAGCGTCGGCTGAACGCCATCGCTCACATAGTCAGCCCCCGACTCCCGGTGGACATCAATGGCTCGATCAATGAGACCTGGGTCTATCAAGGGACAATCTGAGGTTATGCGAACAACGCGATCAGCTCGTCCAGCGAAAGCGGCTTGATAATAGCGATCCAAAACGTCGCACTGGCTTCCGCGGTAGAAAGGATAACCCTGTTTTGCCGCCCATGCGCAGACCGTCTCATCTTCTGAAAGACACGTGGTCGCGATCAACACCGAGTCTACCAAGTGGGCCTTGCTGACGCGCTCTAGGACACGTTGCAACATTGGCTTTCCAGCAATGTCCGCCATCACTTTGCCGGGAAGCCGCGTAGATCCCATGCGTGCCTGTACGATCACCAGGGCGTGCGCACCGTCTGTCATGATCTCTCGAGCCCCTCATTGTAAAACGTAAATCGGATTATAACTAATGACCGAGCGCCCTAGATGAATAGCTCCCAGCTAACGGGAGTACCAGCCTTGACAGCGCGATTGACGCGGCGTCCGAGCAGCAAATCGTAGAACTTAGGCGGTAGCCCGAAGCCAGGTCGAATAGTGCGGAGATTGTCGGTGCTGAGCATGCAACCTGCTTCAATGTCCTTCGTGACGTAGAGTGAGCGACGAAAAGAAAGAGACCTTTTTTCTTGCTCAGTCGCCCCGTATTGGACATGACCGAGCGATTTCCAAGCGTGCCCTGTTTCGAGAACCAACGAGGCGAACTCCTCGGGCTCTAAGGAAAAAGCAGAGTCCACTCCACCGTCGCTGCGGCTTAACGTAAAGTGTTTCTCGATCACGGTTGCGCCAAGTGCTACTGCGGCCACTGCCGCTCCTATCCCCATGGTATGATCCGAAAGTCCCACTTCACATTCAAATAGCTCGCGCATATGTGGAATTGTCCGGGTATTCGTATTCTCAGGAGACGCAGGATAGGTACTGGTGCACTTCAGCAGCGCGATGTCGTGACAGCCGGCTTGCCGAGCCGCACTTACCGTCTCGTCTAGTTCGCCAGCGGTGGCCATGCCGGTGGAAATGATCATAGGCTTGCCGGTGGCGGCCACCTTACGAATCAATGGGAGATCTGTGTTCTCGAAGGATGCGATCTTGTAGCAGTGAACATCGAGGGTCTCGAGGAAGTCGACAGCTGTTTCGTCAAATGGCGTGCTAAACGGGATCATTCCATGATTGCGGCAGCGGTCAAAGATGGGTCGGTGCCATTCCCAAGGGGTGTGCGCTTCACCATAGAGCTTGTAAAGAGACTTACCATTCCAGAGGCTACCCTCATCGTCGATGACAAAATCACCCAGTTCAAGATCGATCGTCATCGTGTCAGGCGTATAGGTCTGGATTTTTAACGCGTGTGCACCAGCTTGTGCGGCGGCATCCACGATTTCCAGAGCACGCTCCAAGGACTGATTGTGATTTCCCGACATCTCGGCGATCACAAACGGAGGAGCCTCGATCCCAACCGCGCGAGTTTCGATGATCATCTTGCTCCTTTAGCCGCTAAATGGCAAGCATGCGTGGTTTTATCTTCTTAGCGATCAGGGGCCACTGTTTCTCGAGTAGCCCAAAAATTAGGACATCACAATACATTTGTCCCCGCGCTTGATGCGAACGCAATGTGCCCTCAAGTACAAAGCCGAGCTTCTTATGGATGGCAATACTGGAGGGGTTCGAAGAAAGTACCTCGCCGACGACCTTATGGAGCCGCAACGATTCGAATCCATAGCAGAGCCCCAGATAACACATGATCGAACCGAGGCCTTCTCCAGTAGGAGCTGTCGGTGACAAATAGAATCCCCATTTTGCTACTCGACTTCCTTTCGCAAGCCCGAGAAAAGATACCAATCCGCTTGGCATCCCGTCGCATTCAAAAACCAGGTAACGCGCATCCTCCGAATCTCTCGCAGATGAGAACCAAGACCGATGCTCCTCAGGAGTGATGAGTTCGCTGTGGAACATACAAAGCCGTATGCAATCTGAGTTTCTCCAGCCGAGTATGCGGTCAGCATCCTCATCGCAAAGTTCACGCAGAGCGAACCGCTCACTCTCCATTAGAGCCGCTTTGCTATCCATAACCCGCTCGAAGCATAACATCGGCGACGCGAAAAACTCCCTTTCCGTCCACAAGACCAAAAGCACAACGGGAACGCTCCTCGATTTCTTCAGGATGAGCAAATAATCTCTGAACCAACGGGCCAATTCGCGCGCTCGTGACCGGATTTGCCTTGCCCACATACCATCCCGCTCTTCCGCATTCGATCGCCTCTGCCACCGCAATCTGGTTGTCAGCTATCGTGATGATAATGCTGGGCAGTCCCAGACAACAACGCTCCCATGCTGTAGTTCCGGCAGCGCCAATCGCAAGATCACATTTTGAAATCAACTCAGCCATCCGTAGCGTTTGACGATGTAGGGTTGCTGACGGCAATTGCTCGCAGGCCTTTTGAATTTGCTGCAAATTAGGGTTCGACGAACCGATGACAACATCCACGGCGATTGGCAGTCGTAGATCTCTCAATGCCTCCAGGGTCATGGTTGTGGCGTCCGCCGGATCACTTCCACCAAAAGAAACCAAAATTCGAGCGACCTTATATCGAATTGAGGATAAGACCCGCCAATGGCGAAACTCAGGCCTCAACAGGACATACTCGGTCCCTAATATGACGCGCGCATCCGCAGGCACCAATCGTTGATAAATCTTCTTGTTTGGGCCGGAATAGTTCTGATCTAACAGCAGATCACAATCGTGAATGCGCTCGGGCAAATCGTCGATCACCAGGATTTTTCCCACGTGGGATCGCAAGCTTTGTTCCCAATCACACCCTATTTCATAGTGATCTACCACTAACCAGTCGGGAGCTTGATTGGCGGCTCTTAACGCTTCCACCGTCTGCTTTGCGTCTTTCGATTCGATATACTCGGTGTCATGAAGATTTGCGACTTGAAATCTGCTATTTTTTATGATCCCAATAATATCGCCGGGTAGCACCCGGCTAAGAAAGAACACCTCGCAATCACGCTCGCGCAACTCCTCCGCCAATGCGAGACAACGCATCACATGGCCAGTTCCCACCCTAGAGGAGGAGTCAGCTCGAATCGCGATTTTCATGAGAATGCCTCAGCGGGCAGCCCTGTTCGATTTAAAGTAACCTTCGGAATGACCATCCGTTTGGCGTTTCTGAGCTGGAGTCGATTGCCAATCGTCGGGCACTCACTTCTCCAGAAGCCACCAGTGAGTTCGGTCAAATCCGTCGTCGACTCCCCAATAGCCGCTACGCAATAGTTTGAGCTCAGGAAACTGAATTTGGTAGTGTTTCAAAAAATTGCGCTTCCATAGCAGGTCAGAGTTGTTGCGATATTCAATGGCCTGCTCCTCTTCGGAGAAGTATTCCACGGCGAGGATATAGCGCCGGCTCACCCTTTCAATTTCCTTCAGAGCAGCCGGGAGTTGAATCGGTGATATATGAATCAGCACACCAACGGTGAAGACAAGATCGCAATATCCATCCTTGAACGGAAGATCGAACGCATTTCCCGGAATGGGAAAGGTGTGCTCCGCACTCGTTCGCGCCATTCCCAAGGCGTAGCGGTTGGGTTCTACACCGAACACCTCTGCCTCACCGCCGAGTACCTCTGAAGCACATTGGAGGTTGTGGCCGCGATTGCAACCTACTTCGAGAGCACGTCTGAGGCTGAGCCCCTTCAACATGTGTGAAAAGGCAGGCGTCCGAATCTGCCAATCGATCAAATTCCGCTCTGTGTAGGCGTTCCCAAATTCTCCCCGCCAAGTTTCCAACTGGTCTGTTGTCTTAGTCATTCCGCGTTTGCCCGCAGGCCCTCCGTGACTTTACCGACTGCTTCAATTACATCCGATACATCCTCGTCGCTCATTCCATGAAACATCGGAAGACTGACCAATTGACTGTATGCTTTTTCCGCGATTGGAAACTCCCCGCCCACATAGCAGAATCGCTCACGGTAGTAGGGATGCAAATGAACCGGGATGTAATGAACATTTACGCCGAGGTTCTCGGCGCGTAACGCACGGAAGAAATCGCCTCGATCGATGCCTTCGCCAACTCGAATTGGGTACAGGTGCCAGGCGGGGTTGACCTCCGCCCTCACCAAAGGAGGGTGTATTGCGTCCAATTTCGAAAAAGCCTCTGTGTAACGACCCGCAATCTCCCGTCGCCGAGCAAGGTTCGTCCTGAGTCTTTTCAACTGCGATATACCGAGGGCGCAATTGATATCAGAGATTCGATAGTTGTAACCGAGAGCGATCATTTCGTAATACCATTGACCCGACTCACTTCTTTCTCGAGCGTCGCTATTGATACCGTGGGTTCGAAACAGGCGAAGCCGCCGCGCGAGTCCTTCATCGTTTGTTACTACCATGCCGCCCTCGCCTGTGGTGATGTGCTTGACGGGATGAAAACTAAAAACGGTCATGTGGGAAATCGAACCGATTGGACGTCCGTGATATTCCGCGCCAAGAGCGTGGCAAGCGTCCTCGATGACGCAAAGGCCATGCTCGGATGCCAGTTCCATCATTACATTCAGGTCAGCTGGATGTCCGGAGTAGTCGACGGGAAGAATAGCCTTGGTCCGGGGCGTAATGTGTCGAATCACTCGTTCAGGATCGAGATTAAGCGTATCTGCGCAAACATCCGCGAATACCGGTGTGGCTTCCTGGTAGAGCAGACAGTTTGCAGTCGCTGCAAAGGTCAAGGGTGTCGTGATCGCCTCGTCGCCCGCCTTTAGACCTGCTGCAAAAACTGCAGCGTGGAGGCCGGCTGTTCCTGAGTTGAATGCAACTGCAAATCTTGCGCCAACACGGAAGGCAATCGCCTCTTCGAACTCTTCAACTTTTGGTCCGGTTGTCACCCAATCTGAACGAAGGACTTCTACTACAGCCGCGATATCTTCTTCTGCAATCTTCTGTCGGCCGTAGGGCAACAACCGATCTCGCACGGGTAAACCGCCCTCAATCGCCAACCGCCGAAAGCTGCGTTTTGCTGTGCCCATCCAGCAGACTCCCAAATTGTTCCGTTGTTAACCACGCACTATTGTTATCACTCGTATATGAAAAACCGTCGACGAGAGGGCTAGCCCCTTGCCACGCCGCAGCATCCCACCAGGGAAAGGCGGGCTGAATGACAAACATTGATTCTGTCTCGACTGCGTGGCGCGCTTCGTCCTCCGAGACAAGGATTTCGTGAAGCTTTTCCCCCGGGCGAATCCCGATGATCTTTGCGTCGCATTCTGGCGCCACAGCCTTTGCCAGTTCTATCAGGCGCATGCTGGGGATTTTCGGGACAAAGATTTCACCGCCTTGCATGTGTTCGATGCACTTAACCACGAAGGAAACGCCCTGCTCGAGCGTTATCCAAAATCGCGTCATTCGCTCATCCGTGATCGTAATCACGCCCGTCTTGCGCTGATCGAGAAAAACCGGGATAACACTTCCGCGGCTGCCGATGACATTACCGTATCTCGAGCAGCTGAAGAGGCAGCTGCCACGTGCCGCATACGAATTGGCCTGAACAAATATCTTTTCCGCGCAGAGCTTTGTAGCGCCATAAAGATTGACGGGATTCACAGCTTTGTCCGTGCTGATTGCCAGCACTTTGCGGACTCCTGTGTCAATCGCTGCATCGATGACATTTTTGGCTCCGAGAATGTTCGTCTGCACTGCCTCGAATGGGTTGTATTCGCAGGCCGGCACCTGCTTTAGTGCAGCAGCATGAATGACAATGTCTACTCCTGAGAAGGCTCGATACAGTCGCTCTCGGTCGCGCACGTCCCCGATGAAGTAGCGGAGAGGAGAATCAGGCGAGTCCGGATATGTCTGCCGCATCTCGTGTTGCTTGAGCTCGTCTCGGCTAAATACAATCAGTTTGCGTGGACTGTGGCGCTTCAACATGTATTCGACAAACTTTCTGCCGAATGACCCGGTCCCGCCGGTAACCAAAATGACTTTATCCTCAAAGCACATGAGGTGTTTATCCTCGGGCCTATCGTTTTGCTATCGCCTGCCTGTTAAAGCTTGCTTCTTGATTTTGTCAGTGGCCGGCAGCGCGGGCACGACCGCCCTGACTCCAGCTACCGATATTCATCGAGAACCTTCTGACCTGTCAACACTCATGGGCATCTTCCCGTAATCCTGCACCCTTGTCCCGATTCGCTACTTTGGCCAAGGCGGCTGCGCGGAAACGATAATAGCTCATCGATTATGACCGGGTACTCGTTCCGGGGCGGTTGGAGGTGCTGATTCCTTTTAGAACACTGTCATACTGCATATCTGTCCGAGTGATCTGCCAATGGATTCTTCCTCAGCCATTCAATAGTCTGGCGCAATCCTTCTTCCAAGGCCGTCTTCGGCTTCCAGGCGAATAGCTCAGCAGCTTTCGCCGCGTTGGCGCAGAGCCGGTTCACTTCACTCTTCTGTGGGCGGAGGCGCTGGCTGTCCGTTTCCAAAATCAACTGCTTGCCCAGCAACTTCCCAATTGCGACGGCCAGATCGCGAATCGATATTTCAATTCCGGATCCAAGATTGATGACTTCACCCATTGCCTTTTCCTCGGACGCGATAGCGATAAATCCCTCTACGGTGTCAGATACGAAGTTAAAATCCCGCGTGGTCTGCACGGTTCCGAGTCGGATTCTCTCGTCGACAAGAGCCTGAGCGATGATGGTCGGGATCACGGCCCGGAGAGATTGACGGGGGCCATAGGTGTTAAAGGGCCTCACGATCGTGACGGGAACTCCGAAGGAACGGTAATAGGCCTCCGTCATCTTATCCGCGGCGATCTTACTTGCGGAGTAGGGAGACTGTCCTTGGAGGGGATGATCCTCATCGATCGGGAGATACCGCGCGCTTCCGTACACTTCGCTGGTCGAGGTACAGAGAACGCGTTTGGTTCCGAGCCGTCGCGCGGCTTCCAGAACATTCAACGTTCCATCGGCGTTAGTCTTCATGTACGAGTGAGGAGCGAGGTAGGAATAGGGTATGCCAATGAGAGCGGCTAGATGGAAGACCACTTCCACTCCCTCAAGGACGTTGTAGACGCGCCAAGGATCGCACACATCACCGGCGATGATCTCCATATCGGACTGAAGCGGCGAATAATCCAACCAGCCGCGAGAGCCGTTGGAGTTGTAGCGAATCAGGGAACGAGTGCGAGCTCCGAGCTTTACCAGACGCTCCGCCAGGTGGCTTCCGATAAAACCGCCTGCTCCCGTTACTAGCACCCTGCGGTCCTTCCAGTCAGACATCGTCAAATGATTCCCCTGGATACGTCCACTTCGGCCTTCCGATAGTGTTCGGGACGGCCGATGTCAAGCCAATATTCACGGACGGGGAAGCTGATGACCCTGTCTCCAGACTCGATGACAGCCTCGATGAGGTCGGTCATATCGAATCTCCGGTCTGCCGGCACGAGGTTGCAGACTGCAGGGTCGACCAGGTAGATGCCAGCATTGATAAGGTATCGATAGGTAGGCTTCTCAGTAATGCTTTTGACACACACACCTTCTGTTTCCATTACGCCAAAGGGAATCTGGATGCGGTACTGTTGAACCCCAACGGTGAGCTTTGCATCGTTTTCGCGATGAAAGTCGAGCATTGCCCGGAAGTCCACACCGGTGAGGATGTCGCCGTTCAGAACAAGCAGCGGGACGGTTTCAGTGGACATTTTTCGAAGCGACCCCGCCGTACCGAGGGGCGCCGTTTCTTCGATGTAACTTAAGTTAACCCCAAATTCGGAGCCATCTTTGAAGTGCTGAATAATGTTTTCGCTAAGATAATGCGTAGCAACGCTTACCGAGCGGATTCCCGCCTGGCGGAGTTTCGAAAGCATGTGCTCCAATAGCGGACGGCCATTGATAGGTAGCATGGGTTTCGGGACATCTTCCGTCAAAGGCCTAAGCCTTGTGCCGAACCCGCCAGCCATGATTACACCTGTCACCGGCATTTCGAACTGACGCAGAAGATCCTGCTGCACCGCCAGGTCACAGACGCGGCCATCCCGGTCAAGCACCGGTATCTGGCGAATGCTGTGATCATGCATCAAAGACAGAAGCACGGATTCAGAGGTCCCGATCTGCGCGGTTATTGGAGGACTTACGTTTGGATTCGGGTACCACGGCATCAGACGAACGACAGGCTGGTCCACGTCGATGCCGGCTAGAAGCGCCCGACGAATGTCACCGTCGGTAATGGTAGCCAGGAGGCGCCGCTCTTCATCAACTACGACCGCTATGCCTTTGGCATGGGAGTCGATGACCGACATGGTGTCGCGCAGCGATGTCTCCAAAGTGATGAGGGGCAGATTCGGCAACGGCATCGGTTTCAACAGGGACAGTCTCCTGCTCTCATCGCGCGAGCTCAACGTATAACTAATAGGAAAAGCGGTCGTCCAAAAAACCTCTTCAAAAGAATCCGCAATCGGAAACTTTGCTTAAGGAACAGTAAATCCCCAACTCACCTAAGCACAAGCCACGGTCAGCCAGCTCTATTCGTCAATCGCAGAGGAGTACAAGCGGCCAACTACTGGGCTTGCCGAACTCTGATCGAAAGATAGAAAGGCATGACCGCACGCTGTCGGGTTTATATTACGCTCGGGGGTAAATTCCCTCCGGGCTGACGTTGGGCCGGTGTAATCGGATCGCGATGTTAAAATCGTTGGCGAAGCAACTACCCCATCCGCTACTGTGCCGTTTATACCATCACGTGCACTTGCGAGAACAGGCGACACGGGCGGCCGAGGCCGCATTGCGCGCGGGTTTGCCTCTCATGGAATCCCTCGATTTCCAGCGATTGAAAACAAGCGAAACCATTTTCGTGCTCGGCAGCGCCTGGTCTATTAACGACATTTCTGAGGAAAGGTGGCGGGGTATAGGCCGGCACGATACCTTCGGCATGAATTTCTGGCCTGCGCATCCCTTTATTCCCGGGTTGCTTTCCTTTGAAATCATGGCGTACCGCGACCATCCAGTTGCATATGACGCCTTTCTACAGCTCCTCGAACGGAGATACGAGGCTTACGCCAACACCGTGAAGATCGTCACCGAGGTGCGGCCGCTCGGTTCGCGGCAAATGCTCTTCGAGCTTCCTGAAGGCATAAAGAAAAACCTTTATGTTGGCTTTTCGATGCCGGTCGTTGCTCGCAACGAAGAGGAACTCCGAGCTGGAATCAGGTACATGCGTTCCATTGGCGCCTTTAGCCCATGCACCAACGCGCCGTGGTTGTTTAAGTACGGTGGCTCAGTTATCGCTATGATGACGCTCGCTGTCCGTATGGGCTATAAGCGTATCGTCCTTTGCGGGGTTGATCTGAATAAGCAGGACTATTTCTACCAACATCGAGAGCGTTATCCGGAGTGTGCTGATTGGGAATTCGTGTCCCGAAAAGCAGTTCACCTGACGACTCGCCGTCTCCCTTGGCTGGTTCCTGCCCAGTCCGCCATTTACATCTTTAAGGAGCTGATTCTTGATCCGGAAGGTATTGAACTCTTTGTGGAAAGCCGACAGTCGACGCTCTATCCACGAGTTCCGCTAGCTCCTCCGTCACTTTTCGAAGAAGCTTCCATCTAATGCGACTCAGTGGCGTGACTTTGTACAAGGAGGATAGCTAAAAGTCAGCCGTTCACCACTCACTCGTTGACTTTTGCCGAGATCTTCATCCAAAGAAAAACAAGCAACACGATAAACACAACCTGGATTGCAATGAACATCACGCTTCTCAACACTCTTCGAAAGTTGCGCGAACTAAACCGCCGTCTGGAGCGTCTCCTCCTCCTTCCGGAAACAACGCCTGCCTCAGGGGCAATGTAAGGCGGACTCGCGTGCGTCCTCGAATATTCTATGCTTAAGGGTGCGACATTTCGCCGTCTTCTCTTGCGACGGACAGTGATAGAGGGACGAGCCTCGGTCTGGCCGGAGTCATATCTCATTGCGGAGACATCGCTCACAGCCTCAATCGGGCTTTCGTTGGAAATTTCGGGATCTTCAGAATTTGACCCGGATGTCATCACAGCCTGTTAAGTTCAACTGACTCTTGCCACATTATGGAGCGACATATGGCGTCCTTCAAGTGCACAGCTGTATGATATACTCGCAGCGCGGTTGAGGGTGAGCACAAATTTGCGCTCAGTTATCATGTCCGGGCCTCGTGCCTCCACTATGTTTTCCAAGCCGCTAAGACCCTGTTTGGAAACGATCTTCGGCTTAATCACCATACTGCTTCTCACTCTTCAAGCCACTGCTCAGACCACCGTCAACAACCAGCCGTCAACGAGTGATATGTCCACGTTTCCGCCCTCACCATCTTCGACGACACCGCAGAATCCCGCAGCCACGCCCCCCACCAGCGTGGCATTGCCAGCCGCCGATCAGTCGCATTACATCATTTCCCCAGGGGACGTTCTCGATGTCTCCGTCTTCGGCGCGCCAGACCTTTCCCAGAAGGCCGTAGTGAATAGCGGCGGTAATATTTATATGCCTCTTATCAATTATGTCCATGTCGCCGATCTTCATGTAGAAGACGCACAACTCGTCGTTGAAAAGGCCTACTTCACAAATGGCGTCCTGAAGTTCCCGCACGTGAGCATTGTTATTTCCAGCTACGCGAGTGGGGTTGTCTTGATGGGTGAAGTCGTAAGACCCGGGATTTATCCGATTGTTGGGACGGGAAAGCTGTTTGACATCCTGGCGGAAGCGGGTGGTACGGCTGCGAGCGCTGGACAGGTCGTTACGATCACTCACAAGGGCGTTGCCGAACCGCAAATAGTGACGCTTACAAGTGATCCCATAAAATCGAATTCAGCTAACGTTCCCGTGCAACAGGGGGACACAATTGTTGTTTCAAAGGCAGGTGTGGTCTATATCGTGGGAGAGGTGTACAGCCCAAGTGGGTTCCTAATGGATGAAAAAGGCCAGTACACGGTAATGAAAGTCGTTGCCATGGCCCACGGAACCACCAAGTTCGCGAAGACCTCCAAGGCACGGATTGTGCGCAGGACAAGCGATGGCAACAAGGAAATTCCGGTACCCCTTGATAAGATTCTCGTCTCGAAAGCGCCGGACATACCGCTTCAGTCGAACGATATTTTGTTTGTTCCTACAAACAAAGGAAAACAGGCCGCTGCCCGAGGTGCCGAAGCAGCGATATCCATAGCCACCAGTCTAGCCATTGTTGCCACATATCGGTGATGCGCTAGACCTTACCCGGTAGGCAAGAGTGAGGTCGCCAAATTGTAGAATTTCTTTCGAATCAGCCGGTCCCCCAACTGAACGGTCTTTAAGACCGACACAATATCTGAAGCTGCAGATTCTTTAGGGTTCGCATAGGGATTGACGAGTGACGTGAGTGATGCCCGAAAATCCTCTCTGATTGCCCTTCCAATCCCCGCGAGGATATCTTCGCGCCGGTAGCCCACATCGATCACGTTTTGTGCGCGAACGCGCCTTTCCTGGCGAGTGCCAATATTCACTGTTGGCACTTGAAAGCTGGGTGACTCAATTATCCCACTTGAGGAATTCCCTACCATCGCTGCCGCGTAGGAGATCAAACTGCGATATGCATGGGTGCCGAAGTTTTCCACGAAAACGCCACCATTCACCCGAACCCATTGACGCATTTTGGCAGCGATGATTCTGCTGGCGGTGTCCGCGTTCGGCATTGTAAATACAACGGACAAATTTGCCGCTTGCAATGCTGCGAGAAGCTCGTCTACTTGCCACTCTGCCTGCTCGTACTCCAGGGTGACTGGATGAAAGGTTACCACCAGGAAAGGCCGCTTCACATCCACGCCAAATTGTTCTTCCAATACTGTTGGGCTGACATTGGCGCTATTCTGGGCGTCGTCAAGGGCTGGCTCTCCCGTCACAAACACACGAGATGGATCTTCTCCCAGCTGAATCACTCTGCGGGCGTATTCCTCAGTGGCGGTAAAGTGTAGATGGCTTAACTTTGTGATGCAATGCCGCAAAGAATCGTCGATCGCTCCCTCAGTTAGGTCGCCTCCGCCCAGATGCGCGACCGCTATCTTGAATGGCAATGCGGCGAGTGCAACTGCCAGCATCTCATACCGGTCCCCGGTTACTACAAGAAGGTCAGGCGCCGAGCGGCTAAAGGCCTGGCCAAATCCGGCAAGTCCTAATCCCATCGATTTTGCTATGCCAGCGGGGGTGTCCGAAGACAGAAGCATTTCCACTCGTTCCTCAATAGGAAACCCGTCTTGATCGATCATCTGGACCGTTAATCCAAACTCCGGTGAAAGATGAGCGCCCGAGACGTAGAGCTTTACGTATAGGTCCGGATCTGCCTGGATAGCCCTGAGGATCGGGAGGATTGCACCATAGTCGGCCCGTGATGTCGTAGCAATGCCGATCGATCTCAAGCAAGAATCTCCGTAAACGTAAAGTAGAAGGGTGAAGGAGGTCTTTGGAAGGTCAGAAGATCAGAATGTTCTAAGCGTCCGAATCTGAGCGTCCGAATCACCCAGCCATCTCTATCATGGCGACCATTACGACCTTTTCCACCGCGTCAGCCGTGTCTCGCATGTCTTCTCCGGTGAGCGTTGGATGAACCAGAAACATCAATGATGTCTCACCCAGACCCTTTGCAACTGGCAAGCGATGCGCGGGCCGCATTGGCTCCAGAAAAGCCTTTTCCAGATAGATCTCGCTGCAGCTACCAACAAAACATGGCACACCCTCTGCATTGATTGCCTCAAGCAAGCGATCGCGGTTCCAGTCGTTCCGCAAACATTCGCTCCGCAGGAAAACGTAGTATTTGTAGTAGGAATGGACCACATTTTCCGGGGGCCTGGTTACACGCAACGCTGGGACTTCAGAGAAGCGCTCGGTTAAGATGCTGGCAAGATTTCGTCGCATCGCAATGGACTGAGGAAGTTTTCGCAGTAGTACGCGGCCCATGGCGCTCTGCATCTCGGTGAGTCGCCAGTTTGTGCCAAAACCTTCGTGCAGCCATCGGTATCCCGGAGGATGCTGCCGTCGATAGACGGCTTCATAGCTCTTTCCGTGATCCTTGAAAGCCCAGGCGCGAGACCAGAGGTCAGTGTGATTCGTGGTCAGCATTCCACCTTCGCCCCCAGTGGTCAGAATCTTGTCCTGGCAAAAAGAAAACACATTTATATCGCCCATCGATCCAACCGCATGCCCTTTGTAAACGGCTCCAAGCGCCTGCGCGCAATCTTCAACCACTTTCAATCCATGTTCGCGCGCAACCTCGAGGATCGGGTCCATATCGCATGGCCAGCCCGCGAGATGCACCGCGATGATGGCGCGTGTACGCGAGCTGAGAACAGCCCGGATCGTCTCCGCGGTGATGTTTTGTGAATTCCGGTCAACATCGGCCATGACGGGAGTGGCGCCTCGCATGACTGCACAACTCGCAGACGCTATGAATGTGCGACTGGCGACGACTACCTCGTCCCCCGGGCCGATTCCAAGCGCTTCCAGCGCAAGCTCCAAGGCGACGGTTCCATTGGCGACGGCGACTGCATGCTTGCAACCGACGAACGCGGCAAACTCTGCTTCAAACTGCCGCCCCTCATCCCCCGTCCAGTAGTTAACTCTTCCGGACTCAAGGACTCGTGTGACCGCGTCTATTTCATCCTGCGAAAAAGACGGCCACGGCGCGAATGGACGTTTACACACGACGGGTCCACCTTCGATCGCCAACGGAGCATTAATGGAAGAAGCATATTTCATGAAATTCCTCATAAAGCCCAAACGTTCAGCAGCCCTAGATCGCGTCCTGGACATTATACGAGTCACTATCTTATGAGGGGGAATATACTGGCGCTGTTGCTCACTCTCAGGGCAAGTATCTGAGCCGATGTGCTTCAGTTCATAACCCTTGGTGACCGGTCTGGACGAAATCGCCTATAATGCCGCCACTCGGTCGGAGAGCAAAACATCTCGGCATTTGAAGCGTAAAGGAACTTTCAGTGTAAAAGCGGCGTGAGGTGTAATCCATGGCGGGAACATCAATGTCTTCGGCGGCGCGGGATCAATACGAGGTTGGCTCATTGAACGTCGGAAGAGAGGTGTCAACACCGAGTGCCTTTGACATTAATTTACAGTTCATCGGCGTCTTCTGGGTCACGTTGTTTCTGTCGTCGCATGGCAATGCTCAAATAACCCAGATTGGAAATATCGGGCCCGCGTCAAGTTGGGCGGCACAGGTAGTAAACAGTAGCTGCTCCCCACCACCAAGCCTTTTTTCCTTTATCAAATCCATTACAGTTTCGTCCTCAATCGCCACAATGGTGACCTACCAGCAGCTCAGTGGTGAACCGCCGTGTGACGACGAGGCATCTGGCAATAGCGTAACGATAAGTAATACTTTCACCTGTTTTGACGCTACTTGGACAGTGCTGACAGGAACATCCAAGCCGCCGTGGACTTATACATTCTCGACAAGCTGTCCAGCCTCATTCGCGATCAGGAATGACTATATGATAGGCCCGCAGCCCGTGGTCGATAACGCGGGCGGTATTTGGGTATTTTTTAACTATCAGGAGGTGCCGGTTCCCAATGGCGATGAAGGAAAAGTGGTTGCGGTGAGAAAGTCAACCGATGGTGGCGCCTCATGGAACAATCCGGCTGTGGTGCTACAGGACACTTCTGGATCATGCAGCGATGGAAACAACTGCGCCATGAATGGAACGGGTGTAGGGATTGCTCCAAATGGAAACATTGTGCTTCTGAGCGGGGAGTACGATTACAGTTCGGGGAGCTATGTAGCACTCCTGACGACCCATTATGATGGCTCACGTTGGTCGACACCCAGGGCCATTAGCGCTGTTCCACCAGGACAAACGACATGGTCCTGGTGTTATGCAGAGCAGACTATCTTCAGGTTGCCGGGAGGGGCTCTGGGAGCCGAAGCGGTAGGTACCCCCGGGCCATATCCAGCAATGTGTGGAAACAATGTTTACTTGTTGATTTCTTGCGACAACGGGCGAACATGGGGATCGGGTAAAGGATGCCGTGGACGGATGCACGAGTATGCAGACAGCACGATGCGGCCCATTGGTACGCCTGCGGATTTTCCTACCGAGGAGTCGACTCTCAATTGGATCGGAGGTAGGACGCTCCTCGGATTCATTCGAAATCTCACCTGGAGGAGTGGTTGTCCTTCTCCCTGTGGGCCTCTCGTGGAGATGTATAGCAAGGATCTCGGATTCAGTTGGACCTTTGCCGATACCAACATCGAAGGTCAGGCTGTCGATGCGCCAACGGAGTCTTACGAGGAGGTAGATCCCTGGTTGTATTACACTGGCTTTGGGCGGCGCTGGACTCTATTTTATGGAGATCGGGAGTCAACTGGGACATATGCGCAAATGGTCAGACAAATCACGTTTGATCCAGAGAGCGCGATAAGAAATCCATCTGACCTGACACCGGGACAGATTTTGTATGGTCAGCCAGGTCCGGACGCCCTGGGAAGCTATGCGCATGCAATTCCTACCTCCAGATGGAATCTCCTGATCTGGTTTGATATGTATCCGGTGGAACTAATAGGCGCCAGAGAAGTGCTTCAGATACCGGCGAGTTATCTGCCTGCACAAAGGCGGCATGATCGTCCTTAGCAGCCAGTCTTCGATAGCCAGAGAAGTTTGAACAGCAGATGAGTGTTTCGTGAGATCATTTCCTCCAAGAGCAGAGCCTAGCAGATCCTGAATTGATCACCTTCGACGAATATCATTTTGTTACGACTTGGTTGGTTGGCGACTGCGGGCTGCTTCCCATGAACTCCGCAGTCGTAACATGTCCTTCAAGTGAAATCCCCTGTCGTCGGGCCACAGAGGCGACAGTTCGAAACAAAATCTTGAGATCCAGCGTCAAACTCCAGTGGTCTACATACCAAACGTCAAGTTCAAACTTTCGTTCCCACGTAAGGTCGTTACGTCCGTTCACCTGCGCCCAGCCGGTAATCCCTGGCAGGACTTCATGTCGCCGAGCTTGCTCCTGAGTATATCGATTTACATATTGAACCAATAGAGGACGCGGGCCAACTAAGCTCATATCACCGCGGAGAACGTTCCATAGCTCTGGGAGTTCATCAAGACTAAAGGAGCGCAGAAACCGGCCTAATAGCGTAATCCGGTCTGCATCGCTGATCAACTCTTCTTGGGGGCTAGCGGCCCGTTTCATTGTGCGGAATTTCACGATTGTGAACGGTTTCGCAGTACGTCCTGGCCGCGTTTGGCGATAAAAGATGGGACGGCCCAGGTGGAACCACACGAGACAAGCAACAATGAGCAACACCGGGCTCAACACTACGAGGAGAAATGCCGCTACCAGCCGGTCAAGTATTACCTTGATGAGCAGTGGCCATCCACTCTGCTGCGCGGTTATTCTACGCTGCATTCCTATACCTTTCGCAGCACAAACGCCTGTATCTGACTGTAGTTTCCCATGGGCGGCAGGAATGAGAAAAATTTTGCAACCTCAGAATTGCGAACCACTTCGACGCCATGCAGCAAGGATGGATACAAAACTCGAGCTGTGAAGTAGTAAGAACTCAGGAAGTTGGAGCGCAATGCGACATCGTCGCCGAACTCTCGCACGTCCACCACGTGGAAAATATTGCGAATCGCATTGAATAAACTGTCCTTATCGAAATATTTGTTGTGGTGTGCTTCAGGAATTGGAGGTAATCCGCAGTCAGCACGTGCTTTGTTGTTATTCGCCAATCCATCGGTGAAACACTCAATCATGAGGTAATCACCACCGCTTTTGAGCACGCGGGCTATCTCTCGTATGGCCGCAATCTGTTCTTGTGGTTCCATAATGTTTATAAGGCATCTTTCGGTATATGCGTAATCGAATGCCTCATCGTCGAATTGAAGCCGTCTCACATCCCCTCTGACTAATGTGCAGTCGGGCAAATTTCGTGCGCGAGCTATATCGAGCAATTCTTCGCTGAAATCTAAACCGGTGAGGCGATCGGAGTTAGCATTGGCACATATCTTTTCGAGTGTGTAACCGTTGCCACAGCCAATGTCCAGAATGTGCAAAGGGCGCTCGTGTCGACGGCTTAACAGATCACGGTATGTGAGGATCCATTCCACTTCCTTCTCGCGGACAAAATCGTCTTCCATCGTCGAGCGCGGTGAAGCTCCAAACGTTTGCGCAATCTCGCGATAGTGAGCCAGTATCACTTCATCTTTCGACGTTGTCATTTGTCTCCTTCAGAGTGTTTTCTAATTCACCATGCGTCTGTTCGGAACATACCGGGCGGACACGCTCGGCAGGCATAGACAGATGAGCCCTTTTTGCTAGACATTTATACTCATCCGCCAGCGCGCTCCACACTCGCTCCTGAGTGAACTCCCGTAACACGCGACAGCGGCCCGCTCGGCCGAGTTGTATCGCCAGGGAACGATTGGCAAGTAGGCGTTTGAGAGCTTCCGCAAGCGCTACGCTATCGCCCACCGGCACAAGCAAGCCGGTGGTGCCATCTACAATCGAGTCAATGGCACCAGTGGCACGGGTTGTGACCACCGGGCGTTCCGCCGCCTGTGCCTCCAACACCGTATTTGGAAAACCTTCTCGATGCGTTGGAAGAACAAATACGTCCATCACAAGGTAATACAGATCAACGTTTGGCGTAAATTCAACCGTCACCACGTGCGGATCCGATTCAATGGCTGCACGCGCTTCAGGAGGTACTGGATCTCCCGGTTCGTAGCTTCCGACAAGGAGCAGAACGGCATCGGGCACCTTTTCGCGCACGATCTGAAAGGCAGTGAGTAGTTCGGGAACCCCCTTATCCCGAGTGAAGCGGCCTGTAAAGCCGACAACAGGTTGGCCAGCCCCAATGCCCAATTTCCGCCGAATTTGTTTTGCCTTTTCCAACCTTTCGGGCGTTGGCCCAAAGCGTGACGAATTTACTCCGTTACTGCTGCCAGAGGCTAGTACGATAGCCTTCCTCGCCGGAACCAAGCCCAACTCTATTGCGCGCTGGCGCAGGCTCGGGCTGACAGAAATCACACGATGCGCGCACGCACATGCAATGCGCTCAGTGAAAACTAAAACGCTCCTCTTCAAACCTGTCGCTGTCTCGAGGCGCAGGCCGCGCAGCGTATATACGCGACAAGGAATGCGGTTCAACCATGCCGCCAAACCAACTAATAGACCTGCCTTGGGAGTACCTGCGTTGCAAATCGCAGGACGTAACTCTCGCAGAAGCCACCAAAGACGTATTAATGATATGAGGTCGCGAAACGGAGAAATCTCTCGCTCCATACTCACAGTAATAATCGGAGTCGACTCTTCTGTACGCGCAGCGGCCACTTCCGAACCCGTACTGCAGAGGGCCGCCGGATGAAACCCGACTTTTTGCAAGTAACTCAATTGACCCTTGAGAAGAACCAGGCTTAGAGAAGCCGTAACTGCATGCACAACATCAATGCGATCCCTATTCACAACAGGAACTCCCTCCCTAGGATGCGCCTACGCCAGTCTTAAATATAGTATTTCCAAGGGGTGACGGCTTTCATCAAAGCCACACCCTGAATATCAACGCCACACAGAAACAGAAAACGAACCCACGCGACGGTCCGCAATGGAGTTCGACTCTCCAGACCGACTATCATTTGCACCGATAGATCCTTAACGCGGGATATCGGCGGGTAGATGAATAACTGCATTGAGATCACTTACTCGCGGCATGTGATACCGATGACTTCTCGAGCAAGTAAACCTGACGACGTACTTCGGAACGCATTTAGCATTTGAACAGCACCTCGCAATATCCACCGGTCAAAGTAAGCTTTTCATGCAAGGCGTGCTGAGTCCTGAAATTCACACTTCCGACGAGACATGGTGGCGCCGTGGTTCTGAGGACCAGCGCCACCGATTATGCCGTAATTTTTGGCGAGAACGCCCACTCGCAACCTTTTGCTTGGCACATATCAGCATCAAAGCAACC
>Ga0206838_10157_pt1 | contig 19752 bp, 18 predicted proteins | sample Alteio_BWOrgCont_26_FD_152879 | JGI IMG/M metagenome (GOLD analysis project Ga0206838, IMG submission 152879) | Enriched cells from forest soil in Barre Woods Harvard Forest LTER site, Petersham, Massachusetts, United States -... | ecosystem: Environmental > Terrestrial > Soil > Temperate forest >...
TGGGGTACGAAGCGCTATCTGCAGATGAACCGGCTGGCCGACGTCGTGGCCATCGCCTGACCCCTTGTTCTGGTCCCCACGGGGACCAGAACAAATCAACCAACCCAACAACCGTCCTGTCTGCTAACTAAGATCGAATGTGCGAAAAACTCTGGACACTACCTGGACACTTCCTACCGCAGAGCCCCGTGACTGATATGGGAGTTTAGGGCTAGACACAGGCGAGGCGAGAGGCTAGTGGGAGGAACAGAAAGAAGCAATATCCACCCGTTAAAATCAGGTAGATCGCCTTAAGTAGATTGGAATCGAGACACTTTTGAAAACATATCCATCTACGTCTTTCGTTAGGGAGGCGTAGTTGGAATACGGGCAGATTTTATTTATTTATGAAGAGAAGCCGTTAAGGTCCGATGCTAAGAAGTCATTCGGCGCTTGAGTGCATACTCGAGGAGCTTCGCATTTGTCTTGACCCCCAGATTCTCCATCATGCGGTATTTGTGGAAGGCCACTGTTCCTGGTTTCAGATCAAGTTCGGCGGCAACTTCCTTCATCGATTTGCCTTCGACGAGCAATTGAAGAATTTCGCTCTGACGCGTGGTGATGTGCTCTTCTGGTCCTCCCTGCTTTTGCTGATTAATGAGAAATGTCACCGTCTCCCTGGCGATCATAGGCGAAAGGTAGGATGCGCCCTGCACCGCTTTACGTACGGCGATACGCAGTTCGTCCGAGGCGGATTGTTTCAGCACATATCCCGAAGCGCCGCTACGGAACGCTTCTGCGGCCATGTAGGGTTCAGTGCTCATCGTCAAGTAGACGAGCGCCGTCCTGGGCATGTCGCGGTGGATCTGCTCTCCCGCATCCAGACCGCTCAGATGGGGCATCGCTATATCGAGGATGATTACGTCGGGCTTCATGGCTGCTGTGGCCTTCAGCAAACTGCGCCCGTCTGTCACGATGCCAACAACCTGAAATTCCGGTTCGAGGAGGGACTTGCACGCTTCGGCCAATAGCCTGTGATCGTCAGCAATCAGGATCCGTCCTGCAGGTTTGCGTTCCATTGTTGCCCTCCTGCGACCGTTCTGACCTCACGAAGGACCCGAAGGCGGCCACGCGCCATTGCCGGCGCACGCCCCTACATTGTGGTGTCAAGGAGCCTATTCCATATTTTCAGACGACACAAGCACATTACTTTCTCTGGTTTTTGAATATCCTGCAACTGGAGAACGAAAGCACATCAAGAGTGTTAGCTCGGAGTCGCCGTTATTGGCCCCTGGCGTTGAATGGACGTGGGTTGCAACAGGTCGATCGTTTGATCTACGGCGAGCCTGCGCTCATAACCACGGCCTCGGCCTGACCCGAACCGCACATACCCTGGATTGCCCCGGAAATGCATGCGCCTACGGAGAACTTGTAGCAACCCGCCTTCTTAGCCACTACAGAGGCAGGGCGTTTGGCGCCTCCCGAAATCGCATCGTCCGAGCCGAACGGAGTGGACGGCCCAAAGTCAATGAGGAAGCCAGTATTCTTCTGCGTGCTTTTCCAAATAATCGTTGTGCCGTCCTTCACACAGAACGTGTCGTTCCCTTTCGCATTGGGAATGCTGGGCGTCGATGAAGCCCCGTAATCCGTCCGCTTTACATCCACTGCGCAGGGAGTGGAAGCCGATCCACATGTATTGCTTGCATTGCATAGTGACTGAGGATTGGGTTCCGAGCACGCGTACTTGTCGTTCTGTGCCTGTGCCATGCCATAGCTTAGTAGCAGAGCGGAACACGCAGTAACGCTACAACGAATGAAGTTACCACGCTGAATCATACATACACCTCGTCGCAACCAATATCGACAAATCCAAAAGCAAAGTCCCATAAGTTCACGAAACGCTCGCTAATTGATCCCCTGCGTACCTTTCCAGTCGATGAGGTCGACCAACCTCCACGGATTCTGTAGGAGGTCCCACTGCAACTGCCCTTCTTTGTTGAGGACGAGTTGCGCCGCGGGATACAGATTGCCGGTGCTCTTGCTCTTATCCTGATCGTTCAGTTCCAAAGCTCCCGCAGTCAGATCGAAAGACATCGAGTTGCTGTCCGCCCATGCCTCTCCCATGCGAATCTGGCGATTGGTGACAAAAACGATCTTGCGGCCCGTCGGGGTTACCGTCATCGCAATGTAAGAGCAATCGTATCCAAGCGTGCCCGTGATTTCGATATGCCCAACTGCCTTCATCTTTTGCAGCGCAGTTACCAGACCCTTGTTTTGTCCCTGCTGATATGCCTGCAGTAGGATCTGCCTATCCGCTGGCGCCGAGAACTCGTAGATGTTCAGCGTCACGCCGATGTTTTGACCCATTTGGGTGCCCGTGCCAAATGCCTGCGCGTCGATCGTTTCGTACTTATCTCGGGCAAAGCTCGTGCCGTCTGCAGTAACTAAACCGGCCAGCAAAATGCCGTTGAGGACTCTGATCAGGTATCTCGGTATCCGCATGTCTTTTTGCTCCTTCACTGTGGCGGCAGTGCCATCCGTTTTTCACCTCTGGGCTCCCCGCACTCCAGCACGGATTTACGCCGTGCTGAGCAGCCACAGAATGCAACGCTAGCAAATGCTCGGTTGAATATGTATCCGCAAAAATGCGAGCTTTGCGGCTGCAAAACTACTAAGTGAGCAGTGAGCACTCCGAAAAACACAGGAGCTCAAGGAAAACCCACCCGCTCACACTTTTGCTGTACCTGACTAGCAGTTTTGACAGTTGTCCAAGGTCAGCCTTGAGGCTTAGCGTAAGACCGAGTTCGCGCCAATGCGCAAGCGCAGCACCTATCCTACCCGGGTTTACCACTCGGATACAGTCAGTAAGTAGCGGACGGTGGATCAGATGGAATTGTTAGCCTAGTTTCCCGGCGGGAGGCTAAGAACGGAGAAGGTCAAGATGAAAGGTAAGTATGCATTTCTATCGTTGATTCTTAGCGCGGCATTCTGTTTGATCGCGTGTTCGAACTCGGGTTCGGGCGCAAAGGCGGCAGCCGGCGGGCAATCGAATGTCGATGAGGCAGTCAACACCGCAGTCGACGCTTATGTCTACGGGTACTCGCTCATCACCACGAACGTCACGCGGGTGCAGGGTAGCAATATAGCCAGTGCCGACCCATCGGCGCTTAAGGCCCCAATGGGACAGTTCGCAAACGCCAAACGCTACCCGCCCGCCGATTACCGAGGCGTCTCAGCACCCAATGCGGACACCCTGTACTCCCTGGCTTGGGTTGACTTGGCCGAACCGCAGGTCTTCAGCCATCCAGACATGGGAAAGCGCTTCTACTTGTTCGAAATGACTGACCTATGGATGACAGATTTCAATACGCCCGGCACGCGAACGGCGGGCGAGAAGGCGGAGAATTATTTGTTGACTGGCCCGGGCTGGACCGGTGACGTGCCAGTGGGAATGAAGCATATTCCGGCGGCGACCCGCTACATAGTTATCCTCGGACGGACATATGCCAATGGCACTGAGCAGGACTACAGCATAGTCAATGGGCTGCAAGCAAAGTACAAGGTTACGCCGCTCTCCGCCTGGGCCAAGCGGGACACCTACCAGCCGCCCGCTGTGGACCCCAATCCTGGCTTTTCCATGACCGATAAGCCACAAGAGGCCATCCTCGCCATGGGCACCGCCGGCTATTTCGACCTGTTGTCCAAATTGATGTGCAAGGATGCACCTCCTGCTGCAGAGGATGCGCCGATTCTTGCGAAAATGGCCACGATTGGCATCGAGCCCTGCAAGCCATTTGACATCTCGAAACTGGATCCAGCCGTGCAGGCTGCTATGAAGGATGTTCCGCAAACGGCATTAAAGAAGATCGAGGCCAACAAAGACAGCTTGGGGAGCATGGTAAACGGCTGGGTTGTCACCACAGGTCTCGGGGTTTATGGCACCAATTACATGAAGCGCGCGGTGGTGGCCGCCTATGGCTGGCCCGCGAATCTGCAACTGGACGCCGTGTATCCCTTCACGGAAGTGGACGCCGCAGGGAAGACGCTCAGTGGTGCGAACAATTACACCCTGACCTTCGCCAAGGGGGAGACGCCCCCGGTCGATGGCTTCTGGTCAATCACTATGTACCTGGTCGACCAGGGCTGGTGGTTCACGCCGAATCCGTTGAACAAGTTCACCGTCAGTCCGCGCAACAATCTCAAGTACAACTCCGATGGTTCGCTGACGCTGTACCTCCAGAACAAGTCGCCGGGCAAGGACAAGGAAGCCAACTGGCTGCCTGCTCCGCAGGGTGTGTTTATCCCGATGTTGCGCATGTACTGGCCGAAAGACACAGCACCATCAATCATCGACGGGACCTGGAAACCACCAGCCGTAACAGTGGCGCAGTCATAAATGAAAAGGAGAATGCGAAAATGCCTAAGTTTGACATCACGAAATTGAATGTAGCTATCGACCGCCTGCTTGAGGTGACCGAGAACCCCCGGCATCGTTTCATGTTGCAGGCATATAGCCGGCATCGTTACCTGGAGGTTGCAGGGCGATACGAAGAGATCTTTGTCCCGGACATGATGAGCATGGACCCCGTCTACCATGTGCATGCTGCCGGGAACGATGTTGTGCTCAGGGGGCAGGACGAGGTCAAGAGTTTGTATCGCATGTGGGCGGAAACCAACCAGAGCATCTTCTTTATTGAGCACGAAGAGATCGCGGTTGCCGACCACTTCATCGCGTCCGTAGCCACTTCCTATCAGCAAGTCTCGGGAAAGGGAATCAAGCAGGGGAAGTTCTTGTCGCATCTTCCGAGCGCCATTTCTCGGAAGATGATTGAGAAGGCCCTCGGGGAGAAACAGCATAAAGCCGACGATAGCGATATGTTCCTTTACAAGACGATTGGGATGCAGATGATCTGGCCCTACGATGACCAGGGCAGACTGATCGGCGAAGACGTTTGGGAGCCGGAGCCGTCTAAGTCCGAGTTGTTTAGACTCGACCCCGCCGATGTGCTCACGACGGAGCAGTCTGCCAAGCTGCTCGCCCCGCTGATCAAGCCGCTTCCGTCATTCGACGAGGCGGTCCTAGGCAAGACGCCCGCGATAGCAGCGGTCTAGCCAGGGTTCCTGCGGGTTTTTGGCGCCGCGCCAGTCGTGCTCCGGCAGGTGATCTTGTTGGAGCACGATCCAATCTAATCCTCACTGGACGACGCCGGCGGCAAGATTCCGTCTAGGACGAGACCCTGGATCGTGGTTGTGACCGTTGATGGCTCCGCGCATATGTAACCGCGCTCAGATCCGCTTTTAAAAATAAAGACCGAGCATCAGCCCCAGCTGATTTATCTGCTGATTTGGGCTTTTGCCTGTATTGTTCTGGTGTTCGTAATACAGATTGAGTTCGGAGTGCTTGCGGATAGGAAAAATGCAGCCTGAATAAAGAGCCGTATCGCTCCACTTCCGGTATTGGCTCTCATAAAAGGGCTCGGCGCTGGCATACGGAGATAAGTGGTATGACCGTATTCTGACTGATCTTTCGAGTTGCACCCGATTTCGGTATCGCCACACAAAATTGCCATTCTGCCAATCCAGGTCCGCCCGGTTTCGATCCGTGAGCAGGATCCCGACTTTGGGGACTGGCAATGCTGCCGTCAGCACTGGCTCCATGCGATTGGTGGGTAGCTGACCAGGGGTGGACAGGTAGCGATATCCGATGCTTAATATCAAGGGTCGCGCTTTCGAATCGTCTGGGTCAAAAGAAGTGATCTTCACTAGGTTGCTCAGTCGCGTGAGATAGACGTCGAGGCTTGGACCCAACTCTGCCGAAGTGGGCGTGCCACCTTCTCTCGTTTCCTTGGTCTGGAACGAGATCCTGACGTCGCGATTCACCTTGTAGTACACGTCAATCTCGGGCAACATCTCGTCGGTCTGTGCGTGGCCTTGAGATCCGAGCAGCAGCAATGCTAAAACCAGAGGGAACCACTTGTATCGCGCCAGAAGCATGGAGCTGGCAACCAGACGGATCATCTTCACGTGGAGCGAACGCGACGCAGGCGTGACAGATTCTTGGCTACGCAACAACGGGCATCTCAATTCTTTGATCGCCGATTCGTATCTGAGAACAGCGATCCTGTGGGTTATGCTGAACGAGGCCCAGCCGTTCCAGCGGAAGAGATGCCGGAGGGAGGACACTTTCCCGCTGTTGGTTGCGTTGAACGGCCGTGGCGGCGCACCGCAATCGCCACGAAAAGAGGAGGTCCACCTTACCGCAGAGCCCTTTCGCACACCTAGCTGAGCTTTTCGTTGAGGGCAACACTAACCCACCCTCGGTGCATAGCGCGCTTGTCCCTGGACGATGTGCGCTCTTTGCAACCATCGCGCCCTCAGTGAGACGAGGTGGATGATCGTGATGATGTGTCCGTGGCCGAAGCTACGGCTTCGGCCACTGTTTGAACATCTTCTGGACTGCCTTTTCCAGTAGTTGTTGATTCTTGTTGCCGTTGTTGCTAAGTGTGTCCTCGGCAATGCCGCGCCACACAAGCGACTTCTCCTTGAGATCGTACAGGCTCACTATCATCGTGGCCTCGACGTTCTGTTGAGGACTGATTCCGCCCATTCCACCGCCAATGCCGCGCATACCCCACGCGTTCCATGACGTCTGCTCTTTTTCGCCACCGCTTGCGGTCAAAATCAAATCAGGATTCTGCGACTCGGAAACTTTCTGCAGTCCCTTTTGTGACATGGCATTGTCGATATCCTGCTGGGCTACCTGAGCGAGGATCGAATTCTGAATCTGATTGGTATTGTTCGAGCCCCACGCATACGTGTGATACTGCGTAAAGCTCGCACTGTGGTTATAGTTGACAGAGACCTGCTGCGCCCATATAGGGCTGGCCACCAGGCACAGAATGCACGTAATAAGCAATCTCAATTTCATTACAGTGCTCCTTAAGAAGATGTTGTTCATGGAAGATGACCCGCTGCCTTAACTGATTCGATCGAACTCCTCGCGCAAGGCCGCGGTCACTCCTCCACTATTGTCCAGCTTTTGTCCGGGTCAAATTCCGTGATTGCTGACGCAACTTGATCAGTCGATTTTCCCAGGTCTTTCTGAATTAGCGGGCCGTCCTGGTTGAACATGAAGGTCATAATGCCGGATTGGCCATAGTTAGCAGGATAGGCGACGACAGCATATCCGCCGGTCATCTTTCCGTTGACGAGGTAATTTCTCGCGCCGCCTATCGCACTAGGTCCCTGGCTGTCCAGCATGAGATAGTAGTACCCGTGATAGGCCTGATGATGGTTGGGATCGGCCTTATATCCTTCGGCGGAAGCGTTGACGACCAGCGGCCCGAGTGGGCTGCGAGGAGCGCCTGCGGGAGATTCCCAGAACAAACCGTTCTGCTGGCCGGGATCGCTGAGGAACTTCTGGGCAAACTGCCTGACGCCGCCGTGCTTCTGAGAGAGGTACTGGGCCTGGGCATCGGCAATTGCCGCGCAGACGTCGATGGTAGTGAGTTCGTTCCGGCCTATGCGCCGTGAGAGCATCTCATCTTTCCCGGCTGCGGTGTCGAAGTACCACTGGCCTGCGGCGTTCTTCTTAAGCGGGATAGGAAATGCCTGGTTATCCGCGCCCACCAACAGCAACTGGCCGCCATCCGGCAATTTCCGCCAGCGATTCATCACCTGGTACGACGTGGCAAATGCCCTCAACGCAGCCTTGTTCTCCGTGTCATCGCCCGAGGCGAGGATCTCCTTTGCTTCGGGGCCGAAGACCACCAGAATTTGATTCATATCCTGCGATTTTGCTGCATCCTCGACCGCCTTGCCTGCGTCCTGTGGCGATGCAAAGGTTTGAGGCCCGGCCGGGGCCGATTCGCGCTTATGGCAGCCCCCAATCGGAAGCAGCATGGCGAGGCCTGCCGTCAGCAACAAACGTCGTACGCGAGACATTGCGCCATTGTCAGCGAAGTCGATCATCTCAATCCTCCAAAGGCCCCGGTCTCAAAAGCTCTGGCTCCTAGACCCCATCATCGTCCGCCGCTCAGCGACGACCGCCCCATCCACCGCCGCCGCCCCTGCTTGCCCAGCCGCGCGAGCTGGCCGCGCGCGAGTCCCAGCCGCTGCCGCCTCCGCCGGAATGGCTGCCCCAGGCCGACGAGCTGCTGCTATGCGACTGCGAGCCGCTTCCCCAGCCGTGCGCATCATCAGAGGTCGTTGGCTTCTGGACGCTGTTCCAGCTTCCGTTATCGTCCTTCTCCCAGCCGCTCCCGGTGTTCTTGTAAGCGTTGCCGTTCGCTGCTGCATACTTGTTGCCGTTCGCCGTTTCGCCTGCGGCGCCGCTGTTGCCGTAGGCGCCCGACGCGCCATAAGCCTTCCCTCCGTCGGAAGTCTGTACCGACCCCGTGGTCCCGTTCGCCGTCGTCTGGTGCTGGCTGTACGCGGTCTTGCCGTCCTTCGAATATTCCGAGTTGCCGTAGCTTCCGTATGCGTTCGAGGTCTGATGGGTCTGGGCATAAGCTCCGGTATTGGGGTTGTACGCCTGCGCCGCCCCCGTGGTCCCATAGGGCGTCGAAACCGACCCGCCGCGCGCATAAGTCCCCGTGGAGGGGTTGTAGCCCTGGCTGTAGTGCGCGCTGCCGTAGGCTCCATAGGCGCTGGCACTGCTACCGTAGTAGCCGCCGTGCCAGGCGGTGTTCCCGTAGTAGGCGCCTCCATGGTAGTAGGCGCCGCCGCCATACCAGTTGCAATTCCAGCTGCTGTATCCCCAGCCGCAGCAGCCGCCGCTCATCATCGCTCCAACCGCGATGCCCGCTCCGAAGGCGAGGATGCCCGTGGTCACAACGGCAGCGGTACTGTACCCGGGAGCCGTATACGGTGTCCCATATACTATCGTCGGGTTGTAGGCTGGCACATAGACCACCTGCGGATTTGCCGGCTGAATCACAATTACCGTCTGGCCGTTTTGCGACTGCGTGGTTACCGTCTGCTGCGAACCCGACTTCAGATTGCCAGCTGCATACGCCTGAGTGCGCAGCGTCTGGATGGCCGTCATCACGTCGGCCTGCTGGTTGTGGTATGTCTCACCGAGCTCGGATGTCCAGGCGAGGTTCTGGGCCATATTGTTGAGCACGGACGGAAACTGGGTGAGGGCCTTGACGCTCGGATCCCAGCTTTGCTGATTGACCGCCGTCATCAGGGCGCTCCCGGTAAGTGACTTGTTCTGCTGCAGCCAGTAGTCGGCAACTCCCACCTGGTCAGGAAACGTAGCCGCACCGAGAATCTGCGCCACCAGCGCATCCGGATAAAGCGCTATCGGCGAAACCAGATTTTGCAACTCGCTCGCAGTCTCCGGCGCGCCCTGTCCGGCGTAGGAGGACGCAGCTTGCGGCGCCGGAGTCTGCGACCAAACGGCGCCGCCAGGAATCGTTGCCACGACCAGTATCAGACTCAACAGATACGCCAGAATCTTTTTCAGCCCACTGAATATCGGCTCCATATTGTCCTCCACGTGCGCCCACCCGGAAGGGTGAGCACTAACACAATCGCTGCCCGTGCGATCTGCAGCAATAAGGAAGAAATCATTGCTCGTACCCTAGATCCTTTTTGGCGCTTACGCTGGCCCAGCCCAACGCATTCATGACCAGCAAACCCTCGACTATGAGCAGAATTACCGGCCAGAAGCTGACGAGAATGGTGGGGGGATCATTGTTTTCTCGCACTGTCGGTCTTGCACCTTTCGCACGCTCCACAAGGCAAGGCCTCAAGAACACACTGATACGCTATCCGAATCGCAGTCACAGGCCAACTATCAACTTTGTTAGTGTCACCATTGAAAGTTGCTAGTTGCTTTCGCAGGTCTACGTATTTCTCGCTTGGGCTTCTGTCCCACCAGCCACGTAACACTGGCGAAACGGAAGCTGCGCGAACCCCGCGATTGCGTGAAGATCGAAACATGCTCGAGGCATATGAACTCCAGACTGCCACAGTCACATCTTCTGGTAGTTCGAGTTCTGGGTCAGCACGGTCAGCTGTTTGCTGACGCCATTGATCGTGGCGTTAGAGACGTGGTTGGTGCCGTCCGGCAGTTTCCCGAATACTGCCTGAATTGTGACGGCGTCGCTTGGATCGCTCAGGTAGGACGACACCTAAATGCTCTTGCACAGCGTTCTGGGCCCGACTGAAAACGAGCGTGACCGAATCATTGGGTTTGAGTAGTTCTTAATAACCAGGCTCGCAGTTCCTCCCCCTTCGGGGTGATGGAAATATTGCGTTGCTCGTGGCCCTGCTGAAGCCGGTCCGGATCATGCATGGTGTATTGCTTCGCCGGCGCTCCAATTTCCTGACCGTATTGCTGATATTCCGCCGTGACCTTTTCGACCATGTGTTGTTTTAGCCGCCCTTCACGTCCACTCTGTTGCGCTTGCTGATTGCTGATTTGGGTCTTCTGCTGCTGCCCAGGGCCCGAAGCTGATCTGTTAAAACATAGTGCCCTTGACTTCGCCCTTAATGCTTATGGTTTCCGTCTCCTGCCAGACGTACTGTTCCAGCGCCTGCTTGTCGGCGGCCTGGGGCGGATTTGATCCCCCCAATTTTTCCTCCAACTGCGGATTCTGTTCCGTCGTCGCTACCACGACGATCAATAGTTGCATGGTTACCGTGACGGACATCGCTGGCGTGAGGCTGGAAAAACCAGCCTTCATGATGGATATTCTTCTTTTGGAACTGTTTCCGTTCTTCATTCGGGTCGAGATCTACACAAGAGGTCTCGTGCCAGGCAGGGCTCCTACTATCAGAAGTGCAAGTTCACCAGATAAAATGTGCCAACTTTGCATCCATGATTAAACGCGAGCTTTCGCGCTTTAGAGTGGAGCGTCACCTGCCGCATCGAAGCCCGAAGCCACCTGCAACCCTTCGAATCTGGGCCGCGGCCACCTACGACTAGTAATAATCGCGACAGCAACTATCAACTTTTGCCAGTTTCGGTGCTGCGAAGTTGTGTCTATCCTCTTGGTCGTGGTTACCAGGATTCAGCATGTTGTGTCTACGGCGTGGTCATCCGGAAGACTTTCAAAAATATGCACGAATTGTCGGCCTTCGCTATAGTCCAAAACTGCCGGACTGTCGCTGAACAGTTGCCACGTGCTGACGGACGAGCGGCTGCGCCAGACAGCTGTGGAACAAAGCGGTGGACGATGCGACTTCGTTGCGCAATGGTGGTGTCTGGCCTGGGCTCCGTGTTACTCACGCAGGCTTTCGCCCAGGACCTCGCGCCGAGAGCGTACCTGATCACGCCCATTCATGCGAATGCCGTCACCCTGACGGAGTCCTTTTACGACGGCGGCCTGAACTTCAACGGAACGATTCCAATCACTGGCGCCACAGGCCAATACAATGTTCCAGTCCTCAGTTATTACCATTCCCTTAACTTCTTCGGAAGATCGGCAAACATCACCGCGTCGCTGCCATATGCAGTCGGCACCTTCAAGGGAGACGTGTTGGGAACCAACCAATCCATCTACCGATCGGGCCTGCTCGACTTGTCCTGCAGATTCTCAGTGAATCTTTTCGGAGGTCCGGCACTTTCACCCCGAGAGTTTGCGAAATGGAAACAGAAGGTAGTGCTCGGAGCCAGCCTGAAGGTTATCGCACCTACCGGCCAATACGATCCGAAGAAGCTGACCAATTGGGGTATCAATCGCTGGGCCTTTAAGCCAGAATTTGGATATTCGGAGCGCTGGGGTCACTGGGTGCTCGATGGTTACGCCGGCATTTGGTTTTACACTACCAACGGTTCGTTTTATGATGTCCCGGCCGCCAAACCGCAAACCGAAGGCCCAGTCGGAAGCTTTGAGGGCCATCTGAGCTACGACTTCACGAAACACGGAGCCTGGGCATCTCTCGATGGTAATTTCTGGCAGGGCGGTATTACAGCCCTGAATGGAATACGGAATCTCGGGACAGAGCAGTCGAGCTCTCGCATCGGCGGCACCGTTGCATTTCCGATTTTCAAACACCAGTCCATCAAGATCGCCTACAGCAATGGTACGTACATCCGGTTCGGAGGCAATTACCAAAATGTTCAGGTTGCGTGGCAGTACTCATGGCTGGGAAGACCCAAGTAAATCCATGCTGCCAGCTTCCACGACGATGCTCCATGGGCTGAGCAAGGCGACCGTCACCGCGCATCAATGTTTCAATGAGGCTGCATCCACCCATCTTGAGTTATCAATCCTGGTCTACGCACGATCTAGGAGTCCTCACTTTTGAACATCGAAAGCGCGAGACGACCATGCCGGCGTTAATTTGTGAACCATTTGAACGGTGAAGCACCAGGTCACGATCTATCCGCGCTACATATCTCGGCGATTTCATCCAACTTTAAGAGCGCTTCCTCAAAATCGAAGTCGTTAATGGCGGTGCTGAGAACATCCAGCCGTGATCTCTCGAGAGTGCCTTCTAGAGCATTCTTGACGGCCAGAAACGCGTCGGCGGCATCGCCATCGCTCGACTCAAGGAGCGTTCTGAGGTGCGCGATTGCTGCTGATGCTGCGAGCGCGTCAAATTCCTCGACCTTCGCCTCTTCCGCTGGCTGGTCGAGCGTGACCGCGCGCAATGCATGGCGAATGGCCTGAACCTGACGGCTTAGCACAAGAGAGAATTCTTCGAGCAGCGCAGGTTCCACCACCCCTGTGCCGCGAATTGCTCTTTCGAGCTTTTCGGCTGCTGCGAACACCTGTGCGATTCCCATGTTTCCCGCGACACCTTTTACCGTATGCGCGATACGTTCAGCCAGTTTGAGATCTCGACTTTCAAGTGCGACCGAAATTCGCACGGCTGCATCGTCTTGTTTAGCGGCAAACTGCGCCAGGAGATCGCGGTAGAGCCGCTTGTTACCCACAACGCGCTTCAGACCATCAGCCTGAATGATCCCCGCGATTTCCGGGAGAATCACCTCGTCGGCTGGCATTGCGGTTCTCGCCTGAAGCTCGACTGCCTGCTCTCGCCGGGGCTTCGCCCATCGCAGCAATTTCGAAAACAGGGCTTCGGGATCAATCGGCTTCGACACATGATCGTTCATGCCGGCATCGAGGCAGCGCTGATGCTCCTCAATAAGGGCGTGCGCCGTCATCGCAATGATGGGCAGGCTTTGGAGGCGCGGCTGCGCACGAATAAGCCTTGTAGCCGTGTGACCATCCATCTCCGGCATTTGCAGGTCCATGAACACCACATCGAACGGCGGAGCCTGGTCGCCTGCAGTCAGGATTTCCACCGCTTCCCCACCATGGTTGGCAACGGTTACGACTGCTCCGGCGCTCTGTAGCAGTTCCGTCGCAACCTGCTGGTTCATCTCATTGTCTTCGACCAACAGAATCCTGATCCCCAGAGCGTCAGGCACATGGCCGTCTTTTTTTTTCACGCGTGAGCGGTGGCCCTCCAGTTCGGCAATGCCGAACAGATCCACCAGGGTGTCATAGAGCAGCGACGAATTGACAGGCTTCAGAAGATAGCCATCGATTCCAATCTCCTCTGCCTTTGTCCTGATATCTTCCCGCCCGAAGGCGGTCACCATCACAATTTTTGGGACGTGCTGAAGACGATCATTGCGTTTGATGATATCGCTCGCCTCCAGGCCATCCATACCCGGCATGTGCCAATCCATCAACACCAGCCGATAGGGATCCTGAGAATCTGCCGCGGCTATTTCTCGCACGGCATCCTGCCCGGACGAAACGGAATCGACTCTGAGCGCAAATACCCGAAGTGCGGCGGTGAGTATCTCGCGCGCGTGTGTATTGTCGTCGATAACCAAAGCCCGTATGCCTGCCAGATCTGGGATGGAGCGCTTGGACTCCGGCTCCTGCGACCCGATCCCAAACCACGCGGTGAAAAGGAAAGTGCTGCCGGTCCCGTAATGGCTCTCGACCCAGATTTCTCCCCCCATCAGCTCGACGAGACGTTTGGAAATGGAAAGGCCGAGTCCAGTGCCACCGTATTTTCTCGAGGTGGATGTGTCCGCCTGGCTAAATGGCTGAAACATACGCGCCGTCTGCTCCCCCGTCATGCCGATACCGCTGTCACGGACCGAAACCTTGAGCTTGACCCGATCTGAGACTTTTTCTTCAACGACCACAGACACCACCACCTCACCACGATCAGTAAACTTCACCGCGTTGTTGACGAGGTTGATAAGGATTTGACCGAGACGCAGCGGGTCGCCGATCAGATTGGTCGGTATGTCATGCGGCGCTGAAATCAGAAATTCCAGGTTCTTGTCCTGAGCCTTCTGGCTGACGACAGAGGAGAGGTTGTCGAGCACCTGATCGAGGCGGAATTCGATCGCTTCTACGTCCAGCTTGCCAGCCTCGATCTTCGAGAAGTCCAGGATGTCATTAATAATCCCGAGCAGGGCCTGAGCAGCGCCTTTTGTTTTCGTCAGATAGTCGCACTGCTTCGGAGTCAACTCGGTCTTTAGCGCCAGATGGGTCATCCCGAGGATCGCATTCATGGGCGTGCGGATCTCATGGCTCATGTTGGCGAGGAAGTCGGACTTGGCCTGGGTCGCAGCCACGGCCTCTTCCTTGGCAGCGACGAGATCCGCTTCCGCCTGTTTGCGATCCGTGATGTCTTCCGTTAAGGCGACGAGGTACTGTGGCTTGCCCCCGGCGTCTCTGAGCAACTTGAACCGACTGTTCGCCACAACGATGCGGCCGTCACGACGAATGAAATGTTGTTCATATTCGTCTGTGTCCCGCTTTCCATGGATGAGCTCCGCATATCGTTGCGCGTAAGAGATACGTTCGTCCGGAGGTACGATCTCGTCCCATTGCCTCAGGCGGCTTAACTCTTCTCCGCGGTAGCCCAACATTTCTTGGAGGGCGCGGTTGGAGACATGTTCCTGGCTATCAATCTTGAACAGACCGATCCCGAGCTGCGCATTCTCGAAAATCGAACGAAAGAGCTGCTCGCTTGACTGCTTATGCTCCTCGACAACGGCTGCTAGCACCGTGAAAGGTGCTGCCGCGAACAACAAGAAAAGCGGCAGCGACAACACGCCATTGAGCGGTCCCGATCCGACGAACGGACCTCGACCGTGGGTAGCGCCCCAAACCGCTAGAACTGCAATCATAATCACCGAAGTACTGACACCCGTTGATCCGAAACGCAAAGCCGACCACAACAGGAGGGGCACGAGAGAATACAGCAGTAGTTCCGAGGCGCTTTTCCCTGGGGTGCCAAAGGTGAGATATCCGAAAGACAACACCAACCCAGCGATCAGTGCGGCGGCTTCGAGGTAATAAGAGCCTGACTTCGGGCTCGATGCCGGTCCATTGCTGAACCAACCTAAAATAGCCGGCATCAAGGTGAGGTATACGATCGCCTCCGAAAAAAAAGAAATTCCCCAATTCGCCCAATAATTCCCGTTGACGGCCAGCGCGACAAAGAAAGCTCCAGTGAATGGTGCTAGGATCACCGCAAACAATGAAAACTTAGCCAGGGCTTTTACACTGTTCAGCCGCGGTACACCCCTGAAGAAATAGCTAAGGCACAATACAGCGGTGATGATCTCGACGGTATCAGCCAGAATGAGCCAAGCAATCGAACGAATTGTCTGTCCCGCCTGCAGGTCGTTGAGGATAAACGCTGCGAACGCTGCCGCGATGAGGATTGGCCACATCCTCCGCGGTACCAGCAACAATATTGAAAGCAGAAGGGCATTACCGAGCCAAAGTGTCCACGCCCCCTGTGGACCTATGATTAGTGTCTCTCCGAATTTCGCTGCGAAGTAGGACAGGATAGCTACGAAGCACACTAAGATCACTGCTTGAAACCGGGAATAGAGATTCGGGAGGTTCCAAAAGGAGCGATTAGGGCCGGAAGCCATCAGCGATCTCCGATCTTCGAGGGAACATTAGCAAGCAATCTACACCATATCGCCACATCGCAATCTGGCCCTTCGCCCGGCGCCGGACGCCAGCATTTGATAATTGGAGTTCATCGCAGCTTCGACAACCAGCATCTCCACTGAAGGTTTCTCCCGAGAGGCTTGAGAATCCTGAGCCTGCGCTCTGGCTGATTCGGGCCTGGACCATTTTGCGCCTCTTCTTGTTTGGTCGGCTCGCCTCAACCGTTGTGGCTACCGACATTCGCCGAGTTTAAAGGGCGAACAAGCTAGATATGCGCCTCGTAAACTGTGCATCATGCGAATCGTCGATCCATGTGGAAGGGGACTTTATTCGTAATTCCATGGTGGCTATCTCTTCCTGTTTCAACTGGACGGCGTCCCATTATGATCGATGCGGGAGAACTGCTCGTTCGCCTGCGTGCTGTTCTTCACACGGTTTCACACGGTTCCTCTTTTCAATGAGAAGATTACGGAATCATGCGAGACATGGCTCACGAACCCATCCCGAACGACACAGAGGCGCGATGATTGATATAGAAGATTGTTAAAGAACCGGGGTCGCGACCCCTCGTTTTGGATGCTCAGTCACATCTTCTGATAGTTCGAATTCTGCTCATTTACCGTCAACTGCTTGCTGACGCCGTTAATGGTTGTTGTCGCTACGTGATTGGCGCCATCCGGTAGCTGCGCGAACTGTGCGGAGATGGTGACGGCGTCACTGGGATCGTTCAGGTACGAGTTCACCTGCACGCTCACCGGCGAATGGGTCTGCTCGCTGATGGTCATGGTCATCGAATCGCCCTGCTTCACGTAATTCTTGATTACCAGGCTTACGGTGCCAGCGCCGGGTTGCAGCGAGATATTGCCTGCCTGCTTGGCCTGCATCAGGGCTTCGGGATTGGGCGTGGTGTACTGTTTGGCCAGCGCTCCGATGGACTGGCCGTACTCCTGGTACTCCTCGGTCTTCTTCTCGATGACGTGTTCCTTCATGCGGCCTTCCCGCCCGCCGCCGGAACCCGCCTTCTGGTCGTTGACGAGGGTCTTCTGCTGCTGGCCGTTGACCAGCTGGACCTGGTAGGTCTTCGTGTCTTTCACATCGCCCTTGATGGCGATGGTTTCGGTTTCCTGCCAGGTGTATTGCGCGAGCTTCTGCTTGTTGGCCGCCTGTGCCTCCTTGATGGCCATCAGCTTCTGTTCCATCTGCTGGCTCTGCGCTATTGCGGTCATGCAGCTGAGAAGAGTGAGGAAGGAAAGTGCGACAATCTGAGTCAGCTTCACGAATTTGGTTTGTGGCGCGAACATACGGGTCATGGGAGTCCTTTCAATAGCGCCGCGCTCGGCGCGGTTTCTGGATGAACGATACATTTTGATTCGCGGGGCCGTTATTTGAACTTATAGGTTGCGCCGATAACGATGCCCTGAATCGATGCGTTCAGAAGAGTCCCGTCGTTGCCGTAGTGAACAGTGAGATATCGCCAGCCACCTTGCAGAGTCCATTTCGGCTTGACCTGATAGTTCAGGAGGCCTCCTACCTGGTAATCCAGCGTCGCGCCGCCCTCTCCACCATCCCCGAGTATGTCGACCGACGCCTTAGAGCCAAGGGGTAGACTGAACCTGCCCCCCATAACAAAATCCGTCCAAGCCACTCCTGTAGAAAGGTTCCTTCCCTGAATGGTTGGCACGAGGTCGAGCGTCGTTCCCAAATGCCAGAAGCGGGGCCCGGCCGTTCCGTAGATCTTGATCTTGGGATTATTCAACAAGAGGTAGCTGACTTTCGGAGTAGCGATAACCATGCCAAGTGTGGCCCGCACCGAATAAGCAGGGTTAAAAGGAATCGCTTTGCTGTCCCTGAGCCTCATCCACATAAAATCGATGGGTGCCGAGAAGCGATTGTGAGTAGGTATGAACACACCCAGAAGTCCGCCCCTGAAATTCGAAAAGATCTCGCCCGCGGTTACGTGAACGCTGGTGTCGAAGCCGCGAATACCGACCGTGCCAGTTATTCCGGGAAACCAAATGTACCCCATGCCGTAGTAGTGCCATTGATTATCAGTCAGATCGGCGTCGGGGCTTGTATCAGATGATGCCTGCGCTGCTGTGGCTTTCTGCGGAGCTGCAGCGCTCCCCGTCTGGTCAAGCGAGACAAGATCGGCTGATTGCTGAGCGATGTCTGTCGATTGCTGGGCAAGCGCGGGAAACACAGAGCGCCAGGAGCAACGAACCTGCGAATGTCAAAAGACGCATCTTGCGGTACCGATTCATTGCTCCTCCTTGTATCCCGGTTCTCATTTGCCTAGGTGCCAGCTATACCCTTGTTCTGCAGCACCCGCACTACGACGCGCCGATTCTCAGCCTGACCTTCGGCCGTAGTGTCAGGCGCTACCTGCCTACTGGTGCCCATCGCGCCGGGAGCCAAGATGTTGGTCAGGGGAATCTGGCCCTCCTGTTCCAACAACTCGGTGACGTTGGCCGCCCGCTCCTGGCTCAGCTTCTGGTTCAGCGCGGCGGAACCCACCGCGGATGCGTAGCCCTTCACCTGAATCACATAGCCGGTGACGGTCAGGGCCTTCTCGCATAGCTTCAACAATGGAGCGTCGTATTGCGGGTCGACTGTGACCTTGCCGTTGGCGAACAAAACCGTGACCTCATCCCAGATGTTGTATTCGCCCAACTCGCCGAAGCGCTTGTTGACCGCAGCGATTGCTGCCTTATTGGCAGCGATCTTGGCCTCGTCAGCCGCCTGCTGTTGTTGCTCAGCCGTCAGTTGCGCTTGTTGCTGCTGCAGCTTCGCCTGTTGTTGGGCCAGTTCCTGTTGCTGTTGCTGCGTCTGCTGCTCCACCGGAGCTACGCCAGCTTGAATGTCGGTAGCAGCTTGCAGGTTCTTGCCATTGAACTTGACGGTGTTCGCTACCAACTGGTTTTGCGCGTTGTAGCTCCCTTGCACCTGAACCTGGAGTCCAGGGGCCAGAACGGTCACGCTCATCTGCTTCTTACGGGCATGGAACACGCCCGATACGTCTTCCGCCTCAGTGTCGGGCGTGAGAAGGACGACCACGTTTCCCATGTCCTGAGTCTGGACGGTCATGGTGGCGCCGTTGCGCCCGTTGATCACTCCCTGGATCTGGTTGCTTTGAGCAACAGCCTTGCCACCTAGCAGCAACATTACCGCCAGGGACGTTGTCGCGAAAAATGTCGTTGTCGCAGACATTGCTTCCTTCATGATTGCCCTCCTCCTAAATCAATAACCAGGTTCAACACTTACCTAGGGCCCGACTATTATTTCCCTTACGCATGCTCGCTGTTCTGCTGCCCACCTTAGCAGGCCAATCGGCATCCTTCGCGTTGCCCAAAGAGTCGGGCTCCCTATTCCTTAAAAACCAACGGCGGGCCGCTGATTTTCTTGCCGTGGAGGTCCACGTCAACCTCAACGCGGTCGGCGATCGTGACGAAGGGAATGCCCTTATTCATTCCATAGTCCTTGCGATCAAAGGCCATAATGCCCTTAACTGAGCCTTGGCCTGTCCCCTTGCCGGAAAGCATCAGTGTCAGCTTTTCGGGTTTAGTCACCCCGCGTATTGCGAAGTCTCCATCAATGTCAAATGCGTTGGGACCGGTCTGAGTAATCCTCGTCGAGTGGAACGTGATCAACGGATCATTCTGGACGTCGAAGAAGTCTTTGCTCTTCAGCTTGCCGTCCTTCATGCCGCTTCCGGTGTCCACACTGGCCGCCTGAACCTTGAGATCCAGCACGCCGGTCGAGACATCCGGAGAGGTGAACGTTAGCGTGGCGTCCCACTTATCGAATTTACCGGCGATAGCGACCGACGCCTTCACATTGAACCCAACCGTGCTACCTTGCTGCAAAAGCTCGAAAA
>Ga0206838_10159_pt1 | contig 19652 bp, 12 predicted proteins | sample Alteio_BWOrgCont_26_FD_152879 | JGI IMG/M metagenome (GOLD analysis project Ga0206838, IMG submission 152879) | Enriched cells from forest soil in Barre Woods Harvard Forest LTER site, Petersham, Massachusetts, United States -... | ecosystem: Environmental > Terrestrial > Soil > Temperate forest >...
ACGTGTGGCACGGGCGGGTGCCGTTCGCGACGTACGAAACGCATCATGCGCGATTTGTGACCGAGTATGGGTTTCAGTCGTTCCCGGAGATGAGGACGATTGAAGCATTCACGGAGCCGGAGGATCGGAAGAACGTCTTTACGCCGGTGATGCTGGTGCATCAGAAGAACAACGAAGGCAACTCGATTATTCACGACTACCTGCTCAAGGATTATCCGGAGCCCAAGGATTTTCCGAGCTTCCTGTACGTGAGCCAGGTGCTGCAGGCGGAAGGAATCAAGATCGGCGCGGAGCATTTCCGGCGCAGCATGCCGGAGACGATGGGCTCGATCTTCTGGCAGTTGAATGACTGCTGGCCGGTGGCTTCGTGGTCGAGCATCGACTACTACGGGCGCTGGAAGGCGCTGCAATACTACGCGAAGAGATTCTATGCGCCGGTCCTGGTGTCGCCGCACGTGGAGGAGGGATCGGTCAAGGTGTATATCGTTTCAGACAAGACGGAAGCGGAGAAGGCCACGTTGCGTTTGCGGTTAATGGATTTCGAGGGCAAGGTTCTGCTCGAAGAGAAGCAGGACTTGAGCGTTGCGCCTTTGACGAGCAAGGTGTACGTTGACTGGCCGTTTTTGAAATTAACGCAGGCGGGCGCATCGGACACGTCGAAGGTATTTGTAGTGGCGGAATTGATGGCAGGCAGTACACCGATTTCGCGCAACCTCACGTACCTTGCGCCGGTGAAGGAGCTGCACCTGAAGCCGGCGACGCTGAACGTGGAAACGGCGGGCGCCAACGGGAAGATACGGATTCGCGTGACTTCGCCGGTGTTGGCGCGCAGCGTGTATGTGTCGTTTGGAAATCTCGACGTGAAGGTTTCGGACAATTACTTCGACGTGCTACCGGGGGAGACGGTCGAGGTAACGGCGGAAACGAAGGGGTCACTTGATGAGGTGAAGGCCCAGACGCGGGTGATGTCGCTGACGGATGCGTTTGCGGTGAATCCGCAGGGGGCGACGATCGGGGCGGCACAGTGAGTTTGCACAGGACCACTGCATGATTTGTGCTGTCCCATGTCTCAAAAGCGAGACATGGGGCACCCGGCTTCTGTGGTCTCTTCCCTGGCGATAAAAACAAATTCATCGCCAGGGTGGGGCACCCGGTAGTTGCGGTGACTCCGCAGGGGGCGACGGTCGGGATCAGAAGGAGAAGACTACCTGGCCGAAGATGCGGCGGGCGGCGGAGCCGGTGGAGTAGATGCCGCCGGCGAGGGTCGTGGATCGGTCGAAATGGGGGCTGCCGAGCACTCCGTTGGGGCCGCCGTAGTTGATGTTGTTGAAGAGGTTGAGGGCCTGGACGCTGAAGTTCAGCGAGTACTTGCGGCCGGTGCTGCCGCCGCCAAACATGCCGCCGGGGCCGCCGCGTCCACCACCACCGCCGAGGCCGCCCGGACCGAGGCCGCCTCCGGGAGGTCCGCCGCGTCGTCCTCCGCCATCCGGACCGCCGCCACCACCGCCGGGACCGCCGCCCTGATTGGTCGCGGTGGAACTGGTTTCAGGACCGAAGCCCCACGAACGGCTGATACGGAGATTGACGGCCACCGCCGCCGGGCCGGTGCCCGTGTTGGCGGAAATGCGCGCTTCACCCGGCGCCGGCTGAGAATCCATGCAGCCGAAGCCAGGCTCGGAAATATAGCGTCCGGTGGTGTCGGCCGCGCATTGGGCGGCTGTCGCCACTCCGGGGCGCTGGTTATAGAAGTTGTTCACCGGATCTTCGGGCAGAGTGACGTTGAACGGCTTGCCCGATTGCGCAATGAGGAAGGGATTGAAGCGCAGACCCCAGGGGCCGCTGTAGTTGGCCATGGAGAACACCTGGTTGCGGGAGACGAAGGTGGCGGGACCATAGTCCTCGCTGAGGTCGTAGGCGTTGGAAATATTGCTTCCGGCTCCGCCATCGCTGTCAGCCCAACCCGCGGTGTAGAAGCCGACCAGGCTCAGGTTCTTGTTTATACGCGCGTTCACACTGGTGATCAGCTGGTTCTGCTTGAAGACGCCTTCGGGGTAGAACTGGTAGATGTAGCCGCCAGACGGCTCCAGCGGAAAGGGATTGTCACCGCCTGCGGCGAGCGCGGGATTGTACTGGTTGGCATTGATGGTGACGAGCTGGTGGGCGCCGAAGGAGTGCAGGTAGGTCACGGTCAGGCTGGTGCCGGCGTGAAGCTGGCGTTCCAATCCGAAGCCCGCCTGGGCGGTGTAGGGCGAATGAAATTGGGGAGAAATGTTGTACCGGACCGGTATCGACAGGGCACTGCTTCCGGCTCCGTTGCTAGTGCAGGTGCTGAGATCAATTTCATTGAGCGATGTGGCCTGGTTTCCGGAGGCGGTTGTCGACGAACAGAGCGGCTGGTTGAACACGATCTTGTTCTGAGTATCGGAATGATTGACGGTCATCAGATTGGTGACCTGAAAGCGATCGTAGAAGTAGCCGTATCCGGCACGCAAGACGGTCTTGGGGGGCTTGCCGTGGCCGCCGTCGAGCGCATATGCCGCCGAGACGCGGGGCGCCCAATCGTTGTGGTCGGAAATGTTGGTTTGGGATTCCCAGCGCAGGCCGCCGGAAACGGAGAGTCGCGGATTCACTTTCCAGTCGTCCTGGGCGAACAGGGCGATATCGAAAATGTTGGCCACGGCGGAGGGTTCGCCCGAGGTATATCCGGTCGTATTGGGACCGTTTCCCGCGGCCACGAGGTCGTTGAAGGACTGGCCCGCGGCCAGGCCGTTGGCCATATTCAGATACTGCTGATAACTCGAGAAGCTGTACATGCCGTTGAAATTGTTGTCGGTGAAATTGGCTTCGCGCGAGTCGCGCAGGCGGGTTCCGAACTTGATGGCGTGGGCGCCGTGGCTCAAGGTGGTCAGATTCTGGAGTTCCAGGCGGGTGGCGTGATCGCGGCTGGTCTGTCCGGTGTAGCCGCCGGTGGTGAAGTTGCCCTGCACGGTGATTGTGGGGTCGGTCGAGTCAGGGTAGTGATTCTCGTTCTGCCGCTCGTATTGGAAGCGGGTCTCGTTCACGGCGTGATCGTTGATCACGATAGCGTCGCTCATCTGGAGCGTGTAGTCGGTGTTCGACTCGTGCGTGGAGGCTGTGGGCAGGGAACCCGCGCTCAGGTTGCCGTGCTCCGATTCGTTCCAGAACCCGAAGCGGGCGGTAAGCGTATTGCGCGCGCCCAATTGCCAGTCGATGCGAGCCGATGCATTGTTGCGAATACGCTGGTTGGGAAGAGTCACACCGTAATTCGGCTCTGCATAGTACACGCCGGAACTGTTCTGGAGAACGGCGACGGGAATCTGCCACGCGTTCACGTTGTTCAGATTGCGACCTTCGTCACTCACGAAGAACGACGCCTTTTTGCCGATTGCGCCACTGACACTGCCGTTGTACTGGTAGCTGTAATAGGGCGGAATGTCGGGCGTGAAGGGGTTGCCGGTGTTGAAGACGCTGTTATTGCCCTGAAAGAAGAACTGGCCGTGGAGCTTGTCGGTGCCGGGCTTGGTGAGAATCTCAATACGCCCGTAGCCGAGGCGGTCGTACTCCGCTGAAAAGGGATTCTGGTTGATGCGGATTTCGCGAATGGCGGATTTGGGCGGAAGCTGGCCGCCGGAGAAACCGTCGATGAAGATCTGGCCGCCGTTCGGTCCCGCAGAGGGGCCGGCGAGCGCGGAGAGTTCGCTGGAAAGTTCATCGGGGTCGTCAGAGAGAGCGTCGAGGTCTTTGCCCTTGAGGACGATGGCGTTGGAGTTACCTCCGGCTTCAATGTTGACGGTTGGTGTCTCGTCGGTGACCACCACGTTTTGCTGTTCGGTCTGGATGGCCATGGCGATATCAACGCGCTTGGTCTGGCCGGCGGTAATGGCGATGGGTTGAGACTGGAAGGGGGCGAAGCCTTCATATTCGGCCTTGACGACGTAGCTGCCGGGAGGGAGGCCGCTGGCCTGATAGGCTCCGCCCGAATCGGCCGTAACGGTGCGGACCGCATTGCCGGCGGCGTTGGCGATGGTGACCTTCGCGCCCGGAATGAGAGCTCCGGTCTGATCGGTGATGTGGCCGCGTACCGTGACTGTGCTTGCCGGCGTGGAAGGTTGAGCGGGCGCGGCAGGTGTTTGAATCGCGGGTGCAGCGGACGAGGGAGCGGCAGGCGCCTGCCCCGATGCCGCGAGCGCGGCGAGCCCGAGGGCAGTTGCGATCGCTAAATGAATGAAGCAATGAAGTCTTGAATACACGTGTTCCTCTTCTTCTGTTAACTCGGTGTTGCGTGGCCGTCCGATCGCCTTTGCGGTTTTGAACTTCAGGGTGTTGCCGCGCCTTCAGCACCGCCGCCGGAGCCCATGCTCCAGTTGGAGAGCAGATTCTGGCTGGCCGCGGGGGCCTGCAATAACGGCTCGACACCGGCCAGAAGGGTGACAGCGGTGACGTCGCTGGCGCCCTCGGTGGAGACAATCATGACGGCTTCGCCCTTCTGCAAATCGGAAAGCTGAATTGCGGGGGCGCGACTCAACATCTGCTGGGGATCGCCGCCGCCTCCGCCGCCGGCGGCGCTCGGGGCACCGCCGGGACCGCCACTGCCGTTCCAACTGTGTTGCTGCGGAGAACCGGATGTGGGCTGCGCCGAGGCTACCGCGGGTCCGGGACCGCCAGGAGCGGCCGAGGGTGCGCCGGGTACGGCCGCACTGGATCCGCCGGCTCCAGGTCCGCCGGTGCCAGTCCCGCCCGCACCAGATCCGGCCGCGCCCCCCTTCAAACGCATGGCGAGCATCTGCGCCATGCGATCGGGGAGGCGACGCATCTGCGCATCCGACGTAATACGGACGGTGACCTGCTTCTTGGTGGCCAGATCCTTGATCACCAGGGTTGAGGTTGCGGGATCGATCGAGGAGATGGTTCCGGAGATGTTGCGGAAGCTGCCGGACACGACTTCTTGGGCGGTGATCTCGGTTCCATCAGCGTTCTTGTCGCCGAGTGCGCGCAGCTGGTCGCCGGAGTGGATGGCATCGATGGGCGCGGGCTGCGCCTGATCGAAGCGGACCGAATCGGGCGCGTATCGCTTGAGGATGGTGGCCTTGGTGGTGTGTACGGTTACGGTCTTGGCGGTTGCGCCCGCGCCCGTGGTGAGCGCGATGATTCCGGTGTTAGCATCAACGCTTTTGACCAGGCCGCCGACTCCGCGGCGCTGCCAGTCTTCGCGATCCTTCTGCTGCTTTTTGGCCAGGTCTTCCTGCTTGACGGCGATGATCTGTGTGGCCACGGGTGTGGAGGCGTCGGGCGCGAGCTTCACCAGAACGCGATCGCCGACGGCCAGATCGGCGAAGGCCATGTCGGCGGCCTTGCTGAGATCCTTTTCACCCGGGGCGATGCGCTTGATGGTCGCGTCGGCGGGGACGTCGAATTGCCGCTGGTCACCGGCGTCAGTTTTCACGGTGACGGAGGTGCCTGTAATGGCAGTGACTGACCCAACGAACCGCGCGGGAGCCTGGGCCTGCGCCGATCCGACACCAAAAAGCCAGGCAACCGTCATCAGCGTGACAGCAAGTGTAACCGGGATATGTATCTTGCGTTTCATAGTCAATTGAGCCCTGCGACGCGGGCGTGTTTGCTTTTTTCCTCTTCATTCGGGTAGACGAGACAGTCCACCAAAAGGTTGAAAGCGTGGTTCAACCTGCGAGACGGAGCCGGGGTGCCTCGGGAGAGGAAGCTATTCATTTCATTGGCGGGGAAGGCGCGGGTGTGTAGAGATCTGGCGGTTCAGGTTCCAGGTACCAAAATCGGGATCTCCATCCCTCGGACGAAAACCTGTCCGCGGGACCCCGGACCTGGGCACCCGCCCTACTGCCGCAGATCGGCAGTCTCGAGGAACGAATAGCTTCCGGAGGGGGTGGGAACGATATGGGTGAGGCGCTTGTTGTGGACGATGACCGTGTCGCGGTACCAGAGATTGATGGCGGGAAGATCCGCGGCCAGGATTTGCTGGGCCTGGACATAATCGGCGCGACGGCGGGATTGATCGGGATCCTGGGCGGCGTGGTCGAGTAGCGCGTCGAGCGCGGGATTGGAATAGTGGCCGCGGTTGGCTCCCTTGGGTGAAAAGCGGGCAGTGGAGAAGGCGTGGCTGAAGATGTCGGGCTGCTCGTTGCCGCCGATCCAGCGCAAGGAATACATCTGAAACGCCCCGCGGGTGATGTCGGCATAGAACGTGGCGAATTCATAACTGCGCAGATCGAGGGCGATGCCGACTCGCGCCAGCTGTTGCTGAAGAACTGCGGCAAGCAGGCGGGTGCCTTCATCGGTGCTGGTCTTCATGGTCACGTGAAAGCGGACACCGCCGGGGCCGGCGGGGTGGCCCGATTCATCGAGAAGGCGCGCGGCACGGGCAGGGTCGTAATCGAAGCGGGCAACATTGCTTGTGAATGCCCAGTGGGTCGCGGGCAGCATGCTTTGCGCGGGGCGGGCGTAGCCATCCATGAGCGACTTGATGATGAGGTCACGGTCGATAGCGCAGGAGATGGCCTGGCGCACGCGCGAGTCCTGAAGGAGCGGGTCGCGGAGGTTGAATGCGACGTATTGGATTTGGGTGCCGGGGGAGGCGTCGATTTCGAGGTGGGGGCGCTGGGCGAGCACGCGCAGGGAGTCCATGGGCACGGAATTGACGGCCACGTCGCCTGAGCCCTTTTCGAGTTCGAGCGATTGGGTGATGGAGTCGGGAACGACGGCGAAGCGGACGCGATCGAGCTTCGGGGACAGATCCCAGCTGGTCGGATTGCGCTCGAGGACGACGTCCTGGTCGATTTGCTGGCTGACGAAGCGAAAGGGGCCGGTGCCGACGGGATGCCGCCAGAAATCGCGGCCGCTGCCCTCAGGCACGATCCCCATGGCTTCTGTGGAGAGGTTCCTGAGGAGGAAGTTGTCGGGGTGCTTGAGGCGGAAGATGACGGTGCGCGCATCGGGGGCTTCGATCGAATCGACTGAGGCGTAGGTCGCGGCCTTGGGCGAGATAACGATTCCATCACGCATGGAGTTGATGGTCCAGACCACGTCGCGGGAGGTCAGGGGCCGGCCGTCGTGGAAGCGTATGCCTTCGCGCAGGTGGAAGACGAGGGTTCGGGCGTCGGGCTGATCCCAGCTCTCGGCAAGGGCGGGGGTGAAATGGAAGTTCGCATCGTGGGCTACGAGGCCATCGAAGATCAATTCGTCGATATGTTCCGACTGGCCGTCGGTTCCGACGCGGGGATCGAGATTGGCGGGGCTGCTGTCGATGAGGAAGACTACGGTGCGGGGGTCGCGTTGGGGGGAGCGGCAGGCGGCGATAACGAGCACCAGGGGGAGCATGAAATAGAGCGAATGGAGGATCAGAGATTGGAACTGAGGCAACTGCAGATCCTTCGACTGCGGTCGCCGCGCCGACCTACGCTCAGGATGACAAGCTCCTTCTGTGAGTGAACGACTTGGCAAGCTAGACATACGTTACCTCGCCAAGGATGGCGGGGCGGGCGGCGCCGGTGGCGGCAGGGACATTGCCGGGCAGATGATGCCAGGTCTGCCAGGCAAGGAGGGCAAAGGCGGCGGCTTCCTTGGCTTCAACGGGAAGTCCGAATGCGGCGCTTGCGGAGACCTGGCAGCCGAGCGGCTCGAGATGGTGCGCGAGCATGGACATCAGGATGCGGTTGCGCGCGCCGCCTCCGGAGACGATGTAATCGACGGCGCGGGTTTTCATTTGGGGCATGACGAACTGCTCGTAGCTTCGCGCGATGGATTCGGCGGTGAGCGCGGCGGCTGTGGCGATTGCGTCTTCAGCCCTGGGGCTGATCTTTTGACAGTTGGCCAGGAATGCGGCGGCGAACTCGCGGCCGAACTGTTCGCGGCCCGCGGTGCGGGGAGGCGGGAGACGGAAAAAGGGATGGCGAAGCGCGGCCTTCAGAACGGGCGCGAGCACCCGGCCCCGGGCGGCCAGCTCGCCGTTGCGGTCGAAGGGCTTGTTGAAGAGGCTCTGCGTGAGAGCGTCGATGATCATGTTGCCAGGACCGGTGTCGAAGGCAATCACCGCGGCCGGAGTGGCACCGGCGGGAATGGCGGTGAGGTTGGCGATGCCGCCGACGTTCTGGAGGATGCGGCCGCGTTTTGGATCGGCAAAAATAACGTAGTCGAGCAAGGACACGAGCGGCGCGCCCTGGCCGCCGGCGAACATGTCCGCGGGTCGAAAGTTGGAGACAACCGGAATCCCAGTTATGGAAGCGATGGCGCCGGGTTCGCCGAGTTGCCAGGTGCAGGCGAAGGTGCGGCCGGCGTAGGCGGCTGGTCGCGCCTGGTGATAGAGCGTCTGGCCGTGGCAGCCGATCAGATCGAGTTTGATGGGATGCCTTTTCAGGGTGGCCCGGACCGCTTCAGCGTAGGCGAGGCCGAGACGCCAGTTGAGGCGCGCCAGTTCGGGGGTTGAGGTAGATTGCGCATTCATGGCGGAGAAAACGGCGCGGCGGAGGGCGGCGGGGTAGGGAAAACCTTCATGGGCGAGGAGGGTGAGCGTGGGCCGGGGTGACCTGATGCGCGCGCGGGCGGGGGCGATGCGGACGATGGCTACGTCGATGCCGTCCGCGGAGGTTCCGCTCATGATGCCGGCTACGTTCATTGGCCTTGGGCTCCCGATGACTGAGGCTGGTTGGGGTTCGTGCTCTCCCACCCTAACGACAAAAACAAAGGCATCGTTAGGATGGGGCACCCAGGTTGATGGACGGGTTCGCGGACATACGGACGGTCATGAAGTTTCGGCCGGGGATGCGGTGCGGGGAGCGACGGTGTCGGGCTGCGTGGTAGCGGCCGCGATGGTGTCGCGGAAACGCGCCACGTCAGACTGGAGTTTTTCAAGCTGCTTTGGGGTCAGGCGGGGCGGAACAGGGGCGGCGTAGACCTTGGCTCGCTTGCGCGCGCTGTCGGCGGCTCGAGCCAGGAGGAGCTTGCGGAACGCGGCGGATCGCTCGGCTTCGGCGAGGAGAGCTTCATAGGTGCGGAGGATCAACTCCGCGCTGTGGCAAATCTCAACCAGGTCGGAGCCGGCGCGAATGGCTGCAACGGCTGCTTCATTGACGGGAAGGAACTTGAGGATGCCGCCCATTTCGAGGTCGTCAGAAAGGATGATGCCCTTGTAGCCGATTCGATCGCGGAGCACGGTGGTAATCCAGAAGCGGGAGGCGCTAGCGGGCATATTTTTGCCCGGGGTGTGGGAATAGGCGGCGTGGTTGGTCATCACGATCGGCATCTGGGCGTGCAGTTCGCGATAAGGGGCGAGGTCCTGCTGCCACAGATCGTTCCAGGCGCGACCGATTTCGGGGGTTTCAAAATGGGTGTCGCTGGCCGCGCCGCCGAGGCCGGGAAAGTGCTTGCCGCAACTGATGACCGTTTGAGCCGCAAGGCCGGCAAGAAACTCGCGGGCGAATTGGATTACCTCGGCGGGATTCGGAGCGACGGAGCGCGTTCCCATGACCTGGACTGATTCGGGCAGGGCGAGATCGACGACCGGGGCCAGGGTGGTGTTGAACCCAAAGGCGCGCACGGCCCGGGCGATGATCTGGCCGAATTCGCGAGCGAGAGCGGGCCGGGCGGATTGGCGCGCGGCGATCCACACCGCCTGGGCGGAAGGCAGAGGTGCGAGCGCATCGCGGAGGCGATTCACGGTGCCGCCTTCGACATCGACATAGCGGACGCTATGGCGCGCGCACAGTCCGGTGGCTTCGTTGAGGAGGGCGCGGGTCTGCTCGACGTCGGCGATATTGCGGCGAAAAAGGATGACGCCGGCGGGGCGCACGAGGCGAAGCCAGGCGCGTTCGAGAGAGGTGAGTTCCTTGCCGGAGAGACCCACCACCAGCAGGCTCCCGACGGCGTGGCGCAGGTTCGAGACACTCGACTTCCGCATTGCGTCCCCCGGGGGCTAAAGCCCCATTCAATCTGCCGTGCTTAATGTACGGGCTAAAGCCCGTACCCTTCACGAATCGAGTTTTTTCAGCAAGCCGTGAGGCTGGTTTCTTTCAGAGGCACATCTATTGCCGGTTCTCCTTCAGTTCCTGCTGCAGTTCTTCAAGCAGATTCAGCGCCTGAAGCGGCGTGAGGGCATTCACATCGACAGCTTCGATGCGATCGACGATGCGTTGCGAGAGGGGCGTGAAGATGGTCAATTGCATGGGCTCCGGTTCTGTTTCCTGCACGTCCGCCACGGCGGAGCGCTCCTGCTTTTCGTGCTGGCGGAGGATGCGCCTGGCGCGTTCAATAACGGCGGCGGGAAGGCCGGCAAGCCGGGCTACCTCGATGCCGTAGCTTTTGCTGGCCGCTCCGGGCTCAATGTTATGCAGGAATACGATGCCGCCGGCCGACTCCTTGACGCCGACGCGGAGGTTGCGAACGCGGGGCAGCTTCTCGGCCAGCATGGTGAGTTCATGGTAGTGGGTGGCGAAGAGCGTGCGGGCGAAGGTTTCGGCGTGAAGATACTCGACGGTTGCCCATGCCAGGGAGAGTCCATCGAACGTGGCGGTGCCGCGGCCCATCTCGTCGAGAAGGATGAGCGAGCGGTTGGAAGCGGTGTTGAGAATGGTCGCGGTTTCGGTCATCTCCACCATGAAGGTGGAACGGCCGCGGGCCACATTATCGCTGGCGCCGATGCGGGTGTAGATACGATCGACTAATCCAAAGCGAAGACGATCCGCAGGCACAAAGCTGCCCATCTGGGCCATCAGGACTAACATGGCCGCCATGCGCAGATAAGTGCTCTTGCCGCCCATGTTAGGGCCAGTTATGAGTAACAAGCCCGGGCCTGGGTCGGCGGCGTTGAGGTATAAGTCGTTGGAGATAAATCGGCCCTCGCGGGTTTCTTCCATCCATTGCTCGATGACGGGATGGCGGGCGGCGACGGCTTCGAGCACGGGTTCATCGGCGAGGGTGGGGCGGACGTAGCGCCGGCCGGCGGCGAGATGGGCGAAATTGGCCAGCAGATCGGCTTCGCCTACAGCAGCCGAGGCGCGGCGAATGCGGCCGGCGGATTCAAGGACGGATTTGCGCAGCTCGGAGAAGAGGCGCTTTTCAATTTCGATGGATCGGTCATGGGCGGTGAGGATCTTGCGCTCGTATTCCTTCAGCTCGGGAGTCGTGAATCGCTCGGCGTTGACAAGTGTCTGCTTGCGCTCATAGTCGGCGGGAGCGAGGGATAAGTTAGATTTCGTGATCTCGATGTAATAGCCGAAGACGGAGTTATAGCGGACCTTGAGCGAGGCGATGCCGGTGCGCTGGCGTTCCCGTTCTTCGATGGCCGCGATCTGCTGGCGGCCGGTGGTGGAGATGGTGCGCAGCTCGTCGAGTTCTGGATCGACTCCGGCGGCGATGGCTCCGCCATCGGAGAGCGTCAAGGGAGGTTCGGCAACGAGCGTGGTGGCGATGCGCACGGTTACATCTTCGAGGGTGTCGAGGAGGGTAACTAACTCGCGCCAGCGGGCGGCCTGCATGGCTTCGAGGGCCGTTTTCAGTCCGGGCAAACGCGCTGTGCTCGAAGCCAGCGCGCGGACGTCGCGGGGACCAGCGGAATCGAGGGAGATGCGGGCGAGAAGGCGTTCGAGATCGAGGATTCCGGAGAAGGCGCGACGGATTTCCTCGCGCTTGACTAGATCGGAATGGGCCTCGGCCACGGCTTCGTAGCGCGATTCGATCGTGGCCGCGTCCATGAGGGGGCGCAGAATGGTGGCGCGCAACAGGCGCTTGCCCATGGGCGTCGAGCAGGCGTCGAGGGTATGAAAGAGAGTGGCGCGGTCGGACGAGTCCCCAAACTGGCCCGCGAAGAGGGGCTCGACCAGTTCAAGATTGCGCACTGTGACCTGATCGAGTTCGAGGGCCGTGGAGTGTTCCTGGAAGCGAAGGGAATCGATGTGGAGGGCGTCGTTTTTCTGGGTGGTGCGGACGTAGTGGAGCACGACGCCGGCGGCGACGGCGGCTGGCTCGTGTCCGACCAGACCGAAGCCCTCGAGGGAGCGCACGTGTAGCTGGCGCTCGACGAGGGGAATGGCGAAGTCGTGTGTCCACACCCAGTCTTCGACACGGGTTCGGGCGGGAACGCGCTCGAGTTGCGGTGGAATGGGTGCGGTTGCGGGCAGCAGGACCTCGCTGGCCCCGGCCATGAGGATTTCATCCACGGCCTGCTGGCGGGCGGCGGGCCCGGAGAACTCGGCGGTGCGGAATTCGCCGGTGGAAATGTCGAGGAGGGCGACGGCGCAGAGGGGGCCGTCCGCAGAGGAAGAGCGCGGCCTTTGTTTCAAGGCGTGGGGTTCGGGATCGAAGCGGGACTTCGAATTTGGGAGCAATTTTTCGGGACGGCCGGGCGCGATTTCGAAATAGGCAGCCAGGAAGTTGTTCTGTTCCTGACCGAGCGCGGAGTCAAGGGCGGTGCCGGGAGAAAGGACCCGCGTGACTTCGCGGCGCACGATCTTTTTGGTGAGCTTGGGATCTTCCATCTGGTCGCAGATGGCGATGCGGTAACCCTTGCGCAGGAGGCGGGCGAGGTAGCCTTCGACGGCGTGGTAGGGTACGCCGCACATGGGCTGGTTGCGTTCGCGGTCACGGGCGGTGAGGGTGAGCTGGAGCTCGCGGCTGACGACGACCGCGTCGTCGTAGAACAGCTCGTAGAAGTCTCCCATGCGGAAGAAGAGCAAGGCATCGGGATTTTCCCGCTTGGCGACGGTCCATTGGCGCATGAATGGCGTCAGTTCAGGCGGGCTTTTTTCGGCCGGCAGCGGCGCCGCGGCCAGGTCAAGCTGGGGTTCGTCCGAGGTGAGGAAAGCGGGCGCAACCCCGGATTGGATATCGTCCTTGATCACGTTGTTTCCTAGATTATCGTGAACGGGCGGGAGGAGAATGGGGTTGACTTCGATAGGGCGCGGAGGAGTCGGGCGGCATTGACCGAATTAACCCGTCGAGCCGCGTGGCCCGACGGTAACGTTGATTACGGACAAAGCCGTCGGGTGATTTGCGTCACAGTATACTGAATAGGTAGAACTTAAGGTAAATATCGGAATGTATTTGGTTTGGCTTAGAGTGGCGGCGGTACTGTATGCGGCGGCGAGTATCGCAGCATTCCCGGCCGTCCTCCACAACCGGGAGGGCTGGCGCAAGGCCTGCGTACACATCGCCAGCATTGCGCTCCTGTTCCACTTCGTTTCGGTGGTGGAGATGCTGGCTCTGGCGCACAGCTGGGTTCCGGTGGGCGTGCGCGAGGGCGAATCACTGCTGGGGTTGCTCATCGCCGCATTGTTCTTCCTGTTGTGGTGGATCTACGGGACGATGTCGCTGGCGGTATTTGCCTTACCGATCACCTTTTTTATCGTGTTTGTCCCTTCGCTGGGATATGAGCGGTACATTTTCCCCTCCTCGGGGGTGCGAATCAGCTGGCTGATCGCCCATATTTCGGCGCTGCTGGCTGCCTACACCGCCCTGGGATTCAGCATGCTGGCCTCGGTGCTTTACCTGGTTCAAGAGCGCCGTATCAAGAGCAAGCACAAGCCGGGCGAGGACAGCTGGTGGGTGCCGCTTGAATGGCTTCCGCCCCTCGATACGCTGGAACGCATCGCCCATGCCACGCTGCTGTTCGGCTTTCCCTGCATGACGGTCGGCCTGGTGATCGGGTCGGTGCTGGCGCAGGAGACGGTGCTCGGGGCGGCCTACTTCCGGGACCCTAAAGTGATTGCGTCGTTTGTGATGTGGGCGGTCTACGTGCTGCTGCTCTTCCTGCGCAGTACCAAGGGATTGCGGGGCCGAAGGGCAGCCTATCTCTCGGGAGCCGTGTTCCTGGTGATGCTGGCGGTGTGGGCCGCCAACCTGCTGAGCCACGTGCACAGGTACGGTGCCTCATGACCTTGGCGCTGATCGGCGTAAACCACAAGACCGCACCGATTGAGTTGCGCGAACGGATCGCAATTTCGCGCGACGATCTTGCGCAGGTGACGCGGGCGCTGGCTTCAGTACCGGGGGTGTCGGAGTGCATGATCGTTTCCACATGCAATCGGGTCGAGATTCTGACGGCGCTTGAATCGCCCGCGGTGGATGTCTCCCGATTCCTGCAAAGCCATTTCCGGTTGGACGGGGCGGTGCTGAAGGATCATCTGTACGAACATCGCGACCAGGAGGCGGTGCGGCATCTTTTCAGGGTTGCGGCCAGCCTGGACTCGATGGTGGTGGGCGAGCCGCAGATTCTGGGTCAGGTGAAAGAGGCGTTCGCGGCGGCGCGTTCCGCGGGAACCGTGGGCGGGCAGCTGGAACACTTGTTACAAAGTGCTTTTGCGGCGGCGAAAAAGATTCGCTCCGAAACGGAGATCGGCTCCAACAGCGTTTCGATCGCGTCGGTAGCGGTGGAACTGGCGCGGAAGATTTTCGGGTCGCTCAATGGGCGCACGGTGTTCCTGGTGGGCGCAGGCAAGATGAGCGAACTGGCGGCGCGACACCTTGTGCAGCAGGGCGCGGGCGCCATCCTGGTGACCAACCGGACCCTGGCGCGGGCGCGCAGCATGGCCGAGGAGTTCAACGGGCGGGTGATTCCGTTTGAGCAACTGCATGACGTGGCCAGCGAGGCGGACATCGTGATCACGTCGACGGGCGCGCCGCACGCGATCTTCCGGCGCGAGCATGGGCAGGCGTTCATGCACAAGCGGCGCAACCGGCCCATGTTCTTCATCGATATCGCGGTGCCGCGCGATGTGGATCCGGCGATGAACAAGCTGGAAGGAATCTTTGTCTACGACATCGATGACCTTCAGACGGTCGCAGCTTCGCACCTGGCGGACAGGGCTCGCGAGGCAAAAAAAGCCGAGGCGTTGATTGCGGGCGAGGTGGAGCGGTTCCATCAGCGGCAAAGAACGGTCAACGTGGCGCCGGCGATTGTGGCCCTGCAGCGGCAGGCAGAAGAGCTTCGGCAGACCGAGTTGCGGCGCATCCAGGCCCGGCTGGGCACGCTCACGGAGGAGCAGGCGGCGGCGGTGGAAGCGTTGACTCGCGGACTGGTGAACAAGTTTCTCCATCAGCCGATGCAGGCGTTGAAGCAGGCCGCGCGGGAAAATAATTCTGCGCGGGTAGACGCCCTCTGCGACGTGTGGTCGCTGCCGGGGGTGTCGGGACGAGAGACAGGTACGGAGATTGACTCGGAGCCTCAAGTTTCGGAGGCAAGTGAAAATTCCAAGCCGGCAAAGGACGTGGACGTGACGCAAACCAGCGGGGCAGGGCGGCTATGAACCTGCGCATCGGAAGCCGGGGTTCGCAACTGGCACTCTGGCAGGCCAATCACATTGCTGACCGGCTGCGGGGGCACGGTCATTCGGTGGCAATCGAAATTATCAAGACGACCGGCGATCGCCTGCAGGAGGTCACGTTTGCCCAGGTGGGCTCCAAGGGCATGTTCACCAAGGAAATCGAGGAGGCGCTGGCCGAGGGCCGCGTCGACCTGGCCGTCCATTCGCTGAAGGATCTTCCCACAGAATTGCCGCAGGGGTTTGCGCTGGCGGCGACACCCCTGCGAGTCGATCCGAGAGATGTGTTCGTGTCGGTGAAGCATGCGGGGGTGGCTGCGCTCCCCAGCGGCGCGAAAGTGGGGACGAGCAGCCAGCGCCGGCGGGCGCAGCTGAAGGAACTGCGGCCAGATGTGGAGGCCGTGGAGTTTCGCGGCAACGTGGATACGCGGCTGCGCAAACTGGCGGAGGGGCAGGTGGAGGCGATCCTGCTGGCGGCCGCGGGGCTGGACCGGTTGGAAAAGACCGAATGGGTTCGGGAGCGGCTGGATCCAAAGGATTTCTGCCCGGCGGCGGGGCAGGGGGCGTTGGGAATTGAAACGCGGGCGTCCGATGCGGAGACGATGTCGGCACTGGCGTTTCTGGATGACGCTGCAACGCGCTTTGCGGTGACGGCGGAGCGGGCTGCCCTGGCGGCGCTGGGCGGCGGATGCCAAGTGCCGATCGGGATTCATTGCCGGGCGGCGAGCGAGGCTGGCGAGGAACCGGCGGAGGGATACTGGGAGATCTTCGGGGTGGTCGCGAATCCCGAAAGTGGCAAGACGGTGCGCGCTTACCACAGCGTGCCCTATACGCACCATGACGCTGCCGCGTTCGGGCGAGCCATTGCCGAAATGTTGCTGGAGTCGGGAGCCGGTCAGTTGCTAAATGGGGTGCCGCTCGTGTCGGGCGGGGCCGCATAATGCCGGAGCTACCGCTGGCGGGCCGGCGGGTGCTGGTGACGCGGGCTGTTCACCAGGCAGGAAAACTGAGCGACGGATTGAGGGCAGTGGGTGCGATTCCTGTGGAAGTGCCGGTGCTGGAGATCGCCCCGCCTGATTCGTTTGATCCTTTGGACAAGGCTCTGAGGCAGCTTGACCAGTATGACTTGGTGATCTTCACCAGCGCCAACACGGTGCGGGCCTTGGCGAAGCGGGGTGCGGAGATCGGAGTCATCCCACAGCCCAAAGCGAACGTGAAGGTTGCGGCGGTGGGCGAGGCGACGGCGGCGGCGGCGCGCGAGGCGGGCTGGAGCATTACGCTGGTTCCGGAATCATACGTGGCTGAAAGTTTGGTTGCTCATGCCGGGAGCAACGTTAGAGCCGGAGATCGAGTGTTGCTGGCACGGGCGGCTGTGGCCCGGGATGTAATCCCCGGTGCGCTGCGGGCGGCCGGGGCAACGGTGGATGTGGTGGATGCTTACCGGAACGTGGTGCCCAAGGCAACTCCGGAGCGGCTTCGGGGCGCACTGGCAGCGGGGCTGGATGCGGCTACGTTTACGAGCTCTTCCAGCGTGGAGCATCTTGCGGTTGCGGCCAGGGCGGCTGGCGTGACTTTTCCGTTTGCCGGTGTACGAGCGGTTTCGATTGGGCCGATTACCAGCCAGACGCTGCGGGACATGGTTTGGGAGCCAGCGGCGGAGGCTAAGCCGCACGATGTTCCGGGGCTGATCGCGGCCGTGATTCGGGTTCTTTCAATCAAGTGAGAAGCGGGGAAGCTTCTGTGTGAGACGCGGGGAAGGGTCTGTGCTTTCCCACCCTTGCGACAAGTACAGAAACGTCGCAAGGATGGGGCACCCATTTTCGTGCGGAGCCAGAATCCCTAATCCCTCAGCCGATCATGGGAACCAGAATCGCTACGCCGATCGTTACGAGTGCCAGGTTTTGTCTTTGGAGTGGCAGAGCTGCTCGAGGTTGCAGATGTTGCACTTGGGCTTGCGGGCGATGCAGATCTGGCGGCCGTGGTGGATGACCTGGTGGGAGAAGTCAATCCATTTCTCCTTGGGCAGCACCTTCATTAATTCTTCTTCGACCTTCTGCGGGGTGTCGCCTTTGGCGAGGCTGAGCCGGTGCGCGATGCGGAAGACGTGGGTGTCGACGACTACGCCTTCGGCGATGCCATAAGAGACGCCGAGGACGACGTTGGCCGTCTTTCGTGCGGCGCCGGGGACGATGATGAGCTCAGCAAGGGTGCGGGGGATTTCACCGTTGAATTTCTCGATGATGGTCTGGGCGGCGCCTTTGATCGATTTGGCCTTGTTGCGGAAGAAGCCGGTGGTGCGGATGAGGTCTTCGAGTTCAGGGATCGGTGCTTTCGCCATGGCGGCGGGAGTGGGGAAGCGCTTGAATAACGCAGGCGTGACCATGTTGACGCGGACGTCGGTGCATTGCGCGGAGAGGATGGTCGCGACGAGGAGTTCCCAGGGGGTCTTGTGGTTCAGCGCGCAGACGGCGTTGGGATAGGCTTCGTCGAGGGCTTTGAGGATGGCGGCGATACGGTCGGGAGCGAGGTCGCCGCGTAGAGGCTTCTTGGGCGATTTCTTCGATGAGGCTTTTGTGGCTGGCATGACGGATCTTCCTGCTTGAGTTTCGTGGTTTCCGAGGTCTCAAAATCGAGACCTGGGGCACCCGGCTTCGCTGTGCGCGTTAGAGCTTGCCGGCGAGCCACGCGCCGAGCTTGTCAATGGGGAGGCGGATGGCGATGAAGAATTGGCCAAAGAGGGCGTAGATGGCGCTGACTTCGTCGAAGCGCATTTCGTAGATGAGTTTCTTGAAGACGACGGGATCGTCGGAGAAGAGGTCGACGCCCCACTCCCAGTCGTCGTAGCCGATGGAACCGGTGATGATCTGCCGGACACGGTCACCGTAGCGGCGGCCGATCATGCCGTGTTCGTGCATCATGCGCTGGCGGTCGAGGAAAGGAACCATGTACCAGTTGACCTTCTCGCCGCGCTTGCGGTCCATGGGATAGAAGCAAAGGTATTTCGTGTCGGGGACGGCGGGGAAGAGGCGCGGCTTCATGGCTTCGGTCCCGCGCTTGAGGGATGCCTCGACTTCGGCGTTCCAATCGGGTGAGTGCTGCTCGAAGCCTTTGGCCGCGGCGGCTTCGTAGGTCTTGCGGGTGGACTCGTAGAGGCCGAGCTCGACTATCGAGACGTAGGAGTGAACGGGAGTAAGGAAGTCGTAGAAGGCGGTCTGAGCGAGGTCCAGTTCGATCTGGTTCAGCTGTTCGAGCGAGTCGCGGAAGTGGACGAGGATGAGGTCGCCTTTGTGGCCGAGTTCGGAAAAGAGAGCGCTCTGTATGGGTGATCCGGCGACGGTGCGTTCGAGGCGCTGCAGCGCTGCAGTGGCTTCAGAGGCTATGCGGTCGCGATCCGCGGAGGATGTGGCGCGCCAGGCTTTCCAATCGAAGCGGAAGAATTGATGCAGGACGTGGGAGCCTTCGAGAGTAAGGGGAACAGGGGGAAATTCGGCCAACTTGCACCTCTTGAGACGATTGGGGAAGAGCCTATTTGAACCACTTTCAATCGTAACAAACGGGTCGGCCCCGAAGAGCGTCTCAGGATCTTCCCGTAATGACGAGGGATAGCAACTGCAGATCCTTCGCCTACGTCCGGCGCGGCGGACTCCGCTCAGGATGACACGCCAAACTACGCTCAAATGACGACAATGTTATGAGAATCAGGAGAGCGGGGCGGACCTATATACTTGAAGTCGCGCATGAGCGAAAAGATTCTCGCCTTTTTAGTCCAGTTTGTTACCCAGGTTATTCAAAGCGGCGGTTACGGCGGCATTGTTGCGCTGATGGGGATTGAGTCGGCCTGCATACCTCTGCCTTCAGAGATCATCATGCCGTTCGCGGGCTACCTGGTCTACAAGGGGATATTTAATTTGCTTCTGGTCGCGACTGCGGGCGCGATCGGATGCAATTTAGGGTCGGTTGTGGCGTACTGGATCGGGGCGTGGGGCGGCCGTCCGCTGGTCGAGCGGTACGGCAAGTGGGTGCTGATGAGCCACCACGATCTCGACCGGATGACTTACTTCTTTACCAAATATGGCGGCATCACCGTGCTTGTGGGGCGTCTTCTGCCGGTGGTCCGCACATTCATTGCATTCCCCGCGGGCATCGCAAAGATGCCGCAACTTCGATTTCACATTTACACCTTTGTGGGCTCATGGCCGTGGTGTTTTGTCCTGGCGTACGTGGGCATGAAACTGGGCGAGCGGTGGCACACCGATCCACGGTTCGAACAGGCGTTTCACCGTTTTCACCTTGCGGTGGAGATCGCACTCGTGGCGGGGATCGTATGGTTTGTGTGGTCGCATCTGAAAC
>Ga0206838_10158_pt2 | contig 19579 bp, 22 predicted proteins | sample Alteio_BWOrgCont_26_FD_152879 | JGI IMG/M metagenome (GOLD analysis project Ga0206838, IMG submission 152879) | Enriched cells from forest soil in Barre Woods Harvard Forest LTER site, Petersham, Massachusetts, United States -... | ecosystem: Environmental > Terrestrial > Soil > Temperate forest >...
GTGGAAACGGCAATTCTCGACGCGGATCGTGGGAGAAATGAAGTGTTATCCCATCGAGGGCTGCGAGTACGCTCGTAAGAGTACTATCCATGGTAAGAATTCCCACAAGCAACCTGGGGCAGGCGATTCATTTGTGCGTCGCCAATGCACACATGGCAGACTGTCTCCTCAAGACTGTCTCGGCTAGTGAAGGTTTACCGATTTGTGCCTTGTCCTGGAATCTACGCAAATGGAAGAGTACACGCATAAAGGAGTCTTGTTGTGCGTCTTGCACATCGTTTCGATTCTTGGTGATGCGTAGACCTATCCGAAGCACTTGCCTCCGATGCATCCTGATGAGTTCTGAACAATCGACGATGTGGGCTGAAGAGCCACGGTCAAGCAACGTGACCGTTGTGCCGAGTTCCTGCATGACAACCTCCTGCTTCACAGTTCAGTCGACCGTCTGCAGTCTGCCATTGAGACACCCGCAGGCGGCTACCGCTTACAGTCAGACAAGAACTGAGGCGAGATGCTCTATGGCTCTTTGACGTCCCCGAGTGACTGCTCCTCGCGTGCTGTTCAGCAGAAGGGAGCATTCGTAATCGGAGAATCGTTCGAGTACAGACATGACAAACACGCAGCGCTCGAATGGTTCCAACTGTACGACGTTTTGGAACAGGTTGTCCGTTTCCGCCTGATAAATGAGCGGGTCTCGGTTTGTCTTGAGGTGTTCACAGTGGTTTGTTGGTCCAGGCACGATCATCCGGATCGCATTCTTAATAATTGATCTTCGAGCCCATCGCTGCGCCCATTCTTTGAACACTAATCTCCCATCTATGCAATGATCGATTCCCGTAACAAAGCAGCGCTCCGCAATTTCGTGGTCTCCCGTTAGGAGATATGCAAGCAAATAAAGGCTCTCCATGTTGGACAAGAACAGATGACTGAAATCTGCAACGCTCGCATACACCATGACCGGGTTGATTTTGTCATCGATCCGCTTGTTGTCATTCGGTTTTGTCATCGAATACCTGTCACAGATTTAGCGCGAGCCTCTGTGGTCCTGAGAACCAGATTCAAGGCGTTGCCTGCCGCGGCGTCAAAATCGGAAGTTGGCTGCAAAGGCAATTACGCGGTTAACCTTGATGTTGATTCCCGGCGCGATATTTGCACCGAGATGGCCTGATCCGATATCAAAGCTCCACTTTGAATCCGGCAGACGTGAAAGTCTTATTGCATAAATAAGGTCTGTGGGAAATGAGGCAACCGGGATATATTTAACTCTTCTAGGTTCCTGGTCGACTTCAAAGGCGGGTGCGATCACCGCAAGCCTTTTAATCGGAATTGGGAAAGCTATCGAACCGAACCCCCGAGCTTCCCAATCCACTGTATTGCCGCCATAGCCGTACTTCTCCGCGTTGGTCCCACGAACACCGGCGTTTGCCAGATAACCGAACTTGTTGCCGATCATGACGAGCTTTGTAGCTACAACGTAAAGATCGCCATTTGTCGCATTCCGGTGCTTGACGGCCTGTACGATGTATGGATCATTCGTCCTCAACACGCCACCGAGCGAAATGTCAGGCACATACTTGTGGCCGTGGTAATTTGCGGCCAGAAAGTTTGCCTTCAAGTTGAAAATGTTCATCCCCGTGAAATTAAAAAGAGGACTGATTGCCGGGTCTCCACCATTCGTGTGCTGCGCGCGGGTAAATCCAAACTCGAGCCAATTCCCAAATCCCGCTTCCATGCCAAGATTGATGTAGACCCCAGCGACAGGACCGGCATCTACCGCATGAAAGCTTAGTGTAGGGCCACCAAAATTGCCGTGAGGTGACGAAACGACATTTGCCACCGGTTGGAGAAAGATCCCTGATTCTCCGTCCATCGTCAAGGACTGAGCGTTCGCGCGCGACACTAACATTAAGAGCGAGAGGGAGAGTGTGACAACGACAATGACTCTCGATTTGCAGCGTTGGATTGTCATTCAGTTCGCCTCCTAGGTAATTGGCCGGGCCGGCAGGCAATTCTTGCCGGGCCGGCTTGCTGGAAACGCGCTAAGAGGCAACAGGGGCGACCAATGGGCGTTCCTGCAGAGCGATAGGAATTGAAATCAAGGTTGGTCCATTCGCCTTCAGTGCGTCGGCGAATGCTTGCTTGATCTCTTGGGTGGTCTTGGCCGAAACGCTGGCGCACCCAAAGCCCTTTGCTGCGGACACAAGGTCGAGCCCTGGAAGGTCCAGACCGGGAACGTTCGGAGTCTTCTCCAATAGCGCAAACTCTTTGAGGATCGCGTACTCGCCGTTGCATGGCACGATGAAGATGACCTTGAGTTGCTGCTGAACCGCCGTGTACAAGTCCTGCACCGAATTTTGGAACGCTCCATCTCCGATGACGGCCACAACAGGTCGCCCGGTTCCCTGTTTCTTCTCGGCGAGCGCCACGCCAATTGCAGCGGGAGAGCCCCAATCGAGTCCACCGCTCGCGAAAGTATAGTAGGTGTCGGGTTTTAGGATCGGCCACACCGTCGCCCAGTGCTTCGACATGTCCCGATGCCTCTCCTCCGGGAATCAAAGGCAGAGGTGCCTTGTACTTGCCCTCCCGGTAGTAAACATCCATAAAGTTCACTCCCGATGTGTGAATGCGAATTAGCGCTTCTCCGGCGCCAGGAACGGGATCAGGAACGTCACACAGTGTAAGAACCTCTGGGCCGTCCGGCGATTGAATTTGGATTACTTTCATCGTTTACCCTCACCTCAATGTTGAAATTGGGAGCTTGAGCCGTGCTACTGGTCGAGACAATCAAGGGCGAGCACTGTTCTATCTTTGAGTCGCCGGACTTCGATGCATTCTCCGAACAGTTCACTTGTGCTTGTGCGGATAAAGAAACTGAACTTGGGTCTGTAACACCCAGCTCGGCCCCCCATTTGGGCGCTCGGTCACACTCCATGCCTGAGCGCGAGCGTTGAACATTTGTGGTCCCAGCCTGAATATCTTGCCGAAACCGCCGCCGGCAGGCACAGTCCATCGTTGATTCCTGCTTGCGGTCCAGTCCGCAGTCATAACTTCGCTGCTGACCAGGTACCAGTTATGCCGGAAGTTGTAGTACAAGAACGGATTCATCGTGGCTTCATTCACGTGATTGTGATTGAGCCCTGCCCATTCGTTACTCAAAAGCACGCCACCTAGCCAATGTCCGTGGTGAGCCAATCCCACTGTGGCCACGCCACCGCCCCATTTGCGACCAACTGGAACCAGGCTCGAATTGACACTGAGCGTGTCCTCGCTAGCGGTTGGCAGGTAAAGCTGAGGTCCAACGCCCCAGATGATTTTTCCGGGATGAGCAGGGGAAAAGTAGAACTGTGGCTCCATGTTGCCCAAGCCATACTGAACACCCTGGGTTGGTGCGAGCCGCGGCAGCACGACGATCGGAGTGATCGTACGGGTAATGAGAATCCAGTTCTCGCTCAATCGCAGGGGAATGACAGGTTCAACTAACGTCTGGTTGAGCGCCCTGCGGTACGGTCCCACACCGAAGGCGGTATTGCCTTGAAAAGGTACGCTGATAACGCTGGCAACCGGATTTTGCGCAGCATTTCTTGCTGCAGCGGCTGTATCCTCTGTGGACTGCACAGGCCGCGACGGCGTCACACCGGGGTCCGGAACGTTGGCACCTCCGCTGTCCAAGTTCGGTGTCGAGGCCTGCTGGGAGTATGCGTTGGCCAACAGGCCGATCGCCAAAACCAGAATGATCAAAGAAGCTCTTGCATGCCGGCCGCGTACGGCAAAGAAAACCCGGTCAGAGTGGCTCCGAAACTGGCTAATTAGATCGTTTGCGAAGAGACGGCGAGCCTGGCTACATCCGCTACGCCACAATCCCTTACCAACACGACAAGACAATACGTTCCGCACTTTCATGGCTATTCCTTCCTCTCATTTGCGAGCCTCGCATGTTGCAAGAAGGTAAGAAACGTGAGGAACGGCTAGCTCACGGTGATGGTGATCAGCCGAATTAGGTGCCATGCCTCTACGGGCAACGATGGCTCGCAGGTCCCGCGACAATCTCTGGACAGACTGAGCTCTCACGAACTGTATCGTCGGGCTGACGATTGACAGGACTCGCCGGTGTATCATGCCGCATATGCTCTGCAATCGGCCACGATCAGATACTCCGCATCGACCTGTCGAAATAACGGAGTAAGGCGAGCATTAAACGTCTCCTTCCCTGTCGAGGGTGACGTAGTGCGCCAGGCGGTAAGCTTCGCCTATCACCATAAACATCGTGCACTATCCCAGGACGTTGGTGGGGCGTACTTGTTCAGGTCCGCGAAGATTGGAGCCAATGCGTCGGGCGAGTGCAGTTCCTGAGCCGGAGTCGGATCTTTGGCGCTCATGTACAAAACGAAGCCAGCGCCTATGGTGAAGAGAGGCATTTGATCTTGCGCATCGCGACGATCGGCGCAGTGCGCGTAGGCCTCGACGAACTCCCGGATCGAAAGGCAAGCCGCTGTTTTTCCAGGCGAGATGCTACCTCGCTCCAAGAGCTGACGTCCTTTGTCCTGCATTTGAAGGCGCACGGATTACCCGTTAAGTCTGGATGTTCCTTGAATGCGATGATGCAATTTTTGCAACGACCGTCGGAAGAGCAAGCAACGTTGGCTCCGCTTCAATGCATTCAGATCAGATTTGGGATCCATCTGCCGGGTCAACGACCCGTGAAGTAATACGCAAGAGGTTGTCACTCTGGCGAACTGTGCCCTCGAATTTCATCTGAACCTTAAGTTTTCGGGCCAGCGATCGTTACCGATGGTTCGAGGATCGCAATCTGCCTGAGGCTGAAGACTGGCTTGTAGCCCAGCAACGGCGTGCGGTGCCGTACTTTCGCTCCTGCCCGGACTTGGGTGTCATCGAGCGACGGGTTCGGCATGATCTCGATGTCGAAACCCTCGACTTGCCTGTATTCGAGATCGTTACTTCTATCGCGAGCTTGCGGTTGGACAGGAGTCGGGCTGGATCTGCGTGCGCGGGACATCTGGGGGAAGTGAACGGTGTGGAAAGTCGGGAATGCTTGCCCAGAATTTCGGATCGGCTAAAGACTGGAGGATGTCCCGCGCGCAGTTGAAAGTGGCGGGCGGCGGCAAGGTTGATGTTACTAAACTGCCTTTTCGCAGGCGGTCGCAGTGGGCTTGAGGAGCGCTTCCAATGCCCAGAGAGCGCGCTCCGAGACTAACACCGTTCGCGTCCGATAAGGCCGAGGTACAGACAATCTCTTTATCCACCAACAGTTCGGAGTTTTGGCGAGGCACAACCACAAATACAATATGTCGCGGTGAAGGCCGGCGACTGAAATAAGTCCAGTTGACCTCAGATGTTGACATTGCTCAGCGCATTTCGTACGGTTTATAACCCCAAGATTGTCAGGCTGGTAAGCAATCTCGAAGCTCCAAAGACCGATGAGTGCTGCCCACTAGTGACCGATCGAGAGTTTGCCGAAAGTAGCGCTCCAACCTACTAGAGTCTAGTTTTGCCCACCCAAAGTTCGATTGCTCCGAGCTAGGCAGCCAAGCTAAATTTGGGACATGCCGGGCGATAAGATATTCCATAGGGATTGGGGACCTGAAACTCGCTCGACAACGACCTGAGAATGGACCCGACTGAGAAACACACGGGAACCAACTTTGTTTATCCGGTGAACCGAGATGATGGCGCTTCGTTGATGTGCAGGCCGAGGGAGCGGGTGGACGACCGGTAAACTTGCACCTGGATTGAGTCCTACGTTGTCGAAATCGACGAAATCCGCATGATGAATGAGTGCGAGGCACACGGCGCTCAATTGATAAGATGCTCGCGTTCAGTGCACGATTCGACGCATCAATAGAAATGAACCAGCCAAAACGGGCATTAGTGATTCCGTCCCTGTCAGTCTGGAGGCTGGCTGAACCATTTCGGTGTTAGCGACAAGGGAGTTGTGAGTGAAGCGGCCGCGCCGCGTGGAAAGCGCCTCCGCGCATCCCACTTCTTCACTGCTTGGGCTGCTGGCAAACCCTGCTGAACTCGCTTATACGGACATTTGGCGACAGGCCTAGTCCACATTCAGATTTGCTTTTGATCCTACGTGTTTGCGCACTGGTCAAAGTATGCTTCGCAGAAGGAGCACTAATCCATGGCCGGCGACGAGATGGATGACCGGCAGGAACCGTGGCAGTCGACTCCATCCGACGTACGTAAGGCCCATCAACCTTCCCCGCACCTCGAAGCACAATTGCAAGCCATCCTGAACGTGATTCCCGAGTACACTTGGTACGCTGCGCTGTCTGGTTGCATCACGTTCGTGAACAGGAGAACTGCGGATTACCTGGGGCTCTCGAAGGATGATCCCCTCCGGTTCGGAAGGGCCACCGGCGAAGCTTGGGATTTCCAAATCCCGCTTCTGCACCCGGACGACCGCGATAGGACGCGGATAGAATGGTCAACCTGTCTGCGCACGGGGTGTGCAGGCGAGGTGAGGTTTCGAGTTCGAAATGCTCAGGGAGTATACCGCTGGTTCCTCAGCCGTGCCGAACCCTTTCGGGCGAGTGATGGAACTCTGCTCTATTGGGTCGGCGTGAGTCTCGATATTGAAGATCTCAAACGGGCAGAGTTCTACCTTGCGGAGGGACAGCGGCTCGCGCATATGGGCAACTGGGTATTCAACTCTGCCGGATTCGATCACTGGTCGCCTGAACTATTTCAGATCCACGGCCTTGCTGGGACAGGCAGGCCTCCAACCACGCAAGAATACCTGTCTCTTGTACACCCGGAGGATCGGGCGTTCGTTACCGAAGCCATTCAGAAGATGTTTGCCTTCAATGAGGGATTTGATTTCACGAAACGGATCGTACGGCCAGACGGCCAGATTCGCTACATCCGGTGCGTCGGTAAGCCAGCCATTGAGAAGGGATGCGCCAAGAGCTTCGTTGGAACCGGAATGGACGTCACGCGACAGGAGCAATTGACGCAGGAGCTGCGAAGTCGGCGGACATACCTGGCCGAGGCACAACGGCTGACTCACGCGGACAGTTGGGTCTGGAATGAGGAGCATCGCTCCGCAGCACTCTCCGAGGAGTCTTACCGGATTTACGGATTCAATGCTGCTGAGTGGTCCCCGGCATGGGAGAGGCGGCTTGAACAAGTCCATCCGGAGGATCGCCTTAAGTTGAAAGAAACGATCGAAAGGGCAATTCTGGAAAAAGCCGAATACGATGTGGATTTCCGAGTTCTATTGCCTGATGGAATGGTCAAATGGATTCACGCAGTTGGTCGTCCCGTCCTTACGTCGAGCGGCGATTTTGTGCAAATCCTCGGTATTTCGACTGACATTACTGAGCGTAGGCAGGCTGAACAAAAGCTCAAGGAACAGGAAATGGAGCTCCGGCAGATGTTGGACCTCACGCCGCATTACCTGGGTGTACTTGGGGCTGATGGACGCCCAATCTATGCCAATCAAGCCTCGCTCGATTACCTCGGCATGACTCTGGAGGCATGGCAGCAGAGAGACGCGATTGGTAATGAGGTTCATCCTGATGATGCGGAACGTGTCAAGACCGAGCTAGAGCGTGCCTTTTCGACGGGCTCTGCGGTGGAAATTGAGGAGCGGGTCCGCAGAGGTGATGGGAGCTTTCGGTGGTTCCTGTCTCGTTGCAGTCCGGTACGCGATAAAAATGGCCATCTCACGCGTCTGTATCTTGCCTCCGTCGATATACACGACCGCAAAACAGCGGAAGAAAGACTTCGGCAGGAAAATGCCGCTCTTCGCGAAGAACTCGACAAGGCGTCGATGTTTGAAGAGATTATTGGAACTTCTCCCGCCTTGAAGGCGGTACTCACAGATATTTCGCTGGTTGCGCTGAGTGATTCCACAGTTCTAATCACTGGTGAGACGGGAACCGGCAAAGAACTTGTTGCACGCGCCATTCACCGGAGATCCGCTCGTTCCTCGCGCGCATTCGTCAGCGTAAACTGCGCAGCGATCCCCCGCGACCTGATGGCCTCGGAGTTGTTCGGACATGAGCGGGGAGCTTTCACCGGGGCGATCCATCGGAGGCTTGGCCGTTTTGAGTTGGCCGATGGTGGAACCATTTTCCTGGATGAGGTTGGTGAACTCCTGCCCGACACCCAGGCCGCCTTACTGCGAGTGCTGCAGGAGCGGGAATTTGAACGGGTAGGAGGAACTCAGCCTATTCATGTCGACATCCGTGTCATCGCTGCCACGAATCGGGAGCTCTATCAGGCCCTCGCGAATGGGACCTTTCGTTCAGACCTCTTTTATCGATTGAACGTATTTCCTATCGAGGTGCCGCCTCTCCGGGAACGGAAAGAGGACATCGTTATGCTTGTTGAGTATTTTGCCCATCGATACGCGACCCGTATGGGCAAACATCTCCAGTCAATCGACCACGAGACGCTCGAACTGTTGCAGTCCTATGACTGGCCAGGGAATATCCGCGAATTGCAAAACGTAATCGAGCGGTCAGTCATTCTAAGTTCTGACGGAACCTTCGCAATCGACGGATCGTGGCTTTCGAAGGAACCAACATTGCGGGACCCTCTGGCGGAGTCTTACGCACCTTTCAAAGGAGACCCCGAGGCCATTAGGGAGCGCGAGATCATCGAGGCGGCGCTGGCCGCGTGTCGAGGCCGGGTTTCCGGAACCTCAGGCGCGGCGGCCAGACTAGGCATTCCACCGTCAACCCTTGACCACAGAATCAAAGCATTGAAAATCAATAAGCTCAAGTTCAAGTTCCGCTGAAGCCCTAGCAAAGTCGCCAGACTCCAATTCTTCATTTCCACCACAGTCACCGGATTCACGATACGTGTCACAAATCTTGACTTCAACTCGAGCGTTCGCTTGTGTCGTTTCATAGATTTACGAATGGCAACAGACTTGCATGTTCCACAGCGCACGCCTCTAATTCCCTGCGGACGCGCAGAGTTCTGCCGGTGCTGCGCAGCCGAATATTGAAGGGTGCGATCGTGATAGAACCGACGATGACCTGTAGAATCGATCGCCGAGTTATCGAAGAGGATCTCGTGATCTTGCACCTCAGTGGACAGATTACTGAGCAGGATACGGACACACTTCGCGCTTCGGTGGAACAGAATAGCAACGTAGTGGCCCTCGATCTCGGAGACATTCTCATTGTGGACCGGGAGGCAATAAAACTTCTGGCGCTGTGCCAGTCTAACGGACTCGAACTTAGAAATTGTCCGGCCTATATCCGTGAATGGGTCACAAGAGAGCGCAAATCAGAATGAGATAGAGAAACGAACAAGGCGAGGTGAGCGGAGTGAAGATGGTTAACGGAAATGACCGGAAAAGTGGTGCTTCAGATCGAGTAAATATGGCATTTCAACCTTTGGTTCGGTGCTCTGGAAGCCGAAACAGTCTGGCAACCCCTCATACTACAGAAAAAGGTTTGATAACGAGAGCAGTCAACAATGAGACGATTTCCGACGAAGCAATTCGTGAAGAACTCTCCCGAATTCTGCAGAGTTCCATGTTTGTGCAGTCTGACCGACTAGCACGATTTCTTCAGTTCTCAGTCGAAAAAACCTTGGCAGGCGAGGGCGACATGCTCAAGGAGTATCTGATTGGGACAGAGGTGTACGACCGCCCAACTTCCTATCGTCCCAGCGAGGATTCAATTGTGCGTAGCGAAGCCCGCAGGCTACGAAGCAAACTGAAGGAATACTACGAATCGGTGAGCCAGAGCGACCCAGTTGTAATCGACTATCGACCTGGCAGCTATGCGCCCGTATTCCGAAATCAATCTCGACACGGTTCGCACGCTAGTGCGGGTGCTCTGTTCCATAGCGAACCTGACCGTCGTGGGCCCAGTATCCGCGCAGCCGTTTTGCCGTTCTTAAACGCATCTGGGAGCGTCGCGTCGGGCGTGTACGCTGAATTGATCACGGATGAATTAATTCACGAACTTGTGCGCACAGATGGAATTCGGGTGACCGCCTCAAGTTCGATTGCGCCACTTGTCGCGAAGGCGATGGACATTTGTTCGCTGGCCCGACAACTCGACGTTCAGGTCGTATTCGAAGGTACGGTGCGCCAGGACGACAACCTGTTGCGAATTACTTCCCGAGCCGTTGACGCTGTGGATGGTTTTCAGATCTGGTCTGAACGGATCGAAATGGAACCAGATCTGCGAGGTGTTCCGGCAGTCTCTGAAAGAATTGCGGCATCCCTCGTCAGCCGGATCCGGCCGCAGTCGAGGGCAGGATAAGAAATGAGCTTTCGAGACCGGCGGAGCGCCTCACCTGCCCAACCTTAATCACGGTCAGCTAACAGTTGCTCACATTCCTGAAACTAAGAACGGGTGCGATTGTGTATAAGGCGCATTTGCATATCTTTCTGGATCTCTACGTCGCAATTCCGCCTTCAGAAGTGGCGGGTCACCATAATTTCCCAATCGGAGGATCAAGAAATGGAAACGAATCAAGCCGTTATTCAAGAATCCAGACCCACGAAACACATCAAGAGCCTGCGGGAATACATCGATGCCCTGAGTACCCTCGGAGAGATCCAGCAGGTCGAAAAAGAGGTCGATTGGAATTTGGAAATCGGCGCAATTACACGTCGTGTTTATGAGACCGGATCACCTGCGCCTCTCTTCAATAACATCAAGGGTCACCCCAAGGGATTCCGCGTGCTTGGTGCACCCGCAGCCACGAGTCGTCAGGAACGACTCTATCTCGCGCGCGTCGCGTTATCGCTCGGCTTAGACCCGCACGCGACCGGACAAGCGATGGTTGAGGTTCTCGCTGCAGCGAGAACCCGCAAAGGGATCCCGCCGAAGCGCGTGAAGACTGGCCCCTGCAAGGAGAACATCAAGCTTGGAGACGACGTGGATTTACTACAGTTTCCAACCCCTTTGATTCATCACGGCGACGCAGGGCGCTATTTCAACACTTGGGGAGCAATGATTGTGCAAAGCCCGGACAAGAAGTGGACCAACTGGTCGATTTCCCGCATGATGCTCCTGGATAAGAACAGAATGACTGGGATCGTGGACGAACACCAGCATCTAGGCATGATTCACAAGATGTGGAGCGACGAGGGAAAACCGACGCCCTTTGCACTCGCCCAAGGTTGCGAACCGTTTGTGCCATTCGTCTGCGGCATGCCGCTGCCGGCTTTCGTCAGCGAAGGTGAGTATGCAGGCGCCTACTTTGGGGAACCCCTTGAGGTTGTGAAGTGCGAGACCTCCGACTTGGAAGTGCCAGCTTCGGCCGAAATCGTGGTTGAAGGAACGATTTCGCACAATGAAAAGGCGCTCGAAGGCCCAATGGGGGAGTATGCCGGATATCTATGGGCCGGAACTGCGGAACACCAACCGGTGCTCAATGTCACAGCAATCACATACCGCAATCAACCGATCCTTCCCGTTGTTGCAGCTGGAGAGCCGGTAGAAGAAGATCACACGTGTTGCGGAATTACGGGTGCGGCGGAGATTCTGCTCAGTTTGCGCGAGAAAGGAATACCGGCGACGATGGTTTGGTCGCCCGTAGCGACGGCGTGTCACTGGTGGGTGGTGACCGTCCCCATCGACTACCGGAAAACGATGAACTGCACGAAAGAAGATCTGTGCCGACAAATCGGCAGGTTGATGCTGGAAGCTAAGCTGGGGCCACAAATCCCAAAGGTGATGGTCATCCACGATGACATCGATCCAACCAATCTCCAAGAACTCGTCTGGGGCTTTGCCACTCGGTGCCGTCCTGGCGAGGGCGAGGTCATACTCCATCACACACCGATCTATCCACTCATTGCATTCACTACCAAAAGTGAAAAGGTGACCCATGACGGGACGAAATCCGTGTACAACTGCCTGGGACCGGAAGACTGGGGAAACAAGTTGCCCGAGCGTAGCTCATTCCGGTTCGCCTATCCCGATGATCTCCAGAAAAGGGTTCTGGCGAATTGGAAAAGTTACGGATTCGCACGGTAGCCCTTGGGAATTAATTTCTCAGGCTTCATGAAGTGCCTGCCGGCAATGGAATGGAATTGGGAGGAATCCTCCCAGACCCCGGTCACGAAAGGAATGGTTTGCACGCCGCGGTCTATCCGACGAGTGGTCTGGCTGACAGGCATTTCCCCAGCACTGATGCGGATCGGGCGTTTCGCTTGTGTCGGCTCAGTCACGTTCTTATTTATCACGATCTGATCAATTCGGGCGGCATCGCTTGTTACGTTCGCCCAGTGGCACGGGCGAGAGGAAAAAGGCTATGAAACGTATCGTTATTGGAATCTCGGGCGCCACAGGAACAACCTACGGCATTAGGCTGCTCCAAGTTCTCCAGGAGGTCGAGGATGTTGAAACACATTTGGTGCTCACCCCAGCCGCGCGGAGAACACTCGCGCTCGAGACCGACTTTGCGGTCGAGCAGATTGAGGCGATGGCGACCTTTGTTCATAAGCCAGGGGACATCTCCGCCTCGATTTCATCGGGCTCCTTCCGCGCTCACGGAATGATCGTTGCGCCCTGCTCTATTAAAACCGTGTCGGGGATTGCGAATTCCTATTCAGACAATCTACTATTGCGGGCTGCAGACGTCATGCTTAAGGATCGCCGACCGCTTGTCCTTCTGGTCCGCGAAACGCCGCTCCATCTCGGCCATTTGCGACTCCTCGTGCAGGTAGCCGAAATCGGAGCGATAGTTATGCCGCCCTTGCCTGCTTTTTACCATCGACCAGTCGCAGTGAGAGAACTTGTGGATCAAACGGTCAATCGGGCCTTGGACCTGTTGGGGATCGAGCTTCCTCACGATTTGTTTGCGCGATGGCAGGGTGCGACTGCCCCGGCCGTGCGACCGCGCATGGGGCACGAAGAACTGTCACATAAACCAGCAGTAGCAGAAGCTAATGAAAAATGCCGGTTGGAAATTGCGCCATGATACTTGATTCCGAGTCTCGAATCCTTCGACGACTGGCAAGCACAAGACTCCCCACTAAGTGGGGAGAATTCCAAGCCATCGGATATAAGCAGGAAACTTGCGGCGGTAGTCGACGAGTCGAGACGGCGATTGCTCTGGTTATGGGTGCGGTCACCTCAAATGTCCCACTGCTACGGATTCATTCGCAGTGCCTGACAGGCGACGCGTTGGGGTCGTTGCGATGTGACTGCGGAGAACAGCTGCAGTTGGCCATGAGTGAAATTTCCAGCGAGGGGTGCGGCCTCCTGATTTACGAACAACAAGAGGGAAGAGGGATTGGTCTGATAGCCAAGTTGCAGGCCTACGGTTTGCAAGACATAGGCCTCGATACTGTCGAAGCGAACCACGCGTTAGGATTGCGTGCCGACTATCGCGATTTTCGGTTGCCCGGCGTGATTCTGCGTGACCTTGGGATCAGCCGCGTGCGGCTGCTTTCAAACAACCCACGGAAATTTTGGCTTCTAGCTCAGGCAGGCATCCAGGTTGTCGAGCGTGTGCGATGTGAAGTTCAGCCCAATGCTCATTCATTCCCTTATCTAAGGACCAAGAAGTCAAAGATGGGACACGATTTGAGCCTCGACGCCAACAACTGCGCTCCGTCTCCACAACCTAAAGGGTACACTGAGGGCCGAAAACACAACGAAATGGGAGATTTACCGGCGGGCGCGCGGCCCGCAAGAGCAAGTATCGATAGCGCGCTTGGTGAGCTTAGATCCGGACGAATGATAGTTGTCGTCGACGATGAGGATCGAGAGAACGAGGGCGACTTGGTCATGGCAGCCGAACTGGTGACTCCTGAGCACATCAACTTTATGGCGACTCACGGACGCGGCCTGATCTGCCTGGCAATGAGCAGTCAAAGGGCCGATGAATTGAAACTTCCGCCGATGGTGCCGAACAACACTGCGTTGGGCGGGACAGCCTTTACCGTTTCGATCGATGCGAAGAGAAAAGGTGTAACGACTGGCATCTCAGCTCACGATCGGGCCCAAACGATTCATACCGCTGCCGATGAGAGGTTCGGTCCCGAAGATTTCGCCCGGCCAGGGCACGTTTTCCCACTACGCAGCCGTGACGGAGGTGTCCTTGAGCGGCGAGGCCATACCGAAGCTGCGGTGGATCTTGCCCGCCTCGCTGGGTTCCCATCCCTCGGCGTTATCTGCGAGATCCTCAACGAAGATGGCACGATGGCCCGCGTGCCTGACCTTTATCGATTCTGCCGGTTGCATGGACTTGAATTGATTACGATCGCTGACTTGGCGAAATATCGTTTGGATAAGGCGCCCGAAATTTGCGTGAAGTCTCCGAATGGAAATTTCGACCGGCAGGCAAAGCAACAGCTCGCCGACCAAACAAGAGCCGTGAGCAGGATGTGAGCATTTCCCATCGACAATCTCTTCGCAAACTGACTGTCGAACCCGGCATATCACTGCCTTAGATGAATGGGGCTCTAACAGGGTCTTGACAATTGGCCGGAACTTCCGGCCAACCACTCTCCTGCACAGTCGGGAGCCGCGTTGGCCGGCAGCGCGTCCGAAGGCTTAGCGGCGCACGCGTCAGGTTCAAGTAGCAGTTTAACGTTGCGAATCATATAGAATCTTCGCCTCGTTCAGGCTAGTGTGCATTTCTACTGCAAAGAGCCAAGCCCTTGACCCGATTCTTCGGTTGCCGGAAAATCTTCAACATCGAGGGCGAAGCGTTTTGTTCTTGCATCAAACAAAGCGGGAATTCGTAAATTCGATAGATAAAGCACATCCCTCAGCTTATTTGCTCAAAGTTCCCCAGGTCCTCGCAGACATGCGCTACCATTTCGGCACTCTTTTCGAGGAGAATTCTCGTCTGTGTACAGACCCATCCCCTGCAATGAAATAAGTGATGCCTTAATCCATATTCGGAGCTTGTATCGCCGAATTATGGCGAAGAATGCGCGCAAACTTCTAGACGATCGGCGCGAAGCGGTAATACGGGATCTGCTTTCGAATCTGGCCCGCACCGGCGAGCACCCGACTCTTAAAACACTGCTCGAGGTGTCTGAAACCTGTCAGTTAACATTGGATGGCGCACACAGGTTATTTGGTTACGATCTTCGATCGATTCGCGAATTCGATCTGCAGTTGAATGGAGGTCGAACTCATATTTTTGAGGCCTACCCCTTTGAACGTGATCTGCCGATTGATTTGCCGGCCCGCTTTGCATCTCACGGGGCTTTCGATAGTGACGCTCCACTTAGAGACCTCGTTCGAGAATGGCATACCGCAGTTCCAATACGAGCTTTAGAAAGTGAAGCGTGGGAACATCCCGGCACTTTCTACGTACATGTCGGAACCGAGGATAGTGTTGGATCGAGCATCCCGCCCGGGTCGACGGCCTTGGTTGTACCGGTTGGCGAAGCCGAGAAAATGTCTCCCAATCCGCGACGTACCTACCTGCTTCAGTTCGGGAATGGATATCGGTGCAGCCAGTGCCTTGTGAGCCGGGGACGACTCTTATTGCTCGGCTCCGACAGGATTTATCGTGGCCGCGAGAATTTTGCCTACCCTGGGTCAGTTCGAATTGCCGGGCGAATACGGATGTTTGCGATGAGCCTGCCCATGCGGGAAAATTCCTATCTCTATTCACTTCCTGACAGTCGACAGCCCGCGGCATTGATCCTGCCCTGGGAACACGTCTCTCGAGACCAGTTGCTGGCCACGAAGCGGAAACGATTCAGGAGAACCAAAGAAGAACAGACGTTTGTCAGCGAATTCCTCAGGCAGGAATTACACGCAAATCTAAGTGCTCGGAGTGAACGAAGGTATCGAAGTGCTACGCCGTCAGATCCTCACGTCAACACACTGATTCATTTGTCCGTGGCAAGCATGGCACGGTACACGGATGCGCTTAGAGTTGGCGGCTCGTGGCATTCTGACGAGGGTCGCTTTTCACTTGATTCGCTCCTCCGCGCGAGCCGTCTCGAAGATGCAGTAGCGCGGCAATGCGTAAACACGCCAGAACCGGCGGATGTATGGGAAGCCCGGCGAAATGAGTTTGGGGGGTGGCCGCCGCTGCTTTCTTTAAAGTTTCCACATTTGCGACTCTGGGATAACCGAGTTGTGCGCCTCGCTCATGGAATCCCGGGCGGGGATCTTAACCCTTCGATTGGCCCTGGATCCTGGATCCTCCTCGAAGAGACACCGACGATGCCGGACACGGAAGGCGAGCGCAGAAGAGTGGGTTGGTCGCGGCAGATCTATGTGCTTCGAAGAGGTCTCGACATGATTTGCGGATATCTTGAGAGGGAAGGAACGCAGCTCGCGCTAATCAACCACGACGATGAGCAGCCCCGCGCTCATCTGTGCTTTGACGAGCTTCACCTGTTGAGCCGAGTTGCAGGAATTGCGGTCCCTGTTTGACCGACAACCGTCATTCCGGTACGCCTCAGAATGCACTAATGAGAGGCCAGACATGTCGAACCCTAACCGGCCACGAGCATAAACCTGCCGCACTGAACGTTCACCGGAGTAATTCTGGCCAATTCTTCCTTTATCGCCCCGCCATGCCTGCATTCCGAGGTAAGCTCTTGTTCACAGTCGGCAACACTTCACCCGAGAACAATCGAGCAATCCTTATGACCAAAGAATCTTTCAATCTGAACGAAGTCTTGAACGCCGATGGCGCCGTGATTCTTGACACGAAGAACGGAAAGATCTCGACGCTCAACTCTACTGGCGCACTCATATGGCAGGCTCTCAGGCGCGGGGATTCGGAAGACGCAATTATCTCTCGACTGGCCATGGATACGGGCGAAGAAAGGGAAACGATAGATCGGGACGTCCGAGAATTCATCAACACCCTAAAAGAGAAGCAGCTCTCTGTCCGCTGACAACGGCGCGCTATGGCAGGACTGAGGTCAACACTGGAGACGGATGAGGCAACACATAATCCGGAGCTACGGGAGTCGCCATGCCTTTGAGTACAAACCTACCTTTCTCGGTCGCAGAGGTCGTTCATGGCGTCAGGATCTCAGATCCCTATCGCTGGCTCGAGAACCGGGATACGCCCCAGACCGAAGAGTGGCTTCAGGAACAGAGTTGTCATTTCAATACCTATTTCGCAGAGTGCCCTTATTTGGCGGAGCTCGAGTTCCGCGTCCAGGCGTACCTCGACGTCACGACTCTAGATCAGCCGGCTCGCGTTGGAGACCGGCACTTCTACCGCAAGCGGAACAGAGGCGAGGAACAAGGTTCGATCTATGTTCGGAACGAGATCACCGATGAGGAACGGTTGTTGGTGGCGCCGGCGTGCAACGAGCGGTTCGTTTCAGTTGGAATCCATAGAATCTCCGAGGATGGCAGGTTCCTTGCTTACGAATTGAAACATGGCGGTGAGGATCAGAATGAGATCCACATTGTCGATACCAGATCCGGCGCTGTCCTGCCTGATACGATCCCTCGCGGACACTCGAGAGGATTCGTTTTTAGTCCTCAAAATGATGGCTATTTCTACATACAGGAGACCGGGGCCGTTGGGCATGAGCACGAGCTATGCCGTCACCGTTTCGGCCAGGTTGGCAATGACGTGGTCGTGTTTCGAGCGCCACGATCGAACGGTAGCCGCCTCATCTTGACAGCAAACGCCATGCGATTGGGAGCGATCTGGTTACGACCGAAAGGCTGCCGAGTATTATCCGACTTCTCGATCCTCTCTTTTGAGAGCGAATCGCAATGGATCACGGTCTTCCGCGAAAAAGCTGTTCCATATAATCCAATTCTGCTTCATGGACGGATACTGGTTCGCTCCGAAACGCATTCACGCGATTCACAACTCATCGAGATCTCGCAGGATGGAAGTGAATTGCGTAGACTGGTGCCGCCTCGAGGTATGCCAATTCGCCAATGCGCAATCACGCGCGACCGGCTCTTCGTGAACTACCTCGATCCGAGTGTTTCGACGATTGAAGCATGGGATTTCGAAGGCCGTCAGCTGAAATCCGTTGAGGTCCCTTCAGGTGGAACTGTCAGTTTGCTTTCGGCCCATAGCCAGAATTCCGACAGCTTTTTCTATAGCTACCAATCTTACGACTGCCCCCCGTCAATCTTCGAGTATTCGGTCAGGGCCGGTACCTCAACGCTTTGGCACCAACGGCATCCGCCGCGCCCCAATTGGCGTTGTCACACTCGTGAGGCGACCTTCACCTCTAAGGATGGCAGCTCTATTCCGGTCACCCTGGTCTCGGCAGAGCACGAATCTCATGATGCCTCTCGCCCGGCGATCATGACTAGCTACGGTGGATTCGGGGTGGCGATGACTCCGCAGTTCTCCGTCCTGGTCACGATCATGATGGAACTCGGCGCGGTGTTCGTGCTACCCCACGTCCGGGGAGGTGGCGAGTTCGGCAAAGCCTGGCATGAGGCTGGCCGAAGAAAGAACAAACAAACGACGTTTGATGACTTCATCGCCGCCGCGGAGTGGCTGTATCGCGAAGGAATTGCGACTCCTGAAAGGCTTGCGATCTTTGGCGGCTCGAACTCCGGACTGCTTGTCGCCTGCGCTATGACCCAGCGCCCGGATTTATTCGGGGCGGTACTTTCTATCGCGCCGCTCATAGACATGGTTCGGTATGAGCAATTCGATGACGCAGCCCAGTGGCGTTCGGAGTTTGGAACAACCGAAGACCCCGAAGATTTTCGAGCCCTCTATTCCTACTCGCCTTACCACCGGGTACGCGCAGACATCAACTACCCCGCCACATTATTTGTTTCCGGAGACAAAGACGATCGTTGCAATCCGGCGCATACACGTAAGATGGTCGCCCGACTCCAAGAGCGCCCTGCCCAATTGTCTCCCATTATTCTTGACTATTCGGAAGAGCGAGGGCATTCCCCGGTTCTGCCGGTCTTTGTCCGAGTCCGGGCGCTGGCACGGCGAATCGCATTCCTGTGCCGGCAATTAAACATCACGCTCCTGGAAGGAGGCAATTGTGAAACGTCACGTTCTTGAAGCCTGGCTTCTGCTCCTCTATTTCGAATATGTCATGCGATTCCGGCAATTCAAGGAACTTCCCCGGATTCTTCGCGAACACCCGGTAAAGCCGGTACGGCCGGAGGAACAAGCGCCGAACGAGGCTTTGTGTCACGCAATGGATCTCGCCTGTGTTTTCTATTTCAAGCAGGTTCTCTGCCTTCAGCGCTCGGCGGCAACGACTCTGCTCCTTCGCCGGTACGGCTGGGAGGTGGAGATGGTGATCGGAGCGCAGCTCGTCCCATATAGATCCCATGCCTGGTGCGAACTGGATGGAGTTGTGGTCAACGACAAACCTTACATAACAGAGATTTATGCGGTACTCGAACGCTGCTAAGTACGCAAGGGGGAATACGATGAGCATCATCTTTGGAATCCAAGGTCCAGTTGGGCAGTTCATCGGAGAAAACGATCTGAGAGAGATATCCCGGCTGACCGACCAATTGGCGCCTGATGGCACATATCTTCTTCGAGAAGGAAACGTGGGCGTGGGATTTCAACCCTTTTACACCCATGAGCGTTCACGACTCGAGGCGCAACCATTGGCCGACAAATGCGGCAATACTCTCTTGTGGGATGGCCGGCTCGACAACTTTGACGAATTAGCCAGCAT
>Ga0206838_10155_pt1 | contig 19378 bp, 20 predicted proteins | sample Alteio_BWOrgCont_26_FD_152879 | JGI IMG/M metagenome (GOLD analysis project Ga0206838, IMG submission 152879) | Enriched cells from forest soil in Barre Woods Harvard Forest LTER site, Petersham, Massachusetts, United States -... | ecosystem: Environmental > Terrestrial > Soil > Temperate forest >...
AGATCTTCTAAATGGCCGCCGATATTGATCGCGAAAGCCTGATCACCCTAGCAGCGTGTGGTGAAAGAGCCAGCGAGAGTGTGACCTTGGGAAAGATCTGATCGTCTTTATGTCATGGCGATAGGACGGCGAAAAAAGCGGGTCCGTCAAGAAGGGTTGTGGACGCCGACGGCGGCGCTGCCGGTGGGCGGGAGCCATCCGTTTTACCAGCGGTTGAATCAGATCCTGGACGAGAAGAAGTTCGACGAGTACGTCGAAGCGCTCTGCGAGCCTTTCTACGCTGGCGAAGTGGGCCGGCCGGGATTGTCGCCGGGGATTTATTTCCGGCTGCTGATGGTGGGCTATTTCGAAGGGATCGATTCGGAACGCGGCATCGCATGGCGCGCCAGCGACAGTCTGTCGATCCGATCGTTCGTGCGCATCGCGCTGGATGAAAGCGTGCCGGACCACTCGACCATCTCGCGAACCAGGCGATTGCTGGATGTGGAAACGCATCAGGCGGTGTTTCAGTGGGTGCTTCAGGTGTTGGCCGAAAAGAAGCTTCTGAAGGGAACGACGATTGGTGTGGACGCGACGACACTGGAAGCCAACGCGGCGCTTCGCTCCATCGTACGGCGCGATACCGGAGAGCGTTACGAAGAGTTCCTCATACGACTTGCGAAAGAAAGCGGCATCGAAACGCCCACGCGCGAGCAGTTGGCAAAACTGGATCGCAAGCGTACCAAGAAAGGCAACAACGACGACTGGACGCATCCGCACGATCCCGACGCACGCATCACCAAGATGAAAGATGGGCGCACGCATCTGGCTCACAAGGCCGAGCACGCGGTGGATATGGAGACCGGAGCGATTGTGGCGGTCACGCTGCACGGGGCTGGTGAGGGCGACACGCAGACGATTCAGGAGACGGTGGCGGAAGCCGGCGAGCGCATCACGAGTGTGGTGGCGGACAGCGACCACGACGAAGTCATCCGGCAGGTCAGCGGGGAAGGGCCGCGCGAAGTGGTCACGGACAAGGGTTATCACAGCCGCGCGGTGGTCAGCGAACTGAGCGAGTGGGGCCTGCGGACGTATTGTTCGGAGCCGAATCGCGGACGGCAAAAGTGGCCGGATCTGAAGAGGGAACAAGCAGCGGTGTACGCGAATCGGCGGCGCATTCGAGGAACACGCGGACGCCGGTTGTTGCGGCAACGGGGCGAGAAGTTGGAACGATGGAATCAACACTTGTATGATCGGGGCGGGATGCGGCGGGTACATTTGCGCGGTCGGGAAAATATTCTGAAGCGGCTGGTGGTGCACTCGGGCGCCGCGAACCTGGGGTTGTTGATGCGCAGGTTGTTCGGGAAAGGAACGCCGCGAGGCCTGCAGGGATGTTGTTGCTGGTTATTTTCTGTTGCAGAACGCTTTCGCCGCGTTCTAACGGCTTCGGCGTCGCTCGTCAGTAAGGTCCGTCATTGGATGGCTTCCCACGCGATCGTCGAGAGCGGATTGATCGCAGCGTGAAAATCATGCTTTTCACCTCGCGCTGCTAGATTACCGAGGTCCAAGCCATTGAGCCCGTGGACAGCCTCAGTTTCGGACGGTTAGGTCGGCTGTCGACATTTCCAGTTAGGGTCGGTGAATCCATGTGCGGATTCCGGGCGGAGGCGAAATCGGGATACTGATCGTGACCCGACGCTTGGCCCTCTGACACGCGAATCATGCAACCGGCTGTGATCGAGGATGGGCTCCTGATGAGCGTCGGCGATGCTATGGGCGGCGGCGGTATCCGGCGGATCGCAGTCTAGCACGAGGCCGGTGGGGCCGGCGATTGGAAAGTTGAGGAGCGTTGGACATCGACCGGATTAAAGCCGGAGTTCAACGACTTCGTCGTCCACGACGGTATGTCTACGGTTTCGATGGCGGCATCCTCGCCTGCATCGACCTGAAGGACGGCAAGCGCGTGTGAAAGGGCGGACGCTATGGCAATTGCCAACTTGTCCGGTTGCGCGATCAGGGTGTTTTGTTGGTGTTGTCGGAGGATGGCCGGGTCGTACTGGTGAAAGCAGCGCCCGACCAATCTGCGGAGTTCGCCCACTTCCCAGCTATAGAGGGCAAGACCTGAAACCATCCGGTGCTGATCGGTGACCAGTTGCTCGTGCGCAACGGGGAAGAAATGGTCGCGTTTCCGGCTATCCGGGTCCCGTTAACGAAAAGCCGCCGTGCGTCAGGCCTCCGCGGCCTGGACCAATGTGAAGATTTCTGACGCAAGGCTGTTAGAAAGTTTCCATTCCCATCGACTACCTTGGGTGCGGGAGGAATGAATCCCTCTCTCTCTCCGCCACCCCAACCTTATGATTCAGAATAACTTCGCATCCTGCGAATTGACGTGTACACTACGTTGTACAAGCATGGCGTAGCCGATCTGCATTGCACAAATGTTTCGCCACTAAAACCAATAAATGCAATACCTTTTTTCCAACGCAAGAATCCGTGTAAACCAGCGCTGCTCGATTTGTCGCAAAACCGCTCGTTTGTGCAATCGCTGAACTTTGCAGGCTCACGAGAAACCGAGTCGGCCAAAGCGCGTCACTCCTGAGCTACACCGCCGCTTCGATGAGTCCATAATATGCAAATGCTGTCTTCACTATACCGGCAATCAGAATCTGGGAGCCCGAGCCTCCGAATTGGGCTGCTCCTTGATTCCGCTGAGCTGCCGAGCTGCTTTGCCGAGGTCGTCGATCACATTCTGCAAAGCAATTTCGCCAACCTGGAACTGCTCGTCTTTAACGCAGAGGAGCAGAAGAAAGCCGCTGAACCTCCGCCAAAGCGATCGTTTTTGAGGAAGGTGATCGATCTGCTGCGTAACAGCCAACGCCGGCGGATGCTCCTTTTCGTCCTGTACCAGCGCTGGGATCGTCGAAATGTTGTTCCATCTGAGGATCCGCACGCCTTGGTGGATTGCTCCGCTCGGCTGAAACATGTGGAGTCGATTTCAGTGAATCCAATCCGAACACGTTTTGTACACCGCTTCCCGGCCGAGGCAATCGAGCGCATCCGCGAAAAACGTCTGGACGTGCTAATCCGTTTTGGTTTTAATATTTTGCGGGGGGAGATCCTAACCGCGTCCAAGTACGGGGTCTGGTCATATCACCACGGCGATGGCGATTATTACCGCGGCGGGCCGGCACACTTTTGGGAAGTGTACGAGAGCAATCCAATATCAGGCGTCATGCTTCAGGTGCTCACGGAAGAATTGGATGCCGGCAAAGTATTGTGCAAGGGCTTGTTTGCGACATATCCCGGCATCTCACGGGCGCGCAACTGCGTCCAGCCGTATTGGGGAGCAACGACATTCGTAATACAGAAGCTGCATGAGTTGCATCGAGACGGCTGGGATCATATCGAGCGCACCGCGATACCGTCAGCGCCGTATCTTGGCAAGAAAAAAATCTACACAGCACCGTCAAACTCCGACATGTTGAAGTGGCTGGGACCGGTGCTTATCGGCAAGTCCTTACGGCGGCTAGTGCACCGGGCGACCATTAAGCACTGGCGGCTCGCGATCCGCTCCGGAGCTTGCTTGAACCCCGGCTCGGGATCAATCCCGGATATGAGCGGCTTCCGCTGGATTGAGTCGCCGAAGGATCGCTTTTACGCCGATCCTTTTATGCTGGAGGAAGGCGGCAAGACCTGGGCGTTTTTTGAAGACTTTGACTATGTTACGGAGCGTGGAAGAATATCCTGCGCGGCAGTGGAAAAAGCCGGAATTGGCAATCCGGTAGCGGTACTGGAAAGGCCCTACCACCTTTCCTACCCTTGTGTTTTCCGCGATGCAGGCGCGCTATATATGATCCCGGAGACCGGATCGAACGCCACCGTCGAATTGTACCGCTGCATCCGTTTTCCGGATAAATGGGAGGCAGAAAAAGAGTTATTCAAGGGGAAAGCGGTTGATACTACCGTCTGGCTGCACGACGGTCTATACTGGTTTTTTACGACCCTACAGGAGCCGCGCGGTTTTGGCACGCAATTGTGGCTTTTCTATGCGAGCACGCTCACTGGCGAATGGACGCGGCATCCGGCCAATCCTATTTCTACGGACGTCCGCACCAGTCGGGGGGGCGGCGCGATTTTCCGGGACAACGGAAAGTTGTTCCGGACGAGCCAAGATTGTAGCAAGCATTACGGGTACAGTATTACTTTCAACGAGATTGTCGTTATGGACCGCGACCAATACCGGGAAAAACCATGTACGACGATTAACCCGCTGTGGGCGCAAGGCTTGGTGGGGACGCACACGTACGGTCGCGCCGGCCAGGTTGAGATTATTGACGGCTGTGTCCCTCTTAGTGCGGATACTGTGCGCTCGCATTGAGCGGCATCATTAGGCTTACCACGACGCTCGTTCAGCCCGATACAGCTGGTTATCCTTACTCAAGTTCCAGATCCGTACCGCATAACTAAACCCATTGCGTGCGTCGCATTCGATGAACTGTTCATTATTGCCGCAGCACCTCCTTGTTCCCGGGGTTGTGCTGGCAGTCTATGCTGAAACCCCTCTGCAGCGCTTTCATAGCATCATTAACGTCCATTTCCCAACGTACGTGTTTCGAGAGTCTGAATGTACGAGGCAATTCTACGGTCGCCGAGAACACCGCCAAGCTAATCTGAAAAGCCGGAAGACCCAGGTTCGTCCCGTCAAGAGAGGTTGTGTCAGCAGCAAGGCAAGACCTGCGCTTTTCAGACCCGCCTTGAGGATCCCCTTCTGCGATGCCTTGTTATGCCAGTTCGTTTTCATGTAGATCTGCGAGATCCCTTGTCCGGCAGCCACGCGACAGAGGCTGCGGATCGCAAACCCGTATATGGATCTTCCCCGGAACTCGGGGAGCGTTTCACAGCCGGTGATCTCGGCGCACGATCCACTATCGGGAACCACCGCCGGCAGGTCCAGCCTCATCGCCGATTGCGGCAGCAGCCACGAGATGTGAGCCAGGCAGTCGTCGACGAACACGCCGTAGGCGTAACTTTCTCCGAAGCGGCGCAGTCGCTCGCGTTGCCGCTCCCCAAAGCCATCTTCGCCGGCGTCCAGCTGTCCCATTTCCTCCTTCGACAACGCGCGGAGGACGGTTCCGGGAAGTGCTGCTGGATCGCTCACCTCCGAAACTGGTATCGAGTAGACCTTGAGAACCGTCAGATCCCCAAACAACACCACGCGAATGGCCTGCGGGCGCTCACGCACCAGCCGGTCCAGATTGGTAAGCTTCTTGCGCCAGCGGGGTCCTACATACAGAGTAACGGCCGTGGACGAGACCACCGAGCAGCCGAAGCGGAGCTTGAACTGGGCCAGACCCGATCCGGGATCGGCCCCACCCAAATTGAGCAATTCGGCGCCTTCAGAGCGTACCGCGTGGGCGATGTTGTGGATGAGAAAGTCCGACGTGCCCAGCGCCATTGCCTCCGGGAGCGCGCCGGACGTGTGATAGTACGCGCCGCGCCCGGAGCGCAACACCAGAGCGGAAGCGACCGGCGGTTCGCCCCGGAGAGCAACCTGGAACAGCTCTCCGGCACCGCTTTCGAGGAAGGGGGAAAGCCTGTCCTCGAGTTCCTCAATCTGTTCGCCGCGCTGCCGCCTGCGGTCAAGTGCCGAATTCACGATGCGGAAATGTTCATGGCAGGCCTCATGGTCGCGGCTCCGGCGCATACGCAGGCCCGACTCGACGGCTTTACGCACCCGCTGGTGATGCTTCTTCGACATGCGGCAGTCAATATCGTCCGGAGTCAGGTCGATGACAAACTCGTGGCGGAGCCGGCGTGTCTCTTCGCCGGGCAGCGGCGGCAGATGGCAGGAAGAGGCGAAGCTGTTTGCTTCGATTTGGGTAATTCCATGGTCCGCGCTAAATCGAAGCAGGCCGGACCAATACTCCTCAGCGCCGGCTGCTGCAGGCAGGGAAACGACTTCTAATGTGCTGTTCAGTCTGCCCCGCGTGATGAAAACGCCTGCGGCGCTCAGCAATCGCTCCCCGTCTCTCAATCCCGCAATCCAGGGATCGGCTCCCAAGAGCTGCATGGCTCTGAAATAGCCCCGACTGCAAAACGGGTTTTGCGGTGCCTGTTCCGCGAGCTTTTCCAATAGCCCTGGAGCTTCCATCGGTTCGGCGAAGAACTCCATGGCCCTCACCGCCCCTCTGTCGCCGGAAGCACCTCGACGAGATAGTCCATCAAGGAGTCTGCGAAGAACTTCGTCGCCCAGTTCAGCAAGCACCATTGGCCATACGCGCCGGTAAATGGATACGACCCGCTGATCCCCCCAGACAAACTGGGGACTCTACCCTTAGTCTCTTGTGTCCAGCACACGAATCCCAACAGTCGATGGGCAGCTTCGAAATAAGCAGCGTTGCCGAAATCACGATGCATCCGTAGGTAAACGCCGGCTATCTGTGCGCTGCCGGTAAGGCATGCCCAGTCTACGGCGGGACTCCAGTCGCTGCGCCACCTTCCCGCCAGGAAACCGTCCGCGTGAATAAGTTTCGTGATCATGTCCAAAGTCCGGCGGACAGCGTCCAGACAGTCGGACCGGTTCAACAGCATTCCAACTCCATGAAGGCCTTCCAGCACGTAACCAATGGTATGGGTCAGCGGTCGGTGATGCTCGTCCAAGTCATTTTCGCTGAACCATCCGTTCTGCTGCTGGCACGAGAGCGCGTAGTCCGCCGTCCGAGAGGCAGCCGGCTTGTAAGTTTCCTGCCCCAACATTATCCCCAACTCGGCCAAGGCCAGACCTGTTCGCACCTCGTAAGCCTTACTGCCAGAGGCACAAAAATGCGAGTAGCCTTTGATAAATCTGCCGCTCTCATGGAGACATTCCAACAGGAAATTGCCGGCTCTAATGGCGGCGTTACGATACGGCGTCGAGCGCCACTCCCGGTACGCGTCCAGCAGGCCAAAGAGCACCTGCCCGGTCACGAACGTACTCGAACTCACTGGGAGTTCGCCGTAGATTCCCCCCTGGAAGCCGCCATCCGCCAACTGGATGCGCAATTCCCATTCAGCCATTCTTCGCGCCGCGTGGGCGGAGCCGACGTCACCCGCCAATCTGGCGTACCGCAGCATCGTTGGGATAATGTAGCCCGTTGTCTCAGGATACGGCCCAAGCCAACCCAATCGGGCACCGGAGCGGACGGACGCGCGAGCGCGGTAGCCCCACGCTACGCCACCTCCGTGACCAGCGGCCTCTTGTGCGCGTTTTATCCAGGCGATTGCCTCGTCGAGGTGTCGTCTGGTTGGCGTGATGACCTGGGGCGGCACAGAACTTTCCAATCGACTGATGTCGAGAGCTTCACGATGGAGTGGGTGATACGCGCTCGCCTTTTCCAGCACCAGCCGCGCCACGTGCTTCAATGGTTGCAACATACGAGTTTACAAATCTATCATGCAGTACGCCTGCGAACCCACGATAAAAGACTTCACCTCATATTGCTCCAACACCTCGTGGGTGCGGCATCCAGTACATCCCACCAGTACACCCCAGTGGATTCCATCGCCACCGTGGTGACGCCACAACTTACCAACCACTTAGCCACCTTCCTAGGTCTTCAGTGAAGGTCGAGAACACCCGCACCGGATTCCCATCCCGGTCCAGAGGGATTTCCCTCGCCAATATCCTTTCCCGCCGCATTTTGCTTCAGAATCGGCCGGTCCTCCAGGCACATCCCTTTCGTTTGCGGCCCGTTTGCCCGTGCCCGGCGTGGCTTTCTCTTCACCGCCCTTTCTCGGACGCTTCTCTGCGGGGACATGCGTCTCATCCTCTCCGCTCAGGCAGAGGCCAAGTCGCGCAGATAGAAGTACTCTTTTCAAGGGAATCAGCCTGGCGCTACCTCAGGTTGTAACCACTGTATGGCGGACGGAACCTAGGACCACGCTTCTTAACGGGTGTAATAGCATCACCGATGGATCGGCGTACTTCCGCTACCTGTGCTTACATCAGTCTGCCCGAAACCGACCGATAACGGCAACTTCCTGCGAGTGTAAGGATCGCCCGGTCGAACACGCCCCTACGTGGCTGGGAGCGAGCGTTGGAAGCGCCAAGTTCCTCTCCGGTGTGGCCCCGCCTAGCGGGTCCTTTGCTTCTTAAGGAAATGCGAGGGTTGGTTGGACCGCCGTGGGCCGCCCGGAGGTGGCGCACCACACGCGTCCTCGACTGCGTCCCAGTTGGTCGACATCTGGAATAGATGAAGAGATGAGACGGCTGGCTCACCTGGACAGCGGTAACCCGTGAAACGGACTCGATGAGGTGCAGGGGAGAACCAGCTACCATAACAGGTGCAAGACAGGGATGCGAATCGAGAACGTTGGAATCGATCTGGGCGATAAATTGAGCCGGTAGTGCATTCTCGATTCGGACGGCGAAATCGTCGAAGAGGGAAGTTGTCGGAACCTGATTAGCTCCATCGAAAAGCACTTCTGGGAGCGAACGTCGGCGCATTGCCCTAGAAGCTGGCGCGCAGTCCGCCTGGATTAGCCGCGAGCTGAAACGATTGGGCGCGAGGTGATCGGGGCCAACGCGCGGGAGCTGAAGTGGATCACGGCGAGCGATAGCAAGAACGATCCCCGGGATGCGCACAAGCTGGCACGCCTGGCTCGCGCCGATGCGCAGCTGCTCGTCCGATCGAACATCGCACTGCCGAGCAGCAAGGCGAACTAGCGATCATTCGAGCTCGCGACGCTATCGCCCGTACACGCACGCTGTTGATCAATACCGCCCGCGGAATCGCCAAGGGATTTGGCGTGCGATTGCCGAAGACGGTTACCTCGGTTTGGGGGTACGTGCGCTGGCTGAACCGCCTGAGTTTCTGCGAACTGCACCTGCGGGAATTCTGGGGCAGATCGACACGCTCAGCCGGCAAGTGGCCGCCTATGATCAGCAGGTCGTGGAAACGGCCAAGCGGCTTCCAGAGATCGACCGGCTGTCCGGTATTCCTCGCGTCGGCGCGCTGACGGCATTGGCTTTCGTGTTGACTCTGGGTCGCGCGGAGCGATTCGCCCACAGCCCCGATGTGGCCGGATTCCTGGGCTTGCGTCCGAAGCAGCATCAGAGCGGTGCGCGCGATCCACAATTGGCCGTTTCCAAAAGTCGTGGCCCGTACCTACGAAAGCTGCTGGTGCAATGCGCGCACTACATTCTCGGGCGCTGGGGACCGGACTCGGCTCTGAGACGGTGGGGCCTAGCGAAATCCGAAGGTGGCAAGCGGGTCGCGTTACGCGCGATCGTCGCGGTGGCCAGGAAATTAGCGGTCTTGCTACACCGCTTGTGGACCAGTGGAGCACCTTACAAACCCTTTCCTCAGAAAGCCTGAATGTTTAACGTAAGAGGAAGTATTGTGACTACCCGAAGGTTCCGGTGACTGCGAGCGAAGCTTGAGTTAAGAGCTCGTGGAATAGCGGCGCCGGATTTCGACCATGAACTCAACTTGCATCGAGCCAGGCAGAATACGGCTCAAAGAGAAAGCGTATGGAAGCACGGCTCGGAAGAGAAGATTTTCATTGACAACGCCAGTCGTCTCATAGAAGCTTCGTGGGCGTCGCGCCCTTCGACGACCTGAAGCCGGTAAAGTAGTTCACCAGCCGAAAGACCGCCGTCACACGCATCTGGCAGGCGGTAGCGCGTCTATCCCCGGACGGGCGCGCAACCCGCGCCCGGACGCAAGAGGACGCCACCGAAGCGCGCTCGAACAAGAAAGCAGAAGTGATCGCGATGATGAAGCGAGCCAAGGGCACGACTCTAGCCGAGATCACTGAAGCCACGGCCTGGCAGAATCACACGGTGCGCGGATTCGTTAGCATCCTGGGCAGCAAGAACGGCGAGAAGATCGAATCCACGAAGAACGCCGCCAGGGAGCGCAGCTATCGCTCGCAAAGTGGCGAGCCCGCTATGTCGTCCGCTCCAACGCCGCGTCCGTTTCCGGTTCCGGCCCGGAGCGACGTTGTAGCGTCTTGTAGGCAACGGCATCGAGTCCTCCGCGACTTTAGAGGCCACGCTACTCTAACAGCTTTTTCGATCATTGCCAATCCCACTTTTTCGATCATTTCTCCCGGCAGAGTCGAGCCCACGAGGCCTTAGGGGCATCAAGATCAAAAGGCAACGCGCGGCCGAAAGAGAACCTTGAGCGAGTTCGCCGTGAGCTATTCCGTGGTCGTGAGTGAGCGCATGCCTCGGCACGAAAGCAAGGTGCGTCGAAGCACTGGACTTGCCATTCCGACATTCAGAACCAGAAAAATAATCATCGCTAGAAAGGAAAGGCACTTGGCGCCGGCCAAGACTATTTATGGATCGAACGCGGCTGCGATGGAATTCACTTCGCAATCACGGGGCTTCGCGGAGTGCTGGGTGTGGCATGGGTCTCTACATCGCTAAAGCCGGATCCGTTCGCGACACGTTTTCTCGTAAATGTAACGAGCCGATGCTGGTTCAGATGATTTCAGATCCTGACGCTCTCGCGAATGTACTGCACTGTATTGTCGTAGTAATGGCAGACTGAGCCATTCAGCACACAATCCGGGTAGTACATCAAACGCACGATGTCGTCGCGCCCCGCGTAGCCGTCCGCAGCATGGACCACCGGTTTGTATTCTTCAGACAGCCTCTGTGCACCCTTTTTTGACACGAGGTACGCAGCGCATGAGCCCGTATAGGCGTCACCGTAATAAAGAAAATCAGCGATACGTCTGCGTGGTTGACCGTTTTCGATGAACGAATTCAGAAATGCTATGTCCCAGTCTGGCGGTAAGACGTCAAGATCCACGCGGTCCAACCGCGAGGGTATGAAGAGAGCATCGTCCTCAATCACCATTGAGACGTCGTGTCCACGCGAAACGATGACGTCGTAGGCACGACCATGAGAAAGTGAGCACGAGATCTCACTTAGGGTTAGAGAGCGCCCGTGGAAGCTATTTGCCCTTGCATCGTCGTAAAGCTCTTGCCGCTTGAGTTCGACAAGATTGAGATGTGCACACACCACGACATCCACATACGAGAAAGCCGTTAGCCCCATCTCGGCCACTTGGCGTTCGATGATCCGCCGCCGTCGAGTTGCGCTGGGTATGCTCACGCAGTAGATCGGAAGGTTACGAAGGTCGTCATTTCGCAACCAGCGAGTAGGCCAGTAATCAAACTGACTGAACAAAATATTACGGGCGGTCGCAGGCCCTTTAACAATAACGGCGCGCAATTTCTTGAGAAGCTTTTCGACATCCATGTTCATTTCACCGAGCAACCTCCAAGGGTGCCGAGTTGTTCGCTCCAAACCCGAATCCATGCCGCCTCGGTTGGCGGACGCTACACACTGGTACCGCTCTATTAATTCTGGTCCAAAAGCTATTGGGAAACAACTTCTGTTCGTCGCCATTTATATTGCATACCTAGGCCCATCGATTCGCGCTAGCGTTGTTGGTGAACGTCGACCACGGGTTGCCGCGTGGTCGTCTCGCGCCGCACAAGGCGTGTGGATTGAAACAACTAGGGTGTTACAAGAAACTCTGTACCGGCTTATGCGCCCCCCGGTTTGGGGGATGAAGATCCGCGAAGCCGGTGGGGAGGCGGTCGTCAAAGGTGCAATTCCGGTTAGGGAATAACAAGGAAACGAGCCCCAGGGCTTGGGATAAGGACGGCAATCAGCATCGAGAATCCGGTTACACAGTTGAACAAAGGCGGCCAGTGTCCTATCGACGAAGTACAGGATCGCATCTATCGCCTCCAGTGAGAGTGTCCGCCTGAGAAACTCGGCTGCCAGTCCCAGCAAATCACGTTGCCCGCTGGGGCTCAGCGTTTCGCCCGCCCGGTCTTGGCCCCTGGAGTCGGCGCTCGGGTTGTTTCCCAACAGATGTCTATCCTCCGCTCCGTTCGTAGTGTATTTGCAACAGCAATCTTATGCAACGGTCGGGTGAAGAACTCTTGGCATTCGCGGCGCTTTCAGACATGACACAACGGGCGCTACGTCGCCCAGTGATCCACCTCCTCCAATGGGACTTGGTAGTTCCTTTGAAAGGGCCCACCTCTTAAGGATCAGGCTTTTTCGCCCATGTGCTTTGGTATGACGGCTAGGGCCCTACCGCTGGGAGAGCCCGTGACGTTAGCCTCGATGTCGTCCAGGCCTCATGTCAAAATTCTCTGAGGTTCAAATAGGTCGCGAGTGCACGCCGCCCCTCCTGCCCGTTTCGGCGACCTCACCCTGTCCCGAATTGGCTGTTTCTGGGCCAATCTTCCGTCCAACCGTCTCACCTTTCGTCGTCCCGACCACTTCGCTCTATCTTCGCCAGGTTGGGCTTTTTGTATGTGGCGGGCCGGACATCGCCTTCCGGACGTTGTTACCGCCTCCATTTTGTAGGACCATGAAACTGTCGCGACAGTAACATTATCTAACCAGAACATGTCGTCGCCACAGCCTACGATGCAAGGGCCTTCTGGTCCATACATGGAGCGATGCGACCAGCCCCCTGCCGCGATAAGCCGGTGGCGAAGATACTTGAATCGGCTGCTCGCACGGGAGTTGAACGCTCTGGTCCAGTACTACGACCGGGTCATCCAGTGGCTGCCCCGCGAAAACGACTCCGGGGCGCTTTTGGCTGAGATTGATAACCCGCGAAAAGAAGTGATTGACGATGGCGAGGCATTCCCCGATCTGACATCCGAAGACGCGCTGCGCACTGCCATTCTGGTGAACGGTACCTTTAATCACCACATGGACATTCAAGGGCTGCTGATGCCGCTGAAAGCTCGGTTATCGCGCACCTCGCGTGTTTTGGTGGTTCTCTACAATCCGTACCTTCGCTGGTTGTACACGTTAGCCAATAGGCTCGGCATTCGTCGCGGCGAACTCCCTAGCACCTTCATTACGCGGGTCGACCTTGAGAATATAGCCGAGATTTCGGGCTTCCGGATCGTTCGCCAGCGGCATGTTGGGTACTGCCCCTGGCGTCTGTTTGGCATAGGCGATCTCGTGAACAGGCTTATGCCCGCACTACCGATGTTGCGATGGTTTGCCTTTACCGACGTCGCGGTGCTCCGTCCCATCATCCCGAGTTCACCGACCGGTATTTCGTGCGTTATTCCCGCCCGCAACGAACGGGGCAATATTGAGAACGCACTGAAACGCATGCCCGACCTCGGCTGTCCAGTGGAAGTTATCTTCGTCGAAGGACACTCAACCGACGACACCTGGGCTGAGATTCTGCGGGTGGCCGAACACTATCGCGGGCAGTTTCGCATCCAGACCCTGCAACAGACGGGCAAAGGCAAGGCCGACGCTGTTCGCTTGGGCTTCGCGCACGCCAATGAGCCGTTGCTGACCATCCTCGATGCCGATCTCACCATGCCTCCCGAAATGCTCGGTCGGTTTTTCCGGACATACTGCGAAGGTCGAGGAGACTTCATTAACGGATCTCGCCTGGTATATCCGATGGAGGGCGACGCGATGCGCTTCCTCAACCGTTTAGGCAACGTTTTTTTTGCCAAATGCTTGAGCGCGATACTGGACATGCGTCTCGGAGACTCGCTCTGCGGCACGAAGATGTTGACGCGGGCCGATTATCGGCGCATTCTCGCTTGGCGTCGCGATTTCGGCGATTTCGACCCGTTTGGGGATTTCGAATTACTATTCCCGGCGGCTGTCCTGGGGCTGGGAACGGTGGACATCCCGGTACGGTACATGGCGCGCCGCTACGGCAGCACCAACATCAGCCGGTTCCGGCATGGGTTTCAATTGTTGAGAATGACTTATATTGGGTTCCTCCGGATCAAGCTAGGACTTCAAAGGCATGGACGCACTCGATAGCCCGGACCGTGTCGCTGAGGTCCGCGCCGTCATCGACGCTAAGCCGGCGTTGAAACGGTTCTACGCGGAAATATATGCCCGTTATGCCGCCTCCTTAGCGATGTGCCCGCATGAGGGCCTTGCGGTGGAAATTGGCTCCGGCGGCGGTTTCGCGCAGCGAATTGTCCCGGAATTAGTTACCACAGACGTTCTGCCCTACGATGGCGTAGACCGCGTGGTGAACGCCACCCGCATGCCCTTCACAGATCGTTCGGTGCGGTTTTTCGGCATGCTCAACGTTTTTCATCATGTCCCCGATGTCGCGGCTTTTCTACGGGAGGCCGGGCGTTGTCTGATGCCCGGCGGGCGCCTCCTATTGATCGATCAGCACCCCGGTTGGATCGCTAAGCCTGTGTTGCGGTTCCTTCATCACGAGCCATTCTGCCCGGATGCGACGGCTTGGCAATTTGAAAGCACTGGACCGCTGAGCGGTGCTAACGGTGCGCTTGCGTGGATTGTTTTTGTTCGAGACCGCGCCAAGTTTATCCAAGAGTTCCCGGAACTCGAACTCCTCCAATATCGACCCTTTGCTCCGTTGACGTATTGGTTATCGGGAGGGCTGAAACCCTGGCATCTGCTACCTTCCGCAGCCTATGACATAGTCGCCATCGTAGATCGGGCGCTACTCCGGATTTCCACCCAGTTCGGCAGTTTCGTCGAGATCGAGGTCGCCCGGCGATAACCTCACCGTGCCGCCAGTTCGCCTATTTTCCACGGTCACCAGGCGAGATGGGGGCAGGCGAACGAGAAAAAAATTGCCGAGCGAGCCAAAAGAATGCGCGTGCTGGTTCCGCATCGGAAAGCGACGCCCGAGATCGAGCGCCATCAGACTGACATATCGGTCACAATGGTGGCTCAGCCGTGCTCCCAGTAAATTGCGATTGCTTCCTTTCCCAGATCTGCACTGCCCAATGCAGCGGATTCACCCGTTGATAATCCCCGAATGTCCGAACCACGCGAAAATTCCGTTCTAACCACTCATAGACCTGCTGGTTGTAGTCGATGCCGAACGTGGGCATCTCGTACTCCAGTGCGCTCCTGTTGGAGAGCACTACGTACTTCACCTGTTGCCTGTTGAGTTCCTCCAGAAACCGCGACGTCACTTCCCCGGGGGGTAGGATTCCCGGCAATAAACACCACCAGCGGCTCGGGGCCGTGGTACCAGTAAAGTAGTAAAAAGCGGCCTCTTCTGGCCAGACGGCGAAACTCTCCGACCGTGTCTTGGCCTGATTGAGAAAGTCGAGGGTCTCGGTGAATGCCTGCCCGGTCCAAGGGCCCTCGTAGATCCTCCCCCTGGGAGAGCTCACGAGAAAAGAACGCGAGCGGGTGCCGTCATAAGACCTCGCCGTCAAAGCCATAAGTCCGCAACAGAGGAGAGCACTCGTGCATGTCCAGAGCATCGGCGACTTAGGAACGTGGAAGATGGCGGACAACTCTCGCACCGCGACGAGATAGCCGACGAAGATGATCGGATCGTAGAAGATCGAGTAGCCCGCGGCCCGTATCTGGAACATCGTGCGCGAACCCAGCACGATCCCGGCAACCAGCATCACCATCAAGGACACTTGATCATCGACGAGATCGCGGCGGCGCCACTTCAGCCATATCCATACCAAAAGGATGCCGGAGGTGAGAACCATGCCGCGGTTGAAGTAAAAGAAAGGCGCTACATTCAGGAGCAGTTCTGGAGCGGAGCCTCGCTGGAACCGGGTTGCGTAAAGGAGCACGAGATGAACCACCGAGAGCGCGAGAGCTGCCGCCGCAACCAGAGCCGATTTGAGCCAGGAAACACTCGCAAATCGAACCAACGCTGCCGTAAGTGGTGCTCCAAGCAGTCCCGACAGCCCACACAGCAGGATAGTGCTGGGAGAAGCCGTGGATCCCACCATGTGGGCCCAATGGGCTCCCATCGCCTTCATGAAGTACGAGTCGGGCAGGACCGAAATATTGTCCCCGAACAGCAGCCTGGCACTCCCGGCCTGAATGTACCAACCGTAAACTCCGGCGGCCAACAGCAGCCCCGGCACACAGGACGCGCTGCTTTTTACGAATGCGCGCAACGATGGGGACCGCAGCGTCCGCACCAGAATGGCGGCGCCCACCAGAAGGTAAGCCGACAGTCCAAACTCGATCTTTGTAATGGCCATCATGCCAGCGATGGATCCGGCCGCGAGCATGGTCCAGGGTCTCTGATCGACAGTGTCTTTCGCCAGCAGCCAAGTCATGACGACAAACATCATGACTGCGTATGCAGCCGGGTAGGAGTAGGGAAGCACATAGTTGAACTCAGCCCCGTAGGTACCGCTCACCTCAAATGCCTGGATCAAACAAACAAGTCCCGCCGCAAAGGCAAGCGATACCGGTAGAAACATTCGGCTGAGGGAGTAAATCGACCAGGTCGTCACACCAGTGATCGCAATCCCGGTCGCTTCCAATAACCACATATGGATGCCGAAGGTTCGAAACAGCAGGGCGTGCCAATAGGGAATCAGCGGACCGTAGGGGTACCAGATGTCGAAGTACAGTCTCTTACCCTGGCTAAGCGCCGCCGGCACGTACAGTTCGCGACCGCAGTCGATGACTACGGTCCCCCACTTCTGCCACGTCACCGCGCAGAGAATCGCCATCAAGGCCATCAGGGCCGCACAAGCTATTCGGTCATTGTTTCGTTTGCCAGCCGTCTCCACCGGACTGCGACCTCGCAACGCCCACGTTACCACAACGTTGTCGGCCTGGCCGCTCTGTACGCTCACTACCGTGCGGCTGCACACGATTCGTGACGTAGCCTGAACATGGTGGCAACGCGTGGCGCCTGAGCCGGCTTCGGACGAGAATTCGCCCGAGCGACGCCAGCGGCGTCCAGCCAGGCCTCGGCACGCTTCGGCCGCTCTCCACAAATCTGAGGTGCCGTCGAGAGATGCCGCGTATCCAAGCGACAAGTCCAGTTGGCTCTTGCCTCATTGTTGGCGCTAAATGGAGTAGACCACCCAGCTCGGGTTCCTTTGCTGCATATCTGCTTCAGACAGCGCTTGTGATAGGAACTCGGATTACCGCCAGAGTTGAACTCGTAGCGCACCCCCGGAGCCGACGGCGGCCGGGGCTTCAATGTCCCTTACTGCCCGTTTCCGGACGGTTTCTGATTGCCTTTGCGTCGGCCGATTGTGGATCGACTGACAAGATTGGGTGGGCGGCTCCTCGTGATCGAGCGTTATGCAGCCGATCATGACTTTAATTTCCGAGTATGTGTATAACAACGCAAATATTGAGGGGTCATCGATTGTTTGGGCGCGCGATATGGGTACTGAGAAAAATCGGGTTGATCGACTATTATCCCGTCGAACCGTGTGGTACCGAGATGAGAAATGCTGAGGCAACCTCCTCCTTACCCACAAACGCCTGGCGTTACGATCGAGGGCTATGACTGGTCCAGCATCTTTCGTCGTACGACAATGACTGTAGTTACAGTTTGGCCCCAAGTTTCGCAAGCTTCCTGAAATCAAGGTGCGAACCGGTGGCTGAAGCGGACTCGACGGCTGATTGCGTAATTGCCCAAACGCAACAGCTCGTAACGCATTCCAATCACATCGCCGGTAATGATGTCACCAGGTCGACGCGCTCAGAAAAGAAGCTCGGTAAACTGAGTTTCAAGGGTTCAACTCGTCGTTGTCGAAACTCGACCGCTTCCGAACCGCCTTTATCGATTACGCCGGGCGGCGGTTGGCGGTCTTTTCATCCACGCAAAATACCGCAGCATGCTGCGGCGGGTTCAAATACAGTCCAATGACATCCGCGGCTTTGCGTTCAAAATCTGGATTATCGCTCGCCAGGTAGCGCTCCAGCCGGGGAGGTTTCAATCCGCCCTCTCTCCACCCCCGATGCACCATGTCCTTACTCACCTTGAGCGTGGCGGCCGTTTGCGACAACTCCAGTGAGAGGAACCGTCTTTGGCTTTTTCCGTGTCGCCGCCAAGATCTTCGCCCGCAGAGCAACCGTCAAAGCTGCCGCCGGCTGTCCCGAATAATAGGTGTCCAATCCATCCTCCAAGAACCGCTGCTTCCAGCGCGATATGGTTGGCGCTGCGGTCTGCAACCGTTCCTTGATGACCTCAAATGCCGTCCCCTCGGCCAACATCAAAATTAGCTTGGCACGAAACACAAAACCCGCAGGCAGCGAACGCGATTGGGCAATCTCGTTCAGATCGATCCGCTGTTGTTCCGATAGTTGGAGTGACTCGCCGGTGAAGGGTACATTGTAAAGACGGCTACTAGTATGATGTCCCATAAGTAGTTGACATAAGATCAAGCAAGTTTTATGCTGGGGAATGTCCATCGGTCGCCCCAAAACCGCGCTTGTTCTGAGCGAGGACGAGCGGATTCAGGTATCCAGTCTGACGAAGTCACGCACGCTGCCCCACGCCATTGTGGCCCGCGCAAAAGTCGTGCTGTGGGCGGCGGAAGGCGCCAGTAACACAGAGATCGCAAACCGTCTGCAGTGGTCCAACGCCACGGTTGGGAAGTGGCGACGCCGGTTTATCGAGCGACGTCTGCCCGGATTGTACGATGAACTGCGCCCCGGCCGTCCGCGTTCCATCGAAGACGAACAGGTTGCGGCGTTGCTGAAACGAACTCTATCGCGAGAGCCCAAGGCCGGAACCCATTGGACCGTCCGGGAAGCGGCCCAGGAGAGCGGGATTTCTAAATCCACCGTGCATCGCCTCTTTCAAGCTTTTGCCGTTCAGCCCCATCGCACGCGTACTTTCAAGCTCTCCACCGATCCGTTCTTCATCGAGAAGGTGCGCGATATCGTGGGGCTCTATCTCAACCCGCCCGATCACGCGCTGGTACTCTGTGTTGACGAAAAGAGCCAAATTCAGGCGCTGAATCGAACGCAACCGGTCCTGCCGATGGGGCTCGGTTATGTGGAGGGCGTCACCCACGACTACGTCCGCCACGGGACGACTACCTTGTTTGCCGCGCTGGATATCGCCACCGGGACCGTTTTCACCGAATGCAAACCGCGCCACCGGCATCAGGAGTTTCTCGCGTTTCTGCGCCGCCTTGACGACTGCATCCCGTCGGAACTGGACGTTCATCTGATCGTCGACAATTACGCCACCCACAAGCATCCGAAGGTGCGAACTTGGCTGGCGCAACGGCCCCGATATCAAATTCATTACACGCCGACCTACTCATCGTGGTTGAATCAGGTGGAACGCTGGTTTGCATTGATCACCCAGCGGGCGATTCGCCGAGGCTCATTTCGAAGCGTGAAGGAATTTGTGGACAAGATCGACTCCTTCGTCCAGCACTACAACCGCTCGCGGCGCCCTTTCGTCTGGACCGCAACAGCCGATTCCATTCTCGGCAAAATCGCCCGCCTTTGTTCACGTATTTCCGGGACACGACACTAGTAGTAATAATTATTCTGCGACTAACCACTGGTGGGATTAGCAGTCGCCACTCTCTCCGCTCAAATAACATTCTCAGCCAGAAAAGGGAACAGCGCGGCAGGCCCTTGGCGGGGGGCAGGCC
>Ga0206838_10165_pt1 | contig 19305 bp, 15 predicted proteins | sample Alteio_BWOrgCont_26_FD_152879 | JGI IMG/M metagenome (GOLD analysis project Ga0206838, IMG submission 152879) | Enriched cells from forest soil in Barre Woods Harvard Forest LTER site, Petersham, Massachusetts, United States -... | ecosystem: Environmental > Terrestrial > Soil > Temperate forest >...
CCTTCCCAAACTAAATTATCCAGTTTAGTCGTGGTTTGGGCTCTAATCCTAGAGCTTGGGTCGTCGTCGCAACAGCATGCATAGAGTGCGCTGCCTCAAACTTTGCGGTTGTTAGTAGATTAATGGGACAGAGATCCAACGTCTTTAAATAACCATAGAACTCTAAAAGATGGGTATTGCGGATAGGCGAGAAAAAGCCAAAGGATTTATAATCTAAGCGTTGTCGAGCAACTTCACCAAGTTTGAAGAAAAACGCCCGAACCTTCTGCGGATCTGACGTCCAAGCAAGACCCGTCTCTACCGCTGCCCCATCAAAATCATCTATGATCCCACACATTTCTTGAATGCCCGTTGGCATCAGCCCTTCCTTTCGCAAAGAAGAGAGAGGCAATTGCTCATGCCAATAGTCTTGATTGCGAATGGTGGCAGTAATCATGTGGCAAAATTGGCTAAGCAAATCGGCATCTGCGGGAATCTCGTCCACGGCTTGACGAAAAACTGGCACCAGGTCGTGCGGGCTCATGGACTGTTCAAAAATGGCTGGCGCTCTCTGCCGAGAGGGGGCATATTTTTCTTCTTTTTCGACATTCCGAGCCTTATTCTGGTCCTGATCCAAGGCTTGATACATCATCTTATTCTGTGCAAGTAGGGTTTTCTTTTTATTTTCCAAGTGTTTTGGGAGTTGTCTAAAATAAGCGACGTCCACTTGATTCAATTTTTTAAACAATTGATAAGTAGCAACAGCAGCATTGAAGCGCGCCTTCAGATCACGAAGATGAAGTGCGGCACACTCATCATCAAACTCTGTATGCCTACGCTGTAGATTAAAAATCGATTCTCGAAGAGACTGAAGAAATGTTTTTGCTGCGGCTACATCCGCTTTTTCTCCAGACTCTAAGCTTGCTTCCTGCTCCAGCGTTTCATAATCAAGACACAAGAAATCTAGAGAGGTTAATAATTCTTGGAGCCCGGATTGAAAAAAAGTTTTCTGTGGAGCCTGTTTTATCTCCTGTTCCTCAGCTAACGCCCTTACCGAGGTATTATACACTGCGTGATGACGCTTCATCGCCCGCTGGTACACTTGCTTATTTTGACGAACATAAAGCTCGATCGGACCTGGAATTTCATGGCCGCGCCGCAAGATTGTCAGCAACACCCTATCCATGTTTTGCTTTTGAATCAAACACGGCACCTTTGATTCAGAAAACAATTTATCGAGGCAATTTTGCTCTTCATCTGGCAAGTCAAAATCAAAAAAAGTTATTGCCTTCCATTGAGAACCATTCAAGCCATAGAGAAAGTACGCCCCTATTTGCTTTACTAAAATCGGTTGTTCCTTTGTTTTGGCATTGTATTGCTCTTCGGCTGTTGGCAATTGCAACATTAATTGCAAGTTGCATCCCCCTCGCAGCTCTTCTAGACGCTTCCTGATCTTGATAATTTCAGTGTGTGGGAAATGCTTTTCCTGCAATTGTTTGGGATACGCTTCACGATACGCCTCCGCCGCACGAAGATCTGAAGCGTTTTTCGACACTTGAGTCTCTAAATCGAGCGCCGGGGGTGCCCAAGAAAATGCGCCTTCCTTCACCTTATTTTGATCTACCTTAAAAGATTCCTTCTCTTCTGAGAAGAGTGCTTTACAGGAAGGATTACCCTGTAAAGAAGCAAGCCCTTCCTCGAATTTCTTTAAGTTATCTGAACGGAACATCGTTTGACTTGCGGCCCTACGCAAGACTGTATTGACGTGTGTTTGTATCTCCGTCAAAGAAAGATCTAAAAAATTGGCAGCATTAAAACCCTTGAAAGGGAGGTCATGAAATTGAAGGCCCTGCTCATTAGAATATTTAGCAAACCCTGAAAATTGTTCATTAAATTTAGTAATTTTCGATGACGAGTCTGGCTTCTTAAATTCACTTTCAAGGTTATAGAATACTTTGAACAGAGCATCCGCCAGCATTTTCTTTAAAAGAGCAAGATTGCTCTCTTGCAAATATAAAGGTGCTAACTCCGTTTTTGTCGCCAGTACACTTTCGTCTATTTTTTTAAATTCCACTAAAAAAGCGCTTTGTTTATCAGGAAGCTCATTTCTTGTCACTGCGATCGCCGATTCTAATTGCTCTAGTTCGTTAAGAAGGCGGTTTTTTTGCAAAGCCTGTGCGCTGATTGCAGCCCTAATCTCATCGTCTACAGCCCCATCGCTGCGGCGCCACTGCTTGTCAGAACTGGCCATGGCTTGGAACATCACTTGCTCTTGTAACGTTTCTACCTCGGCTTGGAGGACATTTAAATCGTTGGTATGACTAGCAATGGAAAGCCTTGCCCATTGCATGGCAGCTGTCTGCTGCGCGGGTACCTTTTCTTCTTTTTCTTCTTGTTTGCTGTTATCGGGACTGTTTTTTTGCGGCTTTCCTTTCCTCAACGGTGGAACAGGGATTACTCTATTGAAGTACGTCGCCGAAGGAAGTAAGGGCGGCATAAAGTTGAATGTGCCTGGCTCCCAAAGCTCTCGTTTCTCTTCCTGTTTTTCCTGCGTATTACCAGGAAATGGCTCTATAAAGATATGTATTGGTGATTCAGATCTGGTACCTGCCATAATGACATTTTCCTTCTAGTAATTTGAACGATTGAAAAGCAGGAAATCAAACACAAGCTGCCTGTGCTTCGCCTTGAGGAAAAGAGGATTGCAATCGACTCATCACACTCGTCATGGATTTTTTCCATTTCGCTTTTTAAAATTTTACCTATTATAAATGATTTAACCTTAAGAAAAAATGAAGAAAATGCTACAATCGTTGCAGACGAAAAATAATAATTTATTAAAATACAATGTGTTACAAAAATGAGCTCAATATGCGCTTTATTTTCATCCTTTTATTTGTTCTGACCACTCTTTTCTGTCCCGACCTGGCCGCCAAACCGGCGCCCCAAGCCTGGATCATTGACACCGATGCCGGCCTGGATGATGCCACGGCTATTCTTTATTTATTAAATCAAGCACAGACAACCGTGAAAGCCATCACCCTTGAAGGGAATGGCCTGACCCGCTGCAAACCGGCTTTTCGTAATATCACAGCACTCTTAAAGCTCGCCGGGCATCCTGAAATTCCCGTTGCCTGCGGGCGTGACACACCACTGTCGGGCGGACATCGCTTTCCAGTGGCTGTGCGTCGGGCAAGCGAGCAGCAAATGCAAGCGCTACTTCCTCACACCTCCATTCGACCGCCTACACAAACCGCAAAAGAGTTAATGATGCAAACCCTCACTGCCGCCGCTCAGCCTGTGAACATTTTAGCCATTGGCCCCCTGACGACTTTAGCGGAAGTTATTATGCAAAACCCTGGATTGAAGAAAAAAATCGGCCGGATTGATATCATGGGTGGCGCGATCCAGGTGCGTGGGAATATTCAAACGGTGCTGCCGAAGAGCGCGAACTCCAACGCGGAATGGAATTTTTATCTCGATCCAAGAGCGGCGGATCAAGTTTTACATGCGGGCTTGGCTGTGACCTTGGTACCTTTGGATGTTACGAATCAAGCTTGGGTGGATGATGAATTTTATCGATGGCTTGAAAAAGAGCGACGCACAGCAGCAGCGGAGTTTGTTTATGGGTTGTTGCGGTTGAATAAAAAGGACTGGATTCAAGAGAGATGGTCTTTTTGGGACCCGATGGCGGCGGTGTTGGGGGTTAATGAGGGTTTAGCGAGCTGTGAGGTAGTGCCGCTGGTGGTTGTGCAGAGGCCTGAGACGAAGGCGGGAACAACGATTGTGGATGTGGTGAGAGGGGAGAAAGTGCGGGTGTGTATGCAGATTGGGAGGGCTGCGTTTGAGAAAAAATTCCTGGAGGGGTTGAATGCTTGTGATTCGGAACGGGATTATCATCCTGGACCACGCTGCTGCCATCCATCCTGAACGTAGTGAAGGATCTTTTTAAATTTGAGAAGATCCTTCACTACGTTCAGGATGACAGCGGTGTGTCTCAGGACAACAGCGCCGTTCAAAACCATCCCGTCTAGTGATACTCTACCGTAATAACATGCGCACGGCTGTATTGAATAGAAAACGAGACAATCGAATAGTTAGAAACATAATTATCGATGTAGCCATAATCAGAATGCCAGATGCGAACATTGGTGTTGGGGAAGTAAATGTAGCTTGTCAAGCGGTAAACGCTATTACTGCTGACCCAATCGTAGATGTCGGTGTAAGGCACTTCGACCGTGATCAAATCCTGCGTATTATTGATGACCAAAATTTCAGTGGCATAGAGACTGTTTTTCGTCAGCGCAATGGGCTTTCCAGCCGGATCAAAATGAGCGCCGACGTATTTTCCTTTTAGATCGAGATTGGCAAACGAGAGCGATGAACAGAGCAGCAAGATCACCGAAAGACAGGCTAGTAAGGTTTTTTTCATTTTCTATCCTCATTGTCATATGGAGAAGCATCCTTGAATAGCGCACAGGGGTTCGAACCCCCTACTCTTGTCGGATCCATCCTTCAATGTCACGTATAGTAATAGAGTTGCCTGCTTCCTGGCAAGTTACGGTTGACTTCCCTTGGAAAGGGCAAGACAATGAAAAAACTAGCAAAACAAGGACGTCCTCTATGCTGTTTAAAAAAATCCTCGCCCTCGGTGCAGTGTTTGTCGCCGGCACCCTTCCCGCCTTTGCGGGTCCTTATCTAGGCGGCGGCTTGGGTATACAAAATACAGAATCGTATAATGGCTTGCTCGCCACATTTTTTGGTGGCTATAGCGTCACTTTGGGTGAAGAACAAAATGGCTATTTCGCGGGTGAAATTTTTGGAGACACCGGCTCTCTGCCTTTAGGCCAAAACTATTATCGCCGCACGAACTATGGCTTTGGAGCCAGCCTCCTTCCCGGCTACCGCTTTCGCGAGGCCATTTTGCTTTATCTGCGCTTGGGCGTTGAAACGTTTCGCTACTCGCGAACCTTGCAAATGTTCACTGGTGGTCAATTGGGCTTAGGGTTGCAGATGGATGTTGCAAAGAATTGGGCTCTGCGAGGGGAATATGTTTATACCGGCGAAGGGATCATTCACAACTTCGGTTATTCCCGTTTCAATTTTTTTAAACTCGGCTTGATTTATAAATTCACTGCTTAGCAGCACTAGCGTGTCTGCTCTCGCTATACTATAATGCCTGCTGAACATTTTTCTCAGGGATGTAAAAATCTTCATATGCTAGCAACAGAACAAGCAGAGGTTCTCAATTTTAACAACTTGTCTCACGCAGAACTGAGCCAACTGTTGCAAAAATACCAGCTTGCCCTTTCTGTTGATGAAGCCCTCACCATCCAAAACACTATTTTAAACCGTCCGCCCACTTTGACCGAAGCCATTCTTTGGTCTATCCAAGGCTCAGAACATTGCTCTTACAAGTCCAGCCGCCGTCACTTAAAAAAAATGATCACCGATGGCCCGAACGTTATCCTTGGCGCAAAAGAAGATGCTGGCATTGTCTGCGTGGCCCAAGACAACCAAGGCCTGCGTTACGGCGTGGTCATCAGCCACGAATCCCATAACCACCCCTCCCAAATCGTGCCCTATGAAGGTGCGGCAACCGGTGTGGGCGGCAATGTGCGTGATGTATGTTGCATGGGCGCCGAAGTCATTGCCATTGGCAATGGCCTGCGCTTTGGTTCTTTGCAAGCCGCAAAAACTCGCTGGATTCAAGAAGGGGTCGTCGCCGGCATTGCCGGTTATGGCAATCCTATTGGCGTTCCTAACCTCGCCGGCGATCTGTATTTTGATGCCGGCTACAATGAAAACTGCCTGGTCACCGTGGTCACACTGGGTCTGGTGCGGGAGGATGCCGTCATTCACTCCTTCGCCCCTAAAAACGCGGAAGACCACGTTTTTATTTTAGTGGGTAAGCCCACAGACAACAGCGGTTTTGGCGGCGCGAGCTTTGCCTCCAGTGATTTAAATGAAGAACAGCAAGAACGCAATAAAGGTGCCGTGCAAGAGCCCAACGCTTTTTTAAAGCGTCATTTATTGAAGGCCAATTACGCCCTCTTTCAACATCTGAAAGAGAACCAGTGGCTTGACCGCGTTGGCTTTAAAGATCTGGGTGCGGGCGGCGTCGCCTGCGCCTCCGTTGAAATGGCTGAAAGCGGCGGCTATGGCGCGGAAATTTATCTCGACCAAGTGCCCGTCAGTCTGCCCCACCTGCACCCCGCCGTCATTCTCTGCTCCGAAACGCAGGAACGTTTTCTGTGGGTCGTGCCACCGGCACTCAGTGAGCTTATTCTCACGCATTATAATCAAACCTTTGCCCTGCCCAGCATTGCGGCTGGCGCAGAGGCCAAAATCATTGGGAAAATTGGCACAGATAAAAAATACCGGGTCTATCATCACCGTTCACTCTTGGTGGATGCCTTTGCTTCCGATATCACCAAAGGCTTACTCTACGACAGGCCGGCTTTAGCGTCCGCAAAAAATCACTGCGAACCCCAATTGCCGGTGCTTCCCAATTACAATGCGGTTTTATTAAAACTCTTGGCGCATGAAAATCTAGCCTCCCGTGCGCCCGTTTTTGAACGCTACGATAAGCAGGTGCAGGGCCGCACCGTCCTGGAAGCCGGTGAAGCAGACGCAGGTGTCTTGCAGCCTTTCAATGAAAACAAATATCCTGAAGAAATTCGCCAGACTGGCATTGCCTTGTCCTTAGATCAATGTCCACGCTACAACCAAATCGATCCCTACTGGGGTGCTGTCAATGCGGTCATTGAAGCGGCGCGCAATGTCACGGCGGTCGGCGCCAGCCCACAGGCCATCACCGACTGCCTGTGCTTTGGTAATCCTGAAAAACCAGAGCAGTTGTGGGAGTTCACCGAAGCGGTGCGCGGCATTATCGATGCCTGCGCTGCCATCGGCCTCCGCGCTTTCCCCGGCGCTTCCCTCCCCATCATCTCGGGAAATGTTTCTTTCTATAATGAATCCAAAGCCGGTGCTATTCCGCCCAGCCCCATGATCAGCTGTCTCGGCAATTTACCCGACGTCCGTAAAGTGATTTCCAAACATCTTCTGCACACCCAGTCCACGCTGGTCCTGATCGGTGAACGCCGGGATGAATGCGGCGGCAGCGCCTACTACGCGCTTTATGAAGAACTGGGCTCTCAACTACCCAAGCCACGCCTGGACCAAATTCGCGATGAACTCAATGCGTTATACGATTTAATTCAAGATGAACTCTTGCTTTCCGCCCACGATATTTCGAACGGCGGCCTGGCTGTGGCTCTCGCTAAAATGAGCTTTAAAAATCGCATTGGCTTCACCGTGGAACTGCCTGGCGACTTGCCTCTCGATAAAAAACTCTTTAGCGAAAGCGGGGGATTCATTGTCGAAGTCGCACCCATCCATCGGGTAAAAGTCACTGCGCTTTTGCGCGAGCGGAACTTGCCTTTTATAGTGCTGGGCACCACACAAGCGCAGCCACGGCTGCAAATTGCCAATGGCTTGGACCTTTCTCTTGAAGAAGCCAGCCATGCCTTTGAAAACGGACTCCGGGAAAAATTAGCATGACCGCCGCCCTCACATACAAAGCAGCCGGTGTTGACATCGAAGCAGGTAATGATGCTGTCAGACGCATCAAAAAAGCCGTTGAGCACACGTTCTCACCCGCTGTGCTCACCGAGCTTGGCAGTTTTGGGTCACTCTATGACTTAAAAACAGTCCTGCAGGACTATCAACAACCGGTCTTAGTGCAAAGCATCGACGGCGTTGGCACCAAAACCATCATTGCTCGCATGATGCAAAAATACGATACGCTGGGCATCGATCTCGTCAGTGCAACCACCAACGACATTGTCGTTTTAGGCGCCAAACCGCTGACCCTGCTCGACTATATCGCCAATGATAAATTGCGTCCGGCAGTGGTCGAACAACTGGTGCACGGTATGGCCAATGCTTGTTATGAAAATGGGATTTCTCTGGTCGGTGGTGAAACCGCGGAAATGCCGGGCACGTATTTACCCGGTGAAATTGATTTAGTTGGCATTATCACCGGCGTCGTCGACAAAGAAAAAGCGATCCTGGGTAAAAACATTGCGCCCGGCGATCTCGTTCTCGGCTTTGCTTCCAGCGGACTGCACACCAATGGCTATTCCCTAGCACGAAAATTGTTTTTCGAGCACGCCCACTTCACCGTGGATTCGCACTTGCCGGAATTGCCCGCAAGTCTTGGTGAAGCGCTCCTCGAACCGCACTTGAATTACACTCGGCCCATCCAAACGGTTTTACAACAAGGTCTGGAAATTAAAGGCATGGCGCATATTACAGGCGGTGGACTCCTGGAAAATGTGCCACGGATCTTACCGCCGGGCTGTGCCGTTGAAATTTTCAAGAACCGCTGGCCTTCACAGCCGCTCTTTTCACTCTTGCGTGATTTAGGCCAGCTGGACGAAAGGGAACTGTATCGCACCTTTAATATGGGCATGGGTCTGGTTCTTATTACAGCACCGGAACAAGTCGCTCCAATCCGCCGTGCACTGCAGTCGCTGCCCCAATTCAAACTGTTTGAAATCGGCCAGGTCATTCCAGGCGATCGCCAGGTGAAACTATGCGTATAGCCGTCATCCAATTTCCCGGCTCCAATTGTGAACGCGAAACCATGCTCGCCTTGCAGCGCGCTGGCATGGAACCTGTCGAATTTTTATGGAACCAGCCCCACAGTGCCTTGGCCACTTTTGCGGGCTATGTTTTGGTCGGCGGGTTTTCGTATGAAGACCGTGCGCGCTCCGGTATCCTTGCCGCTCTCGATCCACTGATGCAAGGCTTGCGCGAAGCCAGCCAACAAGGGAAGCCGGTGCTCGGTATTTGCAATGGCGCACAAATTTTAGTGGAAGCGGGCCTGGTGCCCGGCCTTGAAAAAAATCAAGTGGGTCTTGCCTTAACAGAGAATAAACGCATCCGTCAGGGGAAAATTCTCGGCACTGGCTTTTACAATGCCTGGGTGCATCTGCGCCGAAGCGACCGCGGTCTCACGGGCGCTTTCGCACGCCATTTAACCCCGCAAACCGTACTGCGTCTTCCAATCGCTCATGGTGAAGGTCGTTTTATCATCCCCCCAGCCTTGCTTGAGGAAATCGAGACTCGCGGGTTAAATCTTTTTCAATATTGTTCGGAAAGCGGTGCCATTCACGATGAGTTTCCCACCAATCCCAATGGCTCCATCAATAATATTGCAGCCCTCTCGAATGCCGCCGGCAATGTCCTGGCCATGATGCCTCACCCGGAGCGCACCACCGCTGGCGATGCTATTTTTCATTCCATGCGCGATTATATCCGTGAAAAAACGCTTCCAGCAGCACGTCCCTTGCATTACCAAGCACCCACCCCGGTCCTTGAATCTTATCGCCCCACCGCAACCGCCCAAGAACTGTTGATAGAGCTCACGATCACAGACAACCAAGCCCTGTCTGTCAAGCATGTGCTCGGCCAGCGTCTACCAACCCTGCAGTTAAAGCGGCAAACCCACTGGGAAATAGAGTGCGACAGTCCGGCGACCTACGAAAAAATACTCGCCAGCGAAGTGCTGCATAACAAACGAAAAGAACTTGCGCTGGCGCGCGAACGTTCACCGCTGTTGCCACAGGAAATTGGCTTTCTGGTACGCGCCAAGGAAGACATGCTCGGGCAGCAGAAAAAGCAAATCCTGGAAAATCATTTTGGCATTCAAGGTATTCGAGCACTGCGTCACAGTGTTCTATGGCGGGTCCAGGCGCGTGAATCTCTGGACCTTATCACTCACCGCGTTCTTCAATCACAGATTTTCTTTAATCCCTATGCCCATGACTGCTACTACTACTAAAGATTATTCCGCGCAAATTCGACAAGGACTGCGCCTACGCCTCGATGAAACCCAGCTGCCGTCGGGAAAAAAATACCAAGGCAAGGTGCGCGACACCTATGATCTTGGCGATCAACTCCTGTTAATCACGACAGATCGGCTCAGTGCCTTTGACCGCCATCTCGCTTCGGTTCCTTTCAAAGGGCAGGCCCTCAATCTCATCAGTGCCTGGTGGTTTGAAAAGACCAAACACCTCGTCCCCAACCACGTGCTCGCCATTCCCGACCCCCAAGTCACTCTGGCTAAAAAGTGCAAAGTCTTCCCGATTGAATTTGTGGTCCGCGGCTACATTACAGGCACTACCAGCACTTCCTTGTGGACACAATACAACAAAGGCGTCCGCAATTATTGTGGCTTGTCCTTACCGGAGGGGCTGCGAAAAAATCAAAAACTGGAACAGCCACTCCTCACACCCACCACCAAGGAAGCACAAGACCGCCCCATCAGCCCTCGCGAAATTATTGAAGAAGGCTGGATGAGCGCTGCTGATTGGGAACAAGCCGCCGCTCTGGCCCTGCGCTTGTTTCACTATGGCGTCGAGGTCGCGGCACAACAGGGTTTGATTCTGGTCGACACCAAGTATGAAATGGGCAAGGATGCGCAGGGAAATATTGTCCTCGTGGATGAAATTCACACCCCGGACTCCAGCCGCTATTGGCTGGCTCCCAGCTATGCCGAGCGTTTTGCACAACAACAAGAACCGGAAAATATCGACAAGGAATTTTTGCGTTTGTGGTTTACAAAAAATTGCGACCCCTACCAAGATAAAGTGCTACCCCAGGCGCCAGAAGAACTGTTGGTGACCTTGTCCGCGCGCTATATCCAGCTTTTTGAAATGATCACCGCTACCCCTTTTGTATTTCCAGACATGCAGAATACTGCACATGACCGTATTTTAGCGAATTTACAGGGCATTCTATAATTATGTGCGGCATCATCGGGATTTACAGTCAAGGACCGGTTGCAACCCCTCTGTATGATGGTTTGATTCACTTGCAACACCGCGGCCAGGACGCTGCAGGCATCGTCACCGATGATCACCTGGAAACACCGTCCTTTCACATCCAACGGGGCCTGGGACTGGTGCAAGAGATTTTCTCCGCAGAAAGCGTGCTGCAGTTAAAAGGGCAATTTGGAATCGGGCACACCCGTTATCCCACGGCAGGCGGCTACCAACTGCAAGATGTCCAACCCCTCGCGATGCATCCCTCGCACTCTCTGGCCTTGGCCCACAATGGTAACTTAACCAATGCGACTGAGTTAGGCGCCGCATTCACCCAACAACGCCAGTCGACCATTGATTCCGAGCTCTTGATGCTGCATCTTGCCGCGCACCTGGATCCCGCCACAATCTCTGGAAGTCCAGCACTCCTTTTTGAAGTCCTGGAAATAGCCATTGGCAAAATGATGCAGGAGGCTCAAGGCTCTTACTCGGTGCTCTGCCTGCTGAAAGGCGCTGGCCTGATTGCGTTTCGTGACCCCCACGGCATTCGGCCCTTGGTCTTTGGTGAGCGACGGGCGGCCAATGGAAAAAAAGACTACATCTTCGCTTCCGAATCATCCATGTTTTACTCTCTCGGTTTCCAAAGCAGCGGCGATGTGGAGCCGGGTGAATTGGTCTTCGTGGACGCTGCGGGCACCTTGCGACGGCGGCGTCTCGCGCATACTCAATTCGCGCCCTGTATTTTTGAATACGTTTATTTTTCCCGCCCTGACTCCACCCTCGACCAAGCGAGCGTCTATCGCACACGCGTCAACATGGGACAAAACCTGGCACGCCAATGGAAAAAAGAACACCCGCAGCTTCAACCAGACATCGTCATTCCAGTCCCTTTCACCTCAAACACCGCCGCTCTGGCCTTTGCGACGGAAATTGGCGTGCGTTACTCCGAAGGGCTCTATAAAAATCCCTTTATCGGCCGCACCTTTATCATGGGGGATGAAAAAAAACGCAGTCGCGGCGTGCGCCACAAGTTGACGCCGCAAAAATCTGAAATCGAAGGGAAAAACGTCTTGCTCCTCGATGACAGTCTGGTGCGCGGCACCACCAGCGTCGAAATTGTCAAAATGGTACGGGAATATGGCGCCAAAGAAATCTACTTCGTGCTGGCTTGTCCGCCGATCAAGCACCCCTGTTTCTATGGCATTGATATGCCCTCACGCCACGAGCTTATCGCCGCCAACCAAAGTGTTGCTGAAATTCAGGCCCATTTGGGCGTCAACCATCTTTTATATCTGCAACTGGATCATTTAGTCGAAGCCGTGACACGCGAAAATCCGCAAAAGATCAAAACACCTTGCATGGCCTGCATGAATGGCTGCTATATCTCCGGCACCCTGACCGAACAAAAAATTCAAACCCTTGAACAGCAACGTCAAAAGGATAAAGTTTGCTTATGAAAACATTGCTCATTGGCTCCGGCGCGCGCGAACATGCCATGGCAAAAGCCCTGGCCCGTTCCGCGCAAAAACCCGAGATCTTTTGTTTTGCAACCACCTACAACCCCGGCCTCATGGAACTCGCCCAAGGCTACCATGTGGGCGATCCTTGCAGCAGTGAAGAGGTGCTCGACATGGCCCGAAAATGGCGGGTCAACCTCGCACTCATCGGCCCGGAAGCCCCACTCGAAAGCGGTATTGCCGATGCGCTGGCCCGCCAGCTCATTCCAACCTTTGGTCCCACGCAAGCCTTGGCACAGATTGAAACCAGCAAAGCGTTCGCGCGCCACTTGCTGCAAAAATATAAGATTCCTGGCTGTCCGCAGTATCAGGCGTTCACCGATCTCACGGGTGTCCAAGATTATCTGAGACAATTGGGCAACAATAATTACGTCATCAAGGCCAATGGTCTGGCCGGCGGCAAAGGCGTGAAGGTGGCCGGCGATCATCTGCATTCCCTGACAGAGGCCTATCAATATTGCGTCCAACTGGACCGCCAGGGCCAAGGGTTTTTGATTGAAGAAAAACTTTTGGGGCAGGAATTTTCGCTCTTGTGCTTCACCGATGGCCACACCACCGTCCCCATGCCCTTGGTGCAAGACCACAAGCGCGCGCGCGTTGGCAATCAAGGACCCAACACCGGTGGCATGGGCAGCTATACGGCAGCCAACCATCGTCTCCCTTTTCTCTCAGACAGTGATATTCTGACTGCGCAACAAATTAATGAACAAACGGTCCAAGCTCTCATGGAGGAAACCGGCGAACGCTATCAAGGCATTCTCTACGGCGGCTTCATGGCCACGCAGGATGGCATTCGGGTCATTGAATTTAATGCACGCTTCGGTGATCCTGAAGCGCTTAACTTATTGGCCATTCTGGACTCGGATTTTTTGGAAGTCTGCCAAGCCATCCTGGCAGGTAAACTCAAACCCGAGCTTATTAAATTCGCGCCGATGGCCACGGTGTGCAAATATGCCGTGCCCGAAGGCTACCCTGACCACCCTGCGAAAAACCAGGTCGTCGATCTCAGCGCCGTACGCAGGCCAGAGCAGCTGTATATCGCCGGCTTGCACAAGCTGGACAATAAGCTGTTCACCACCACCTCTCGCGCAGCCGCGGTCGTCGGCAGGGCTAAAAGTATTGCCCAGGCAGAAAAATTGGCGGAGGAAGAAATCAAACGCATCAAGGGGCGTCTTTTTCACCGTGAAGACATCGGAAAAAATGATCTCATTCAAGCCTGCATCCGCCACATGCAAGACCTCCGCCACCGCAAGCACACGAGTGTTGCGGGAGAACCCTTATGAAGCCGCTGCGACTCGCCCTGCTGGGCTCGACCAAAGGCACAGACATGTTAGCCTTGATCGAGGCCATTCAACAAAAACAGCTGCATGCCTCGATTGAACTGGTGATTAGCGATCAGGCCCAAGCCTTAATTTTAACCCGAGCTTGGGAGAGAAACCTAACCGCCCTCTTCATCGATCCCCAAGGAAAAACGCGAGAAGTCTTTGAGCAAAAAATCAATGTAGCACTGGAGCAAGCCCAGATTGATTTGATCATCTTGATCGGCTTTATGCGCATTCTTTCTCCTTCCTTTGTCACCCAGTGGAAAGAAAAAATGATTAATGTGCATCCCTCTCTCTTACCGGCCTTCGCCGGCGGCATTGACAAAGATGTCCATCAAGCGGTTCTCAACGCTCGCGTGCAAGAAAGTGGTTGCACGGTACACTATGTGACGGAGCACGTGGATCAAGGACCGATTTTGGTGCAAAAAAAGTGTGCTGTCCTTGCAGAGGATACCATTGACAGCTTAAAAGCGCGTGTGCAAGCCTTGGAGGGACAAGCGCTCATTGAAGCCATTCACCGCATCCATACACCCCTCGTTGAGATCTAAGATGAACACAAAGAATATCTGCATCAAACGTGCCTTGCTCTCGGTTTCTGATAAAACCGGACTGGTAGCTTTCGCGGCCAGTCTTGCTCAGCTAAACATTGAAATCCTTTCCACCGGCGGCACGCATCGTGTGCTCCACGAGGCCGGTATTCCCACTCGCGAAGTCAGTGAGTTCACACAATTCCCGGAAATCATGGGAGGACGCGTGAAGACACTGCACCCGAAGATTCACGGGGGTATTTTGGGCTTGCGCGATGCACACCACTCCATTGCCGTCGAACAGGGAATTCAGTGGATCGACTTGGTCGTCGTGAATCTCTATCCCTTTGCAGCCACCCTTCAAAAACCCGAGTGCTCTTTTGACGAAGCCCTGGAGAATATTGATATCGGCGGCCCTACCCTGATCCGTTCAGCTGCCAAAAACCTAGGCTGGACGGCCGTCTTGGTCGATCCCAGCGATTACGCTGCACTCGCTGCTGAACTGCAAGAAGAAGCCAGCTTGAGCTGGGACACCCGCCGTCGCTTGGCCACCAAAGCATTTGCCCACACTGCGCAGTACGATGCGCTCATTCAAAATTATTTACAGACCGAAACCCGCTTTCCTGAGCAATGCAGCCTGCCCCTGCAAAAATATGCGGATCTGCGTTACGGCGAAAACCCTCACCAAGCGGCCTGCGCTTATCACATCCTCCCGCAGGCGCCGGGTTTACTATCGGCGACGCAGCACCAGGGCAAATTGCTGTCCTATAATAATCTGGCGGATGCCGATGCAGCCCTGGCTTGTGTGCAGGAGTTTAGCCAACCGGCCTGCGTCATTGTGAAACATGCCAATCCCTGCGGCGTTGCCCTGGCAGAGAGTATCGAAACGGCTTTTGAAGGTGCACGGGCTGCAGACCCCATTTCAGCTTTTGGCGGTATTGTAGCGGTGAACCGTCCCTGCACAGTAGCGCTTGCCAAGGCGTTAGCAACTCTTTTCGTGGAAGTGCTTGTGGCGCCCAGCTATGAACCGGAAGCCTTGTCGCTGCTCGCGGCCAAAACCCAGTTGCGCGTTCTAGAATTGCAGCCCGCGGCCTCCACCCCCATGGAATATAAATTCATTCAAGGGGGGCTCTTGATCCAACAAAAAGATAGGCAACCCCTGCAGCGTGAACAGCTCCAAGTTGTGACCGAAGCACAGCCTGCACCGGCACTCTTTGAGACCATGCTGTTTGCGTGGCGAGTCCTGAAGCATCTCAAATCCAATGCAATCTTGGTCGCCAAAGAGCAACGCACCGTGGGCGTGGGCACCGGTCAAGTCTCGCGCATTGATGCCGTGGATCTTGCCTTGCGTAAAGCTGATCTGGCGCTTGCCGGCAGCATCCTGGCCTCCGATGCCTTTTTTCCGTTTCGAGATAGCATTGATCGGATTGCTCAATTCTCCACATGCGCAGCCAGTGGCATTCGCGCCATTATTCAACCCGGTGGCTCACTCAAGGACGCCGAGGTCATTCAAGCATGTAATGAACATGGAATCGCCATGGTGTTTACGGGTCAACGTTGTTTTAAACATTAGAGGAAATTGATATGACAAAAGCCATTGTAAGCATTCTCATGGGCTCCAAATCGGACTGGTCTATCATGGAACAGGCCGGCCTCACCTTGGGTGGCATGGAAATTCCCTACGAAGCACGCGTGTTGTCCGCACATCGCACGCCAGATGCCTTGTTCAGCTATTTAGAAACGGTTGAGGACCGCGGCATTGAAATCATTATTGCCGGTGCCGGCGGTGCTGCGCATCTTCCGGGCATCATTGCAGCGAAAACGCTGGTTCCCGTCATCGGTGTGCCCATGCCGTCGCAAGCATTCAATGGCATTGATTCGCTATTGTCGATCGTGCAAATGCCAGCCGGCGTGCCGGTCGGTACGATGGGCATTGGCAAATCCGGGGCAATCAACGCCGCTCTTTTTGCCGCTGCCATTTTGGGTCTGCAATACGACCACTATCGCGCGCATCTCGATCGCTACCGTAAAAAACAAGCACAGGCCATTTTAGACGTGGCTCATCCCGCAGGATAAAGCACAAACTATGCCAGCCCAAGTACTCGACGGAAAAAAAGTTTCCGCGCACATTTGCAAAACGCTTGCAGAAGAAATCACCGGCCAGATCGCCCAAGGCGCCCGCCGTCCTGGGCTGGCTGTCCTTTTGGTCGGCCATGATCCGGCTTCTGAGATCTACGTCCGTAATAAAAGACGCGCTTGCGAAGCAGTTGGCATTCAATCTTTCTATTATGCTCTCCCCGAGAGGTGTGCGGCCTCCGAAATTTGCGAGCTTATCCAGCATCTCAATCAAAATCCCGCCGTCGACGGCATTTTGCTACAACTGCCTCTGCCGCCTCACCTGGATGCTGCTGTCATCATCGAAAGCATCCATCCCGGCAAGGACGTGGATGGTTTTCACCCCTATAATCTGGGAAGATTGGCTGCGCGCCGGCCTTTGCTGCGCCCCTGCACCCCTTTTGGCATCATGACTTTACTGGACAGTATTCAAACGGAATATAAGAAAAAACATGCGGTCGTTGTCGGAGCCTCCAATATCGTCGGCCGCCCCATGGCCTTAGAATTGTTACTGGCCGGCAGTACCGTAAGCGTCTGTCACCGTTTTACGCCGGACCTTGCCTCCCAGGTCAAACAGGCGGATCTCTTGATTTGCGCTGTTGGTAAACCTGGCCTTATCCCCGGAGACTGGATTCAAGAAGGAGCCACGGTGATTGATGTCGGCATCTCGCGTCTTGAAGACGGCTCACTGAAAGGAGATGTCGACTTTAAAACTGCCTCCAAAAAAGCAGCCTGGCTTACTCCCGTTCCCGGGGGCGTCGGACCCATGACCATTGCCAGCTTGCTTAAAAACACCCTGCAAATCTGGCGCGCAGGGGACTCCGCTTTAGCCAACGCTCAAATATTACAAGAAATGTCACATTTAGAGGAGGCTGTATAACGCTAGCACATTTATCAAGATTTTCTTATTTAACTTTGTTCTATCTGCTTTTAATGGTGTTAAGATGAAATAAATAAAAATCAAGTCGCAATAAAAAAGCAGTGAAAATCGGAATCCGGGCCGATACAGGAGGCAAGTACAAGACCATGCTGTTTCAGGGTCTCCACCCCAAGGTTACACGCGCCAGGCCAACCAGCAACATGATGTTCTCTGCAGCAGCCATTGCAGTTGTTAGCGAGGTTAATCCGGACAACCTGGCGCGTCCTTTTAAGCTGTAACCCTCATTATAAAACGCAAAGGATTTGCTATGAGGTTCGCGGGAGTTGTATTTTTAATCGGGATGTTCGCCACCGGCATGAGCCAAGCAGGGCCGCCGCAGCAAGGCGCCCTGGCACAGGCCTCTTATAATAATACCCTCATCCAATTGACCCCCATGCTTTTCCATCGTATTGAGCTCGGCATGACGTATGCGGCTGTCGTCAACACCGTGGGCAAATCCGCGCTCTATTGTGATTCCGGTGAAAGCACTTGTCTTGCTGAGCAAGGCAGTATCGCGACCAGCTGTTTGGAAAGGGAGTTTATTCAGCCGAATAAAACCTGGTTTTGCCACTGGGATGGAAAGCGCAGCCTCGCGAAGAGCGCTTCCCGACTGGATGTATGGTTTGTCGGCGTTCGGACAAGCCAAGTGTTGGCTATTATGGATGATGGGAATATCTACCGCCGCGATTCAGCAAATATTATTGGTTTGGAGAGGCATTCGCTGGATTAGGGGATTGGCTGTCATTTTAGCTGGCATCTAGTGAGTGTACAGGCGCTGGATCCCGACTAGAAACATGTCGGGATGACGAGCGCTTCCGGGTGACATTCAGCAGCAACCGTCCAGAACACCCTGTCATGCCAGCATGCTTTTAGCTGGCATCCAGTGACTTTGAAGGCACTGGGTCCCGACTAGAAACATGTCGGGATGACGAGCGCTTCCGGGTGACATTCAGCAGCAACCGTCCAGAGCACCCTGTCATGCCAGCATGCTTTTAGCTGGCATCCAGTGACTTTGAAGGCACTGGGTCCATACTCAGTAGAGTATATTGTAGTTGCTTGGCAGTTATTGTAGAGTAGCGTGGCCGAATGTTTAAAATTTAACAGTCTAAGCCCATGCCTAAACCCATCTCATTTGTCTTTCCCTTACTCCTTATTTTAGCCGAGATGATTGCCTATCTCTCAAACGATATGTGCTTACCATCCTTGCCCGATATGATGCGCGAATTTGGCTTGGGTGCAGATCAAATTCAACTGACACTCTCTTATTGGTTCCTCGGGTCAATGTCGATGCAGTTGATTGTCGGCCCCGTTTCAGACCGCGTTGGCAGGCGTCCGGTTTTAATTTGTGGCATGCTGCTTTTCGTATTATCCACACTCTGCTGCGCGCTCACGCACCACTTCGAAACCCTGCTGCTTGCCCGCTTCGTGCAAGGCAGCACCGTTTGTTTTATCATTGTCGCCGGCTATGCCAGTATCCATGAACTCTTTGACCAAAAAAATGCGATTCATCTCCTGGCTAAAATGGGGAGCGTTGTCGTGCTGGCACCTGCCTTGGGTCCTCTGCTGGGCGGGCTCATTGTTTCCAGCGCGTCTTGGCGTTGGACTTTTTGGCCTTTGTTTGTGGCAGGATTCCTCCTATTGCTGCTCTTGATCACTTGGATGCCCGAACCTCTGCCTCCCAGCCAACGACATCCGCTCAAAATCAACCTTTTATTAAAACAATATAAAACCCTACTCCTGAACAAGCGCTTTCTTTTGCTCCAGCTTGCCTATAGCTTCACCTTCTGCGGTTTTATCGCCTGGCTAGCCGCCGGACCTTTTCTAGTCATTCAGCAATTTCACTACCCGCCTTTCGCCTTTGGCCTCTTTCAAATCTTTGTTTTCAGCTTCTTCATCCTTTCCAGCCAACTCGTTAAAACGGGAATGGATCGTATCGGCATCCCGGCCCTCATTATTCGAGGCCTCTCTTGCTCCTTCTTGGGCGGTCTGCTAGCAACGCTCGCAGCCTTTCTCTGGCCCACCCATATCAGCGGCTTCATCCTGGGAATGGCACTCTATTCCTTGGGCTTTGGTTTTTGCGCCTCTCCCTTGCAA
>Ga0206838_10166_pt1 | contig 19274 bp, 20 predicted proteins | sample Alteio_BWOrgCont_26_FD_152879 | JGI IMG/M metagenome (GOLD analysis project Ga0206838, IMG submission 152879) | Enriched cells from forest soil in Barre Woods Harvard Forest LTER site, Petersham, Massachusetts, United States -... | ecosystem: Environmental > Terrestrial > Soil > Temperate forest >...
GTGGAACCCTCCCCTTCTCCACCGCGAGTCGTCACCGTACAAAAGTGCGCCCGGGTGAGTGGTAAAGCCTCGGATTTGGCATATGTGGGCCGGACACCCCGGCATCATACGTTTTTTGAGATGCTCGGCAACTTCAGCTTCGGTGATTATTTCAAGGCCGAGATTATTCCCTGGTCTTGGGAATTGATCACCAAAGTCCTGGAAATCCCCCCAGACAAGCTTTGGGTCACCGTGTTTCACAGCGACAAAGAAGCCCGCCAAATCTGGGAAAAGACCGTTGGGTTACCGACCGATCGGGTTTTGAACCGGGATGAGAAGGATAATTTTTGGGGACCACCGGGTCCCACAGGTCCTTGCGGTCCCTGTACGGAAATCTTTGTGGATCGTGGTCTGCAATATGCCTGTGGTCCCGATTGCTCGATGGCGACCTGTGAATGCGACCGCTATGCCGAAATCTGGAACCTGGTGTTTATGGAGCTGTTTCAGGATGCTGACGGCAAGCGTTCCCCGCTGGAGAAAAAAAACGTGGACACCGGCATGGGGCTGGAGCGCATCACCATGGTGCTGCAAGGGGTGGAAAACACGTTTGAAACTGATCTGCTATTTCCCATTTTAAAAAAACTGGCGGATATGACCGGCCATCGCTACCATGAAAATCCGGAAACCGATGTGGCGCTCAAAATTGTTACCGATCACCTCCGGTTGGTTACGTTTGCTTTGGGTGACGGTATTACGCCGAGTAACGAGGGCCGGGGCTATATCATCCGCATGATTTTAAGGCGTGCGATTCGCTATGCCAAAACGCTGGGGATGAAAGAGCCCATGCTGTTCAAGCTGGTGTCGACGATTCGGGATTTGTACCAAGAGACTTATCCGGAGCTGAAAGCCGATTACACGCATATCGTCGACTCGATTAAGGCCGAAGAAAAGCGCTTTCTGGAAACCTTGGACCGGGGGTCCCGCATGTTGGAGGACATGCTTAAAAAGGGAAACATCTCCGGTGAAGAAGCGTTTAAACTGTATGATACGTATGGATTCCCCTTAGAATTGACCCTGGAAATTGCGGCAGAGCAGGGGCTGACAGTCGATGAGGCCCGTTTTGAAACCGCCATGGCCCAGCAGCGAACCCAGGCGCGTTCGGCAAGAGAAGACCGGGCCATTGTGGCGGATCAAGTTTATTCTCATATCCTGAAAGAATCCGGTCCCACCCCATTTATGGGCTATGACGCCCTGGATGGCGAGGCGAAAATCCTGGCCTTGCTGCATGAGGGGAAACGGGTTGAGCAGTTTGGCGGGACCAACCAGGCGTTTGAGGTGATTCTCGATCAAACCCCGTTTTATGGCGAATCCGGCGGACAAGTGGGGGATTCAGGGATTTTGTATGTGCAAACCGGAGAAAAAGGCCAAACCATCGTGGTCAAGGACACCCAAAAAGTGGGAGAGCTCTACATCCATCACTGCTTGTTTGACCAGGGCGGATCCATTCCGGTAGGCGCTCACGTTCGCGCGGAGGTCAATGCCGATGCCCGTCACCGCACGATGCGCCATCATTCGGCTACACACCTGCTGCATGCGGCGTTGAAAAAAATTCTGGGTGAGCACGTGGCCCAGGCCGGGTCGTTTGTGGGGCCCGATGGCGCGCGGTTTGATATTAATTTCCCTCGTGCCATGACGTATGACGAAGTGCGCCAGGCGGAAATGCTGGTGAATAAATGGATTCTGGAGAATGTCGAACGCGAAGTAAACGTCACCGATGTGGAAACCGCCAAGGCCGCAGGAGCCGTGGCCATGTTTGGCGAAAAATATGGCGATCGGGTTCGGGTCGTGTCTTTTGGACCCTACAGTAAAGAGCTTTGTGGGGGAACCCATGTAAGTCGCCTGGGCGATATCGGCTTGTTTCGCATTCTGTCGGAATCCGCCATTGCCGCCGGTGTCCGGCGCTTGGAATACGTGGCCGGAGAGCCGGCCCTGTTTGACATGCTGCGAACCGACAATCAACTGTCCGAGGTCTCCCAACTGCTCAACGTCTCCCCAAAAGAATTGACGCCCCGTCTGGAACGCTTGCTGGAAGAGAAAAAAGCACAGGAGAAGCAACTGAAGCAGTTCCAGGAAAAACTGGCCCTGACCCAGCTTCACGATTTAATGGCCCAGTCGAACGCCAACCATGTCCTGATTACCCCGGTTGAGGCCACCTCCTCGGATACGTTGAAATTTATGGCCGAGACGCTGTCTCAAAAGCTCTCGGAAGACTTGATTTTATTGGGTGCCAACATTGAGGGCAAAGCCCAGTTCGTCTGCTCGGTGCCCAAGCCCTGGCTGGACAAAGGCATCAAGGCCGGAGAGCTGGTCAAGCAAGCGGCGCTTATCTGCGAAGGCGGGGGTGGGGGCAAACCCAACTTTGCCCAGGCTGGGGGTAAGCTAGGCAACAAAGTGCCTGAGGCGCTCAAAGCAGTTGAAAACGGCTTAAGCAAAAATTAATTTTTATTGCATTTCTGTCAAAAAAATTTAAATACTTGTTTTTGTATATATAAGTATTTTTAATGCTTTTTGGACAGAATAGGTCATAGACTGGAGAATTGTATGCCACCAACCACTGTTTTACCTTTTTCGTATGCAAATAAGCAACTTAAATCTAATGAGAACTTTAGGTTTCCTAGAATGTGTGATCTCGTGAGCGATTACAAAAATGCTACGGAGCCATTGTATATCGTATGTGATCCGAAAGAGTTTTCAGCAGAAAAAGAAGGAACTGATTTAAGTACAAATGTTATTAAAGGTGGTAATTTTGGTGACAACTTTTTTATAAGTGGGGCGCATACGATTGCAAAAGGCGGGAACGGTTCTGATTCGTTTTTCCTTCGGCCCAACCATCCTTCCAGCATGGTCTATGCAAACGGTTATAAAGGAGCTGACCGCTATATCGTTGGCGGTGAAAAAATATGCCCTGGCAATATCGTGATTGAAGATTATTTAGGGGGCCCCAACGGTGAACCGAATGAAGCACATATTTTACCAGGTAGCGGTTTCAGTGCACAGCTTAGGGGCGATACGAAAGGGTTTAATATCTCATTATATGGAAAGGATTGGAGACGAGATAGTAAACAAGATGGTACTTTAGAATATCTATTGCCTAATGGGGCAAATGTCAAATGGACAAATGTGAATACAGGCGATACATTTTCTTACAATCATGATGTTGTAAACAAAATCACCATCCAGGAGGATATAAGTAAAGCCCCTGTACCAGAGGGCAGTGAACTGATTCCTCCTGAGAAAAAATAATGGGTTTAGGTGCCGATTTCCCAACTGTTCATATAAAGCAGCATTTCCGGCGTTAACGTGTCGATTTTGACGCCCATGGCTTTCAGCTTTAAACCGGCGATTTCCTGATCCAGTTCCGGTGGAAGCAGATGAACGGCGTTGGAAAGCTTGCCCTTGTTTTTCATTAAATACTCGGCGGCTAAAGCCTGGTTGGCAAAACTCATATCCATCACGCTGGCGGGATGCCCTTCGGCAGCGGCCAGATTGATGAGACGACCTTCTCCCAGTACCAGGATACGATTGCCGTTGGCGAGCGCGAATTGCTCCATGAAGGGGCGAATCTGCTCGCGGCCTTTGGCCATGGTCGCCAGGGCATCCAGGTTTAACTCCAGGTCAAAGTGGCCGGAGTTACAGACCACGGCGCCGTCTTTCATTTTTTCAAAGTGAGCCTTGTCGATGACATGGCGATTCCCGGTCACGGTCACAAATACATCGCCTACAGCTGCAGCGTCCATCAACGGCATCACCATAAACCCGTCCAATACGGCTTCAATAGCGCGAACCGGGTTAATCTCCGTCACAACAACATGAGCGCCCAGGCCCTTGGCTCGCATGGCCACACCGCGCCCGCACCAGCCATAACCCACCACAACCAGGGTTCGTCCGGCCAATAGAATATTGGTGGCCCGTAAAATACCGTCAATGGTACTTTGTCCGGTGCCGTAGCGATTATCAAAAAAGTGCTTGGTTTGGGCGTCGTTCACGGCAATGGCTGGCCAGCCCAGCTTGCCGTCTCGCTCCATGGCGCGCAAGCGTACAATGCCGGTGGTGGTTTCCTCGGTGGTGCCGATTAAATCGGCCACCTGCTGCGGACGCTGCTTGGCGAGGGTGACGACCACATCGGCCCCGTCATCAATGATGATTTGGGGTTTGTGATCCAGGGCAATATTGACGTGCTCAGTGTAGGTGGCGACATCTTCGCCTTTCCAGGCGTAGACGGAAATGCCGTAATCCTGCACCAGTGAGGCGGCCACGTCATCCTGGGTACTGAGGGGGTTGGAGGCAATTAAAATGGCGTCGGCGCCCCCGGCTTTCAAGGCAATCGCGAGATTGGCGGTTTCCTTGGTGACATGGCAGCAGGCCACCAGGCGGATACCCGAAAAAGGTTTTTCTTTCGCAAACCGTTCCCGAATTTGCTTGAGTACGGGCATATCGCGTTCGGCCCACTCAATTTGTTTTTTCCCCTGCCCGGCTAGCGACGGATCTTTGATCTGACTGGGTATTTGGGTTGGCATGGTAGTACTCACCTGCAACGTCCTTTCTCTCATCCACGATATCTCAACAGTTTAATGCAGTCTGGTGCTAGCATCAACCCAAATTAAACGACGTTACGTTTTAAGAACACATGGCCAATCCGGCCCATAACCAATGCCAGCCCACTCATAACGGCAACCGAGACTGCTCCAATTCCAGTCGGTTCTCCCATGGCCGCGTATCCCAATAATCCGCCGCCTGTAGCTGAACCGGCTACACCGACCCCATGGACAACCTTTTGGGTGACCGGCATGACTTTTTTAGCAAACAGAATAATTTTCTCTTTCGCTTGTCTGCATTTTTTAACAGTCCATTGAGCAGACTTGCTGATTAAAAACGCTTCATCGGCAATCTGTACCGATTCCTTGGCTGCTGCTTTAGCCGCCACTTTACTCTTGATTTTAACAGTCCCAGCCAATTTTTTTAAACGCTTGGGTTTCATCTCAGGCGTTGTACCAAAGTGTATCGATGTATTGGAACCGAGGCGCATTCCCGTGTGTCCCTCATAAAGCGTTACTAAGGTGATTAAAGCCAGTGAAGCGCTTTAGTTGCGCTTTAATAAAGTTTTGTTACATTTTAGCAAAAAAAACCAAATAATTGTTTTTTTATAAATACGTATGTGTGTTCAAAAAATAAACAGGTGTTTAGGAGGAATTTGTTGTGTCAAATTCTATTGCCAATGGTCTCAATAGCAACCCGTTAAATGAGATTCTTCCTTTACTGGAGGCGACTCAAACCCAAAGCGCCGCAACCAGCCCCTACGCCAGTTTATTTCTTCCGAATGCGTTGGAGAATAATTTATCTTTAACCTCCGGTTTAGGGGGATCGTCTTCTGCAGATCCGGCCTTAATGGCTGCCTTGCTTGGGGTATTAGAGGCATCCCAGCAATCAGAAACCAATAATAATAACCAAACGAGTTCCAATACCAATACCAATTCAAACTCAAATTCAAACGCTTCCACAACGCCGGCTCCCAGCACCACGTCCACAACAGCGCCAGCTGCTTCAACCACGCCAGCCGCTGCGCCTGCCGCAACCACTTCAGCCCAATCGTCGTCAAATAACAATAACCAGGCGGGTTTGGTGAACGTCGGTGGTAATGGGAATCAAGCAGGTTTGGTCAATGTGGGAGGCAACAATCAATCCGGCCTCATTAATATTGGCGGCAGCGGAAACCAATCCGGTTTGATTAACGTCTAACGCCTGACAAGGGATGAGCTGACGTGCGGAGGAATCCTTGCCAAAATAGCTTCTGGGAAGCCTTCATCACCGTCTTCACAGCACGGTTTATTAATACGGGCAATTTTATCTGGGCCTATTGTAAATAATGCTTCCTCTCTGTTGTATGTTTGAATATTCCGAATCAGTGTCAGTAATCTCTCTGCCTGTGCCCGAATGGGATCAGCCGGCTTAAAATGTTTTTTGAATCTTTTTTCCAAAACCCCCAACTCGGTTCTTAATCCAGTGGAATCTCTAAATATGCTATAGAGGCTCCAGCCCTGGTCGGGGTCTGCTGGATTTTCCAAAAGAGCAATTTTCTTAAATACAAAACAGTATTCAGTGGGGCTTAAACATAATTCTTTAATAGGTCTTCCTTGTCGATCAAAACCGAAACACAATTCAGGTAGGGTCATAACCTCTGGCTTAGTACTGGGAGTAAAAGCTTTGTCCTTTTCTTTTTCACGGCGCTTTTTTTTGTTTCCAAACTTATCAAGCCCACTTGCTTCAAACATTAATTGCCTTTTCTTCACTTGCGCAATACATACTTCCATAGCGTCTATTAATGAACAGTACACGATTCGTCCCGGTTCTGGATAAATACCACGTCCTCTCAAGCTTTGTACGCGTTGTGTAAAGAGCGGTTCCCAAGCCTCCCATTGTTGCAGTAATGCTTGTTTCTGTTTTTCAGCTCGATTTAATTTCTTGGGTTTTTTGATACGTTCACCCGCAAAACCAAGAGTGTTCAGCGAAGTATAAGCGTTAATCAACATCATTTATTTTGCACCAGCACTGGTTGGGGCCCCATTGGGGGGAACTTTACGTCCACGGGAATCTCTTCTGACTCTAAAGGCGTGATCCAGTTGCCGTCGTGTAAGTTTTTTTCGGGGTTGAGCTGGAGTAATATAGACCAGACCGCCATCCTGACCAATGACTTGTCCCCAGCAGCGATAAGTGGCAATATCCTTCAACCATTCAAGGCATGCATCTAATTCTTGTGGTTTTTCGAGATTCTTTTCCACAGAACGAATGGCGTCTCGTATAGGTTTGCCTTGGTTTGATATCTGCAAGAGTTGAAATATGGTTGAATAGTGATTGGAGTTTTGTTTCCGACTAGGTAGATAGTGACGTTTTAAATCATATCGAGCCAATTCCGAAAGATCAATTTTTGTGACGGGCTTTTTGTCTTTATCGATTAATAAGTCTCTTTTATCCGGGTCTAATAGACAGGCAATCGCCTCGAATAATGTTATTCCATTGCCCACAGTGTCTAATGTAGATGTGGAATCCGGGTCTACTTTGTAGATATTTTTTCCTGGCGAAGTACTTGTTGGCGGTGTTTGTGCAGGAAGAGTTGCACAGTGCTGTAATTCAAAAATGCGTTTAGTAGATATCGAATCTGCTTTGTACTTACGCAGGCTGGCAGAAAATGGGCAGGAAATTTTATAATTTAGAGTCACACTCAACACGCAGTAGCTCCTTCGATCTATCCCCATGTAACTACCCTGAAAACAGTTTATTGCCTTTTAAACCCCAAATTTGTTACAAAAATTAATATGGAGAGCCCCAGCCGGGGTCCCACCCTGATAGCTTAACGGGTGACCAAGGCGTAGGCCAAGGCGTATCTGGAGTGGCGCGGCAGGGTTTCAACGGACGGTTGGAATTGCTCGTCAATGCGGGTTAAAACCTCATCCGGTAGGAACAGCAAGGTATCGATATAGGCATGGAGCTTGGGAATGTTGTCATACCAGCGTCTTTTGGTCATGCTGAGCTTCAAATGCCCAAATACATTGCGGTTGCCGGCACTTTTTAATTTGGCGGCTTTTTCAAAGAAGGGCTGGTTCTTGTCCAGAACCTTCAAAATGTCTTGGGCCAGGGTTTGTTGGGCGTCTTGGCCCAGGGTTTCCCCGTATTCCAGCAACTGGTAGAGGTTCGGATATTTTTCGTACCACCTGGAATAGCCGTGTTTGTGAGGTAGCATTGTCCACTCCTTGGGTTCTCTCTTCAAAATAACTTTATACAAGGAGTGTGTGCATAAATTCGGAAAAAACAACGTTAGAATAATTTGGGGAGGCAATTTCATTTCGGGTCCGGGTTTTGTTCTGTCAGTCAGTAAAAAGCAGCGATTAGGGCGATTATGCAAATAATTTCATCGTTTCAGACCTGTTCTCCCCTGCCCATCAGATTTCGAGCGGAATCTTCAGGCCGAAAACAAGCATTTAATCAAATTCTTAGCAATATACAAACTAAGTCTAAAAGTCCAGGCAAGCCAGTAAAAATCAGTATTCCCCCGAAGGATAAGAAAATTCCAAGGTCCATTTTAGAAGTCTATAAAACTGCAATAAACAAGATGGATATTGATGAGTTTAGTGTTGCGGTTGATAATAAGCTATTGGGGATTGCAGAAGAAGCAGCGGATGTGATCCATTATATATTGGGGCCCCTTCTATTTTCAACCAATGGAATAGATTTGCCGATGTTAAAAAAAATACCTATTCAACCTAAATATGTCTTACCCAAACAATCCCACTTTGCAAACTTTGTTCAGGCTGGAAAAAAATGTGTTCAAGATGCACCTGATCTGGTTAAAATACTTGAACCTCTAACGGAACATGTACCAGCTAAGGTATTACAAACATACATTCTAATCCAAATGTTACATCGGCGTGTGACTAATTGGGAATTTAGATATGCAGTAGAACTCCCAGCCAGTTATGTTAAGAGTAAACAGCAAGAAGAAATCAAGGAACTGGAAGATAACGTTGAGGAGGCTAAATTACCTAACTCAGTGAATAAAATGGACCTTCAACAAAAATTGAATAGGGTTAAATCCAATCTTGCTACGGACCAACCTGATCTAAAACAAGCCATCCAGGAGTTAACACAAGTTGTAAAAATAGCACTTGATTTACCCAAACTCGAATTAGTGCATTTGATTCATTATATCAATTTAAAAACGCTTTGTCGGATGGAAACCATTTATTTTCATCCTCATAGTAGACGTGATGAAAGGCGTGAAAAAACGCTGGGTCTTGAGAAACTGCTGGAAGGACTTTATTTCCATTGCGCTCAATCCCCATTTTCACTTAAATCCTGAAAATCTGGTGGGCGCTGAGGGGGGCGAACTTAAACATGACAAGCCTCTACAGTCTGTGCTTTAATTGAGAGAGTCCCCTTTTTTGGCGGGTTATCCGATGTTTGGAGGTGTGAATCTATTGAATGCCCAAAATACGGCTATGGCCCTGGAACAGGCGCCGCTTCTTCGGGACAGTCAAGCAGCCTTAAACCGGCTCAGGCGGATGATTATTGAAGCCTCTGCATATGCCCAGGAAGGGCATATTCCCAGTGCGTTTTCAATCTTAAATATCTTATGGGTTCTGTATACCCATATCCTTCAAATCGATCCCAAACATCCGGATACCTTGGATCGGGATCGATTCGTCTTAAGTAAAGGCCATGCTTCTTTAGGGTTGTATGCCGTTTTGGCAGACAAAGGATTTTTCCCCCTCGAAGAACTTGATACGTTTGGCCGTTATAACAGTTCTTTAGGCGGTCACCCGGATACCCGGAAAGTTCCCGGAGTAGAGGCTTCGACGGGCTCATTGGGCCATGGGTTTCCCATGGCGGTGGGGATGGCTTTAGGATTTAAAATTAAAAAACAGCCCAATCGGGTATTTTGCCTGGTGGGAGATGGTGAATGCAACGAAGGCAGTATCTGGGAATCTGCCCTTTTGGCTTCACATCATCAGCTTTCTAATTTGTGTTGCATTGTGGATTATAATCATTCCACCGATAGGGCCTTATTGATGGGAGACCTGGCTCAAAAATTCAACGCCTTTGCCTGGGAAACACTTACCATTGATGGACATAACGAAATTGAAATTTTGGAGGCTTTAACCACAAAAACGGATAATAAGCCTTTGGCCATTATTGCAGAGACAATCAAGGGTTTTGGTTGTGCAGTGATGGAAAATGAACCCGCCTGGCATCATAAATTCCCTACGGAAGCAGAGCTGGAAACGTTGATTGAGGGACTCTCATGAGCATGCGTAAGCAATTTGTTCAAACGGTTGAAAATCTTTTGGCAGAAGATGAACGCTTGGTGCTTTTGCTGGGGGATATCGGCGTTTTTGGGTTTCGCAACGCTTTTCAATCCTTTTCTGAGCGGGTCTATAATATTGGTATTTTGGAGCAGGCAACCCTGAGTGTTGCTGCGGGGCTGGCCAAAACAGAACTTATTCCCATTGTTCATACCATTGCGCCTTTTCTGGTTGAGCGGGGCTTGGAACAACTCAAAGATGATTTTTGCTACCAGGAATTGGGCGGTAATTTTGTGAGTGTGGGCGCCTCTTACGATTATGCGGCACTTGGCTGTACGCACCACTGTCCAGGGGATGTGGGGGCTCTCAAAAACCTGCCGGGTATGGAAATTGTTTTACCGGGGACTGCCCAGGAATTTGATCAACTGTTCTTGCAAGGCTATGCGAACGGACGTCCGACGTATTACCGTTTGAGTGAACGGGAGAATCCGGTCAGTTTCAATGTTACTTTTGGTAAAGCCAACGTCATTCAAACAGGGTCTCAAGCAACGGTGGTTGCGGTGGGTCCGGCATTAAAGCCTGTTCTTGAAGCAGTGAAAGGGCTTGATGTGACGGTTTTATACTATGTGTGCGTGTCTCCGTTTGATATTGAAACATTAAAGACGCATGCCACTTCAGCTAAAATATTGCTTTGTGAGCCCTATTATCAAGGCGGGTTGGTTTCTGAAATCATAAAAGCCATGTGGCCCTCTGCTGTTTTACTGGACGTGATGGGTGTTCCACTTGCCTTTTTAAATCATTACGGGACTGCAGAAGAGCATGATGAAGCCATCGGCTTTACCCCGTCTGAAATCCGAGCCCGTCTGGAGCAGCTGATCCATGAATAAATTAATGGATATTATCCAAGAAGATGCAGCGAAAATCTGCGAACAAATTGATTTTAGTAGCCTGTATGGACAATCCATATTAATTACAGGGGCTTCCGGTTTGCTTGGTGTTTCCATGGTTGCCTGTCTGAAACACTTGCTGGAAAATGATTCTGCCCCTATGAAGGTATATGCAGTGACACAATCCAATTTATTGCCGTATCAATCCCATTTCTTTACGCATCCTAATATCACCTTGTTTCAGGGGAATTTAACCGATTTTCAATTTTGTAAGTCGCTTCCGGTAGCGGATAATATTATTCATGCAGCCGGCTATGCGCAACCTGCTCGCTTTATGGAAAACCCAATTGAAACCATGCGGTTAAATACCAGCACCACTTTTTCTTTATTTGAAAAATTATTGCCCCAGGGAAAATTTCTCTTTATCAGTACCGCTGAAGTATACAGTGGCCTCACCAGCTTACTGCATCGGGAATCGGAAATTGGAACCACTACAACCACTCATCCACGAGCATGCTACATTGAAGCCAAACGCTGTGCAGAAGCAATATGCAATAGTTATCGGGCAGCCGGTATCGATGCCAAGTCGGCCCGATTGGCGCTGGCCTATGGTCCTGGTACCAAGCCTGGGGATAAACGGGCGCTCAATGCCTTTATTGAAAAAGGCTTAAATGGCCAAATCACCATGCTCGATCATGGCCTTGCCAAAAGAACCTACTGTTATGTGGCCGATGCGGTTGAAATTCTGTGGGACATTTTATTGTTTGGCCAGGAGCCCATTTACAATGTAGGCGGTGATTCCAGAACAACCATTGCCGAGTTGGCCCAGCAAATTGGAGACACGCTTAATGTACCCGTTGTCTTTCCTGCGTCCTCCACCGAGTCGCAAGGGGCTCCCGATGATGTTCAACTGGATATGTCCTTGGTTCGCAATGCTTTTGGAAAAACAACATTTATGCCTTTTGAAACCGGATTGGCTCGAACGATTGAGTGGCAACAAGCCTTGTATGAGTCCCTCGTGCCCATTGGATAACGTCTTATGAAACAGCGGTGACGGATACATTGTATTGGTTACAGATGGGGTGCACAATGGCCTTGGCAAAACTCTCACTTAAAAAAGGCTGTAAACCGTCACTGGCTAAAAACTGTTCGATATGTTGTCGGTAGGATAAATAGGTATCTTCATCCATTTCAACCAGGTATTCGTATAAATCAGCGTAATTTTTGAACGCTCTAAAATCGATAAAACACGTTTTTGGAATATAGGCTGTAATATTGGGAGCGCCCCAATAAATGGGAATACACCCAGCAAAGAAACAATCAAATATTTTTTCTGTGATATAACCGGGGAGGTATTGACCATTTTCAAAACAAATCGCAAAACGATAATTTTTTAAAACGTCATTTTTGGAATGAAGCCGACCTTGGTAGGACTTTAACAGGGGTTTTTTAAATATAAAATGATTCCACAATACAGATACCGGTTTATGTGACAGGCTAAGCGGTTCCCAACCCGTGCCGTAAAATTCAAATTCCCGAGGATGATGACGCTCAAACCACTGCATGATATCCAGGCGCTTGGAATATAGCTCCAGGGGATGATTAGAGGTTTTATTACCAACCACGGTCGTACAAAATTTGGGTCGTTCAAAGGGACCGGAGTCTCTATTTTCTGGAGGATGAACCGCTAAATGACATTTAAAATAGGTTTGATTGTCGACCCAACTATCATCCCACGTAAAAATCTTTGAAAAATACTCATGATCCCCAAATCCCTCATTCCAGGGATGAACCATGGGGGGCTCTTGGCACAATAAAAACGATTTATGCTTGTCGGCCTTCAGAGGCATCATCCGAGGTACTTTAGGCATATTATAATAGATCACGATATCTGATTCATGAGGCGGATTGATATCCTTCGAAGACAAATCAATGCCGTACTTTTGAAACAGTAGTTTTAAATGGTAGTAAGGATAGGCCCGGTTATCTTGATTAATAATGGGGCTCTCAATATCAAAAAAAGCGTTATTTAAATACCCATTCATTACAAACGACGCTTTCATCGATTGTTTGCTCCTTGCTAGGCATAGAATAACTATAAAAACTGGTGGGCGCTGAGGGGCTCGAACCCCCGACATCCTCCTTGTAAGGGAGGCGCTCTACCAACTGAGCTAAGCGCCCTGACATCTCATGCCAGTGCATGCCGGACAATGAAGTCGGTGTATACTTCCTGGCCGGACTGGAAATCTAAATTTTCCATCAATCGCTGATGAAATGGAATAGTGGTGGAAATACCGGTAATGCCGTATTCATCCAGGGCGCGTTTCATCCGGGCGATGGCTTCCTCGCGGTCCTGGCCCCAGGCAATGAGCTTGGAGATTAAGGAATCGTAATGCGGGGGAATACTGTAACCGGAATAGGCATGGCTATCCACGCGAATACCCGGGCCACCGGGTGCCACATAGCCGTCGATGAGTCCGGGGCAGGGCATAAAGTTTTTATCGGCGTTTTCCGCGTTGATGCGGCATTCAATGGCATGGCCTCGGAAGGTAATATCATCCTGGGTCAGCTTTAAGGTTTCACCGGCGGCGACTTTAATTTGTTCTTTTAACAGATCGATGCCGGTAATCATCTCGGTGACGGGGTGTTCAACCTGGATGCGGGTATTCATTTCCATAAAATAAAAATTCATCTGGTCGTCGCATAAAAATTCAATGGTGCCGACGCCTTCATAGCCGACTTTTCGAATGGCCTTTAAGACCACTTGTCCCATTTTTTCTCGCAATACGTCGGTCATAACAGGAGAGGGGGCTTCTTCCAATAACTTCTGGTGGCGCCGCTGGATGGAACAATCCCGTTCGCCCAGATGCACAACGTTGCCGTACTGGTCGGCCAATACCTGAAATTCAATATGACGGGGATTCTGGATGTATTTTTCAACGTACACGCCGTCGTTTCCGAAAGCCGCTTTGGCTTCCTGTCTGGCCATTTGCAGCTGCTGTTCCAGATCGTATTCGGCCTGGACAATTCGCATGCCTTTGCCGCCGCCGCCGGCAGTTGCCTTAATCATGACGGGATACCCCGCAATTTTGGCCCAGGCTTTGATGAGATCAGGGTCGTGAGCCAGACCGTCCGTGCCGGTGACGACCGGGACACCGAAATCAGACATGGTTTTCTTGGCCGTGGCCTTGTCGCCCATAGCCAGAATGACTTTGGCGGAAGGACCGATAAACTTGATTTGATGTTCGCGGCAGATTTCGGCAAACGCGGCGTTTTCCGATAAAAATCCGTAGCCGGGATGAATCGCCTCGGCCCCCGACATCAAGGCAACGCTCATGATGTTGGTGACGTTCAGATAACTCTTGGCCGACAGGGCCGGTCCCACGCAATAGGCTTCATCCGCCAGTTGAACATGCAGGCTGTCTTCATCGGCCTGGGAATAAATGGCAACGGTCTTGATGTCCAGTTCGTGGCATGCGCGTAAAACTCTCAGAGCGATTTCACCACGATTGGCGATTAAGACCTTCTTAAACATCCGAACCGGAAACCTCGATTTCAATCAGCAGTTGGCCAAACTCCACAGGCTTGCCGTTTTCCACCCGAATACTGCGAACCGTGCCGGATACTTCGGCTTCCAACTCGTTCATCAGCTTCATGGCCTCAATAATGCACAGCGTCTGTCCCTTGCCGATGGACGAGCCGACTTCGACAAAAGGCGGTGAATCCGGCGAAGGCGAGCGGTAAAACGTTCCCACCATGGGAGAGGTGACCTTGTAAAAATTATTGGCGGCAGGGGCTTTAGGAGCAGCCGTTTTTTCTGGAGGTGTTGTATAAGTGGGAACAGCAATTTTTTCGCCCGGCTTGATCGTGATTTTGCTGTTGTCTTTCAATTCCAGCGTCAGTTCCGCCAGTTTTTTTTGGGTCGCCAAGTCAATCAGCATTTCCAGGGTTTCCAGCTTGCTTAAATCCATCGGCTTAAACCCTATCCAGATAAGAGTTGTTACGGGTATCGACGCGGATTTTATTGCCGGTTTCCACAAAGAAAGGGACTTGTACCACGGCACCGGTTTCCAACGTTGCCGGTTTGCCCCCGCCAGAGGCCGTATTGCCTTTTTCCGCCGGAGGCGTATCCACCACTTCCAGCTCCACATGAGGCGGCAGGTCCACGCCCAGAATACGCGAGCCATGCATCAGGATGCTGATACTCATATTTTCCTTGAGATATAAAATATTCCCTTCTCCCACGGTTGCTCGCGGCAGGGCCATTTGCTCGTAATTTTCATTGTCCATAAACGTATATTCCTTGCCATCGGAGTATAAAAACTGCATGTCTTTCCGCTCCAGAATGGCTTGCTCAACCTTTTCGCCCGCACGAAACGTCTTTTCCACCGAGTTACCCGTCGTAATGTTTTTCAGTTTGGTCCTCACAAAGGCTGACCCCTTGCCGGGTTTGACGTGTAAAAACTCGATGACTTGATAGATGTTTCCGTCCATGATGATGCTCATACCGGTTTTGAAATCGTTGGATGTAATCATAAAATGTCCGTTTTTTAGCTAACATAACGATACAGCCCATGATCTTACGAAAACCGATGAGTGGCAACCATACCTTTCTGGTCAAAAATTTACAAGCCCTGACTGATTTTGCTGAGAAATTTTCCGGTCAGCTTAAGCCGGGAGACGTTGTTGCCTTAATTGGTACCTTGGGAAGCGGTAAGACGACGTTTACACAGCATCTTTGCAAAGCGCTAAGGGCTACCAGCAAAGTAACCAGCCCTACATTCACGTTGATAAACGAATATTCTGCCGGGGTTTTAACCATTCTGCACAGCGATTTGTACCGGCTGCAAGAGACGGAAATTCAGAATTTTTTGCCGGAGCTGGAAGCGCGCCTGGAAAATCCCAACACCATTACCCTGGTAGAATGGGCCGACAAGGCCCCTCAACTGATGTACACATGGAGACTGTCTTTTTCCCTCCTGCCGGATAACCCGGATGCCCGAAACATCCACGTGTCTTCATGCTGACCTTATTGATGGATACGACATTTCAGACGTTGCAGTTGGCCCTCGCCGATGAAAATGGTATCATTGAGCGGCTTTGTGAGCCCTGCTCCGAATACCGCTATCACTCGGCCATCTTGATTCCGCGGATTGAAGCCATGGTGAAATCCCAAGATTTATCCGTAGTGGCGGTTAATTTAGGTCCGGGCAGTTTCACGGGGATTCGGACCGGGTTGACGGTGGCCCGGATTTTGGGGCAGTTTCTGGGTATCACATGCTACGGCTTCAATACGTTTGAGGTGTTGAGCGTTGCTTTCGCACCTGAACCCGTGACGATTCTGCTGAACGCGTTTCGGGGCCAGCACTACCGGGCCGCGCTTCAAACCAGCGCTACGGGAGAAGTGACCTGGCTTCTTCAACCGGAAGTTCTACCCAACAGCAGTCTGACTCCTCTCACAACTCCTCATTGCCTCATGGAGGCTAGTCTTCAGGATAAGATTCAAATTCCGAATACTCAAGTTATAGATGAAAACCAGTTATTTACGCCTGAGGCCATGAATTTGTTCCTTTCACATCGAACCCCTATTCCCTGGGCTGATTTGAAGCCGCTTTATTTACAGTTGCCCAATATTACAGTTTCGAAGTCCACTTAGATGTGGCAATACAAAATACCATGTGCTATCTTATAAAAAGGCGGAAGTCGCCGACCGTTAATCGACGACTTCCTGTCATCTACTCGATCTTTACGAGATAGATGATCACCGTTACTATGATCAAAGTAACAATGACATCATTCACATAAATCACCTCCTTTCTGCTTGGCTTAAAGGGGGTGATTGCCTTTATAGAGGTTGTCGCCCCAATTGCCAAACATACTTAGAAGTGCCGAGTAAGTGACTGTAGCCATCATATAATAAAATCAGCAAAACTAGAAAATATTTTCTAGATCTTAAGGCTGTCTAAAAAGCTTTGTGCGGCTTGGCGTTGGACTTCGGGGGGTAAGATTCTTAGTAGTTCGACGGCTTTGGACACTTGGGGGTCCTGATCATACCAGCGATTGCCGAATTTATTTCCGCGCTCGGCCAGCACTTGCTGATAAAACCGGTCGAGGGCTTCTTCGCCGACCTGGGCGCATAGATTATCCAAGAAAACCTGCGATTGCGCTTTTAATTCAGGCTGATAGGCTTTTAAGGTTTCCAACACTTCTGCCAGCAGGGGTTCATGGTCGTACCAGCGTGCCATTCCTAGCTGGCGGGAACCGAGGCTTCTGCCGGTTGGCTCTCACCGGACACCCTGACAATGTCGGCTTCCAGCCCGGACAGCTTACCAACCAGGTCTTCATACCCCCGGTCAATATATTGAAGCTCGGAAATTTCCGTGACGCCCTGGGCCTGTAGCCCGGCAATCACCAGGGCTGCCCCGGCGCGCAGGTCACTGGCCTTCACCTGGGTCCCGGTCAACTCATCTACACCGGTCACCACCACAATATCGCCCTGTAGTTGAATGTTGGCGCCCATCCGGTTTAATTCGCCCACCTGCTTGAAACGGTTTTCATACAAAGTTTCGGTGATAATGCTGACGCCATCTGCGATCGTCAAAAGCGACATGAACGGCGCCTGAACATCGGTTGGAAAGCCGGGATAAGGCTGGGTCACTATGTTTTGTGCTTCCAATTTGTCGCACCCAATCACGCGCAGGGAGTTGGGACCTTCCGTAATGATTTCGGCGCCCACGTCTTCCAACTTGCGAATCACGGAATTTAAATGACCCGGAATGACGTTTTCCAAAAGCACGTTGCCACCGGTTCCGGCTGCGGCAATCATGTAAGTGGCGGCCTCAATCCGGTCCGGAACCACCGCGTAGGTCGTGCCACCCAAATCTTTTTTGGAGACACCGTTGATAATAATTTCGTTGGTGCCTGCGCCCGAAACATCTGCGCCCAGAGCATTCAGAAAGTTGGCCAAGTCGGTAATTTCAGGCTCTTGCGCCGCATTGGAAATCACGGTGGCCCCGTTTGCAAAAACGGCAGCCAGCATAATATTTTCCGTCGCGCCCACGCTGGGGGTATCCAGCAAAATTTCTTTTCCGGTCAGAAGCGAAGCCGTGGCTTCCGCATAGCCCTGGTTAATTTGAATCTCGGCCCCCAAAGATTGCAGCCCCTTGATGTGAAGATCCACACCCCGCTTGCCGATAGAGCATCCACCCGGCAATGAAACCCGGGCTTCGTTAAAACGCCCCAACAGGGCACCCAATACGATAAAGCTGGCCCGCATTTTGCTGACCAGCTCGTAAGATGCTTCCGTGGTGTTAATATTCTTCGCGTTAATAATCATGACGTCGCCCTGGTGATCGATTTTAGCGCCCAGGTGGCGTAATACGTCAGTCATTACCATTACGTCGGTAAGATGGGGCACGTTATGCAGTTCGACAGGATGTTCCGTCAGCAAGGCCGCACCCATCAGTTTTAAAACGGAATTTTTTGCCCCGGATACACTTACAATGCCATGTAAGGGGCGCCCCCCGGTAATCACCAGCTTGTCCTGACTCTGCAAAGACCCGTCTCCACGCTGAACACTGAACCATTCTATGAACATCATAGCATAGGCCATTCAAAATAGATTAATCTTATTGTATGACTATCCGCCCGTTGCCACCCAGTTTCTTTGAACAAGAAACCGTCCATGTCGCCCAAGCATTATTGGGGCATTCTGTCGTGCGGCGGGGTATGATTTTCCGAATCGTCGAAACCGAGGCCTACACTCAAGACGATCCGGCCTGCCATGGCTTTAAGGGAAACAAAGGCCGAGGCGCCACGATTTATAAATCCCCGGGGTTGGCTTACGTGTATCTTATTTATGGTATGTACCACTGCCTCAACGTCGTCACCGAGCCCGAAGGCCGAGCCGGGGCTGTCTTAATTCGCGCGCTGGAGCCGTTATCTGGAGAGTCTTTAAAAACCCATGGGCCGGGCCGTTTATGCAAGGCCTTGGGAATTACCAAGTTGGAGCATAACGAACTGGTTTTAACCCAGGCTAATTCAGAACTGTTTCTGGCCGAAGGTGAGCCAGTCCCGGACAGCCATATCGTGACCACCGCCAGAATCGGTATTTCCAAAGCTCAGGAGTATCCATGGCGATTTTACATTCGCGATAACCCATGGGTATCGGTATTGTAAACATTACGTCAAATAACTTTCCAAATCCGGCCCGATCCTCTAGTAAAAGAAATGGGTTATTGAGATTAGGGTTGGCGCAACAATGATGATAAAGGCACTTCCGCATTTTGGGTTGGCGGTTATTCCTCTAAATAGTAAAGATCCAGAAAATAACCATAGACTGCTAAGCGCTTTTTCCCATGCAGATTTACCGGCTAGAATTTTAGCGGTTTCTCAAGATCAAGGTATTGCTCTTATTCCATATAGGGTATTTTCCGATACTCGTCCTTCTTCTGTTGAGAAAGGAATTGAATTGAGAAATAAAAGTACTGGATTAAAGAACTTAATTATTATTCCTAATAATTCAAACTCTGTTAATGTTACCAACGAGGCTGTA
>Ga0206838_10153_pt2 | contig 19219 bp, 17 predicted proteins | sample Alteio_BWOrgCont_26_FD_152879 | JGI IMG/M metagenome (GOLD analysis project Ga0206838, IMG submission 152879) | Enriched cells from forest soil in Barre Woods Harvard Forest LTER site, Petersham, Massachusetts, United States -... | ecosystem: Environmental > Terrestrial > Soil > Temperate forest >...
GATTACTGGCAGTTCGATGACGTCAGCAAAACCGGCGAGCACATTCACGAGAGCATTGGTTCCATATGATGATTACCTACGGCGGATTGTTTCTCGATCTTTCAGCCGGTTTCTTCTTGTTCTTCCAGAAAACCTTCTGGTTTGGTTTCCTGATGACGCTTCCGTTCCACTTGCTCAACTCTCAGCTGTTCAAGATTGGAATCTTCCCGTGGCTCATGCTGGCAACAAATAGTGTTTTCGCTCCTCCTGATTGGCCTCGTCGCGTCTACAACAAGATTCCTTTTCTGCCGAAGCTTATAGCTGATACATTCGGCAAGAAGGAGAGTGCACCTGAACCAGTGCCGACTGATGTGCCGCGACCGACTTCATCTTGGAGCCCTCCCATGACTGCGGCGACTCTCTCGGTCTTGGCGGTGTACTTCACTTTTCAAGTGCTGTTTCCTTTGCGTTGTTTCTTGTATCCGGATTGTGTCAATTGGTCCGAAGAAGGGCATCGTTGTTCCTGGCGCATGATGCTGAGAGACAAGCAGATAGCCAAAGTCGAGTTCAATGTGACTAATCCGCAGACCGGAGAAGCATATGTGGTTCCTCTGCAGAACTACATCAACTACGACCAACTTCGGATGATGTCATGGGAGCCGGACATGATTCTCCAGATGGCGCATTACGTGGCTGATGAATACGAGAAAGCAAAAGGCGTACGACCGATTGTGACCGCTAACGTTATTGCTTCTCTCGATTTCCGCCCCTTCCAGCCTATGATTGACACTACCGTCGATCTTGCGTCTCAACCTGAGACAATGCTGCACAAGAACTGGATTGTGCCTTTACGTGATCCAGGCCGGCAATATTCAACTGCGCTCTCGGAGAGCCAGTCGCAGGTCACGCGATAAGCGTCACTACTATAGTTTGAAAGCGCTCGATTCTAAATCGAGCGCTTTCCTTTTTCGTACCAGAAGTAAGATGGATAAATACAAACACGGCAATTAACTGGAAAATAGTAGGCGCTCGATCAGTGTCGAGCGCCTATAAACCTTGTTTTCTGTTATTCGGTTGTGGGGGTGGGAGCTGAGGGGCGTTCGAGTTGGCTGAAACCAGGTTTGACGAGAACGAGTTGGCCAATCAGTTGAGCTACTCGACTGAGTTACTCGACCAATGTGACTGTGTGCATCTGTTGGAGGGCTAGGTTAGCCCCGCCGCATTTGCGAATGAAATCTCTGGCAAGTTCTCGAATTGCGTCCATATCTTTGAAGTTGGGCATGAACCCAAATCGCATGGACCGAGAGTTGGCGAGAAGATGTCTGACGAAACGGAGCCCTGACTCGGTTATCTCCGAGTTGTCAGGTCCACCGCTTCCTTGAACTATGGTGCGTACTATGGAAGATTCGGCTATGAACGTCGTCACCATCTCAACCGGTGGATTGAATGATGCGGGATCGAAGTTCATATCAGAAGAAGATTCGAAATTCATCGCCTACAGTGCTCCCGAAAAAATAAAGAAATTGTTGCGGCCAGACAAGTAATCTAGCAGTCTTAAATCCCTTGGCAAGTGAACAATCGCTAAACGACTATATTCTTCGTCTATCTATTGGCGGTCGAGTCGCTATGGCGTCAATGAAGACACTGAAGGCTGCTGGCATTCGCGAAGATAATTATCACTTCATCGATCAAGCTCGGTTGCCTTTAGCTGTTTGTAATGCCGTTTTGCATTTGGTAACAAACCAAACGAGGGCAACGTCGTTTCCCGCTCCTGGCGGTTGATTCCGCTTGTAGTTTGGAGCGGCAGGAGATAGAGTTTTCCTGTCAAACACCACGGCTGGGAGTCATGAAAATGCCAGCGAACACTCTATTGGAATCGCCAAACAAGCAGGAGTCTACGGCGAAAACTATGAAATGTCTCGTCAAAGAAGTTTTGCAGGAAGATGGTCTGAGTCTGCGCACTGATGTCTCCGAGCCGGTGCTCGGCCCAGGCGAGGTCAAAATCAAAGTACTGGGCACGGCCGTGTGCGGCACCGACAAGAGTATATACAGTAGTGCCCATAATGAAGGCATTCGCAAAGAGATGCAGCGCTATCTCGTCGACGACAAATTTGTGCCGATTATTATTGGTCATGAGTTTTGCGGCATCGTCGAAGAAGTAGATAGTGACTTCGCAGGAGAGCAACGGCAATCAGTCGATAGTCACCTTCTCATCGAACCTGGCGATTACGTAACTGCGGAGATGCATCTTTCGTGCGGGCACTGCTCGTTGTGCCGAACCGGCAACGAACACATTTGCACTAACGTGCGAGTAAAAGGAGTGCATCTTGATGGATGTTTTACTGAACACGTCACCGTGCCGTACAAGAACGTCATTCTTCTCGGCAAAGGCGGCGATACATCCAAAATACCAGTGCGCATAGGCTCCATGCTCGATGCATTCGGCAATGCAGTGCACACCGTCATGGAAGCTGATGTGCGAGGAAAGTCGGTAGCCATTCTCGGTGCCGGTCCCTTAGGATTGATGGCGGCCTTTCTCTGCCGAGATTTTGGCGCCTCGCGAATTTATATGACTGAAGCCGCCGACATCGAACGTCGATTTTCCCTTGCCACCGAATTTGGTGTTAACGATTGCTTCGACGTGTCCAAAGGAGCCGATTCATTATATAGATCGGTGGAGAAACATGAGACTAGCGCTAACGGGGTCGACGTCGTTCTAGAAATGTCGGGCTCACCTTCGGCCTATCAAGACGCCTTCCAGATTGTTCGTAATGGCGGCACCGTTATTTTGCTCGGCATCACGAGAAAACCGCTGGTCAATTTCGACATCGCCAATTTCGTAATCTGGAAAGGTGTGACGGTGAAGGGCATATTCGGCCGAAGAATGTTTGAGACCTGGGAGACGATGCTGAGTCTCTTGCGTACAGAATCACTTGATGTGAAAGGAAAGCTCGACAAGATTCTTTGTCAGAAGACGTACTCCCTTGATCAATATAAGGATGCTTTTGCGGTGCTCGGAAATGGTGCTGAAATGAAGCTCGTCTTTGCGCCGAATACTCTTTCGTAGTCAGATCAAATATGCGCATACGTTCTTTCATATAATTTATCGATACAGGAGTGATGAGTAAAATGGTCACGTCACCTAAGGACGCGTCTAAGGAAACTGCCCACGCCCTTGGTAAAAATGCACTCTACCAAGCCATCGAAACCGAACTCTCCTTTGCTAGAGAGTCCAAGACTTACAAAATCGAAGTTCCTATAGATGGCTTTCAAGGCGGTGTGGTCAGCGTCGACGGTAAGCATGTTGTCATGCTTGCGTCCAATAATTATTTAGGCTTGGCGAACCATCCTCGAGTGAGAGAAGCGGCTCTCAATGCTCTAAATGAATACGGCTTTGGCATGGCTTCCGTACGATTTTTGTGTGGAACCCAAAAAATACACTTCCAACTCGAAGAGAAAATCGCCCGCTTTTTAGGCATGGAAGATGCAATTTTGCACTCTTCGTGTTTCGCTGCAAACGAGGCCTTTTTCACAGCCCTGCTTTCGAGTGATCTGGGCCAGCGCGACTACAAAGACATCATATACAGCGATCAATTGAATCACGCCAGCATCATCGACGGTATCAGGCTTGCCCGCATCGCTACCAAAACCACAGAACTGAAGGCATATAAGCACAACGATCTCAATCAACTTAGAAATTGGCTAAAAGAAGATGCCGAATCTTTTCGAGTTCGGGTTGTCGCTACCGACGGCGTCTTCAGTATGGAAGGTGAATCGGCGCCATTAGAGCAGTTTGTAGAAATGGCGGCCCAAAACGACGCCCTTCTATTTGTCGATGAATCTCATGCTACCGGTGTTTTGGGAGCGACCGGACGGGGTACGCCGGAGCACTGCGGAGTGCACGGAAAGATCGATGTCATAACCGGCACCTTTGGCAAAGCCCTTGGTGGCGCCGCTGGTGGCTTTATCGCCGGACGGAAGACACTCATCGACTATATGCGCCAAAAATCGAGACCTTATACATTCTCGAACACGCTGCCGCCCATGGTGGCTGCGGCCTCGTTGGAAGCGATAAACATAATAGAGGAAGAGCCCACCCTCGTTCAAAAATTGCATGACAACACCGCTTATTTCAGAAGTGAAGTCAAGCGTCTCGGATTCAAGATTCTGGAAGGTGTTCATCCCATTGTTCCGATAATGTTAGGCGAGGCTGCCGTGGCCATGGACATGAGTAGAGAGCTTTTGTCCGCCGGCGTATATATTCGTGGGCTCTGGTATCCGGTGGTCCCCAAGGGCGAAGCTCGCCTACGGGCACAAATATCGGCTGCGCATTCCAGAGATGATTTGGACAGAGCCTTGCTGGCGTTTGATAGAGTCGGACGGAAGCTCGGCGTTCTATAAGTTGTTATGGCATACAGATCGGTGAGGCACCGCGTGCCACCAAGATCGAGTCTGCACCACCAATAGTGTCACCTGCCAAGGTCAGACAGGAGATAAAATTTATCAATGTTGTCAAGGGGGAAGTCTGAACATAATGACAATCATGTCATTCTCAACTTCTTCATTTTTGGCTTATTACCTGGGTTTCAGCAAGATCGACGCTTATCTGTCAAGCACCACTCCTAGTGTCACCTGTCAAGACTTGAGCGAACAAGTTTCGTGACGGGCGTTAAAAAGGTAGGCAAACGTGGTTTATTCCAGATACAATGGTTTCAGAAGTAGTGCACTGCTTTGCAACGCTGCTTTTATCGTTCACGTGGCGATGTTTTAGTAAAGTGAGGAATTGCAATGGATTTCAAAAAGACAGCTATGGGAATGCTGGCAGCGGCAGTCGCTGTAGCTCCTGTTGTTATGGCGCAAGGACAAGGTGTTCATGGCAGCCAGGGTGTTCACGGCAGCGTGCATGGTTCTACCAGCACAGCCACCCACTCCGGTCCCCTGTTCACAGGTATCGTTTGCGGTAATGAGCAAGATGAGACGGTATTCTTCTCCGAATTCGTTAACCAGCACGGACATGAGTTCTGGGTAGGCGGCGGTGAAGACTCCGATGGTTACAACGGTGTTGGCTGGAGAATGCAAACCAACAACATCCACCCATCAACATGGTCCGTACAGATGAACCTGTACAGCCAATCTGATGAAGTTAGCGGTGTTGACACCTCCTTCTTCGCCTGGTACCTGCAAGGCAACCAAGGCTTCGTTGGTGAATTCATCGACACCGATACCATCAGCAACAGCGAGCCTACTTGCATAACCGCAAGATCGTTGAGCAACGGTTTCGTTCAATATAACTACAACTCCAGATTCGATCCAGGCGTAGGCTCTAGCACCAAATATGCTAGCGGCATCTACTTCCTTGATTTCGGTCAGGGCGGAAGTATTGAAGGCGACGTCGGCGACGACAACAGCCACGATGGCTTCGCATGGGAAGACTTCGCGACTGCGCCAATCATCGCAGGACATGGTGCTGTGCCCGATCTGCACAACACCCCTTCGGTCGATTGCAACGCAGAAAGCACCGACTCCAACGTCGGCAGCTAGTTCGCGCCAACCGAATCGAAAAAAATGCGAGAGGTGCTTACGGGCACCTCTCAATTTTTTTTTTCGGATAATATACTTGATTGCAGATCCCAAGCGGAGATCAACTATTTGATAGCAGATATAATAAACCTGGAGCAGTTATTTGCTTTGCAACTGCAACAAATCATCAGTCGCGGTCTCTTAGTAAGGGTAGGGAATAATGGATTTTAGAAAATCAGCAATGGGTATGCTCGCTGCTGCAATTGCCGCAACGCCGGTTGTGGTAGCTCAAGGCAATGGCGCGCATGGCAGTGTACATGGCTCGACCAGTACAGCCACGCACAGCGGTCCTCTTTTCACCGGTATTCTATGCGGTGCCATGGGCGATTCCGGTGATCAAGCTAACTTGTTCAGTGAATTTATCAATCAGCACGGTCACGAGTATTGGGTCGGTGGCTCTGACGGCGACACCACCGACGGCAATCAACCAATTGGTTGGAGAATGCAGACAAACAACATTCACCCGACCACATGGTCCGTTCAGATGAATATCTGGACCGCTACCGACAGTGACGGACCTAGCGGCGTTGATGAATCCGCTTTTTCATGGTTCTTGCAAGGAAGCAATGGCTTCGTCGGCGAATATATTCCCCTAGATACAATCAGCAACTCCGAACCGACTTGCGTAACCGCGAGATCGCTGAGCAACGGTTTCGTTCAATATAACTACAACTCCAGATTCGATCCAGGCGTAAGCTCCAGCACCAAATATGCTAGCGGCATCTACTTCTACGATTTCGGCCCTGGTGATGAAACATCGTGGGAAGACTTCGCAACTGCTCCTGTGATCGCAGGACATGGAGCCGTTCCTGACGTGCACAATACACCTTCGGTTGATTGCAACGGTACTAACACTGACTCTTTCGTCGGCAGCTAGTTTCAATCTGTTCGATAAGTATGAGAAGAGGCACCGCAAGGTGCCTCTTCTGCTTTGTTCAGACCCCGGCTTCGGCTAGAAGAAAACAATGGATTCCAAGAGGCGAGTTTTCAAGCGGCACGCCGTCGAATGTTTACATTCCGCAGCCAGCCCCAGCCTTGTCCTCAGATACGACTGAGTCAAGTTGACTGGCACAGGCTTCAAAGTAGTGATAATATCCAAGGCGTTTTCAGTAGCATCAAAAATCAGCGTGTGACTAATGAATATGAATAGCAAATCGAACAAGTTTTCCCTCGAGCTCGCTCTGGGTGTCTCAGCCGTACTATCTTTGGGTGCGTCGCTCCCCGGCCTAGCTCAAACTGCCAATCAAGTTCCTGCAGCTGCGAAAAAGTCGGCGGTAGCCCAGACAGCTGTCAAACCAGGCGTACCTAAATCCGTACCAGGTAAGTCTTCGCCGGCTCGGACCGGTAGGACCCAAGCTGCTCAGGCTTCTGGAGCGGAGAAAAAGCGGGAACACCAGGACAAGCTTGGTTTCGTCAAATTCGACCCCAAAGCGCAGCGGTCCAAAGAAAAGTGGTTCTTGTATACGTACTATGGTGACCAAGCCCGCAAGAAGGGTGACTACACCACGGCTAAGCGCTACTATCTTGGCGCCTTGACCGAAATCGAAACCCATAAACCTTTCAAGATGCTTGGAATGGAAGTCGCTCACATTGAGAAGAGCCTCAGGCATTCGTATCCTGATTGGAACAAGGACGAAGATGCCAAGAAAATGGATCCTGAAGCTAAGCTGAAGCTCCAGGAAGAGGAAGCGGCTGTCATGTCTCGTATTTACCGATTGAACACCAGTTTTGGAGAGTCAGGCCAGCTTGCCTCGTTGATATATCAAACGCATTACAACGACACCGAAACTGAGATCAAGAAAACTAAGGAGACCATTGCGGCAGCTAAGGCTGGAGCGACCAGCGGCTCCGCAGCCACTCCGAGCAGCAGTTCCGCAGCCAGTCAAAGCAGCGGCTCCGCAGCCGGCAGTGACGACTCGCAAGCCGAAAAGAACAAGTCTGCATCATCTACAGAGTCTGTTTCTAACTAACTGCCTTTAGCTGCTAACTCTGAGGAGAACGACAAAGGTGCTTTCAGACTCGAGTGCTGTCGGCACTCTTAAAGCCGAGTTTGCACCAGAACGCGAAGTCGATTCGAACCGGCGGCAGTTCAATCTCTCGCGCGTCTCTTTTCTGTTTGCGTGGGTTCTGATTGCTGCCGCCGTTTTCTTGCGAGTGGCTTGTTATGTTCACAACCGTTCGTTTTGGACAGATGAAGCTGCTCTGGCGGTGAACATACTCGATCGCGATTACAGCGCTCTGACGCAGGCGCTCGACCACCGTCAAGCTGGTCCTCTTCTGTTTCTGTGGGCAGAAAGATTTGCTTACTCTCTTTTCGGACCTACCGAACCGGCGCTGAGATCTTTCGTGTTGCTTGGCGGAATTGCGTCGATTCCGCTTTTGTACAGCTTCGCTCGTTTATGCGTTTCTAAATGGTCGGCCTTGTTCGCTCTCGCTTTGTTTGCCCTGAGCGATCTACTGATTCGCTACGCCACAGAACTCAAACAGTATGGTGGCGATGTCTTTTCCACCTTGCTTATTTACTTGTGCACCGCGAGATATCTTCGCTCTCCGACTTGGACTAATGCAGTCGTGCTGGCAGTCTCGGGAGCTGTGACGATTTGGCTGTCTTTCCCTTCTCTTTTTGTCATCGGTGGAGTTCTTTGCGTTCTCACGTTCGAATGCCTTAAGGGTCGGTTCAAATGGAACCATCTCATTTGTAATCTATCAGCATGGTCAGCCTCGCTTGTCTCTCTCTATTTTGTTCAGCTCCGAAATCTGATCGCTCAGCGCTCTCAACTCGAGTTCTATGGGGTTGGGGCCTTTCCGCCGGCAAACATCGACCAGACAGGGTCTTGGTTGTGGAACCAGGTGGATCTATTTACTGCTAAGACTCTCGACTTGCACATTCCCCTTCTTTTGGGATTTCTTTTCATTGCCGGCTTGGTGGCGCTAACGCGTAAGGATGCCCGAATATCGTTCGTCCTTCTTTTCCCAATCGTTCCTGTTTTTATTCTGTCGTCCCTGCATCTTTATCCCATAGTTTCTCGTTATCTCTTGTTTCTAGCGCCCACCGTTTACATCATAATGGCTGGTGGACTTGATTTCGCTTTCGGGCTGCTCATCCGAAACTCTCGAAAATCTCAAATTTCCCGAGTTGTTGCCACTGCTATATGCACCGCGTGTGGCATCGCCGTGCTCTGGAGTCCTGTTGCTGTAGCGATCAAAAGGGTCAACCATCCTCTTTCGAGCGAAGAAGTCCGGCCGGCGCTTCAATATATACAGGAGAACTGGCAGCCGGATGATTACATGTACGTTTATGGTGGCGCTGCCAATGCATATCGCTACTACCGGCACCTCTCAGTTTGGGACGATGCCCATGTCATTGTAGGCAAGGCAATGGACAAAGACCATTTCGTTCGCGACCTCGATCAATTGCGGGGCAAGCAGAGGGTTTGGATTCTCGTATCCCACGTTCATCTTCATGGCGTCGAGTTGCCGATGGGCCGGTATATCGACGCCTATCTCGGCAAAAACAGTAAAATACTAGACCGGACAAGGTTTCCCTTTACTTTTATCACCTTATGCGATCTGACCGAAGCAGGAGGCGAAAGCCAGAATGGCGTTAATAGCAACTGACCACATTGATACCGCGGTGAGTGTTGCCGGCGAAGGTTCCGGTGCTGAACAGGCGTCATCGTCCACGGCCATTCAACGTTGGATTCGTTTCTTGCAGGCGCCGGTAGATGGTGCTTCGTTGTCGATATTCCGCATCTGTTTTGCCGCTTGTATGCTCGTCAACCAGACTGTGTTCGGCGACAAGTTCATACTCGGAATTGCGGCCCCTTCATTCCACTTCTCTTACATACCGGGTATGCCGGTACCGAGCGAACCTCAGATGCAGGTTCTTTTACTGGCTATGGATGTTATGGCGGTTTTGATCGGGCTCGGTTTCCTCTATCGTCCTGCCTGTGCCCTCTTCTTCATGTCATACACATATCTCTTTCTTTGCGAAAAGATGCTGTATCAGAACCATGCCTACTTAAGCTGTCTTGTAGCTTTCTGGCTCTTATTGGCGCCCGCTCATCGAAACTTCGCCGTCGATAACTTCAAAGGGCGCATGCCGCGCACTGTGCCTCGATGGAGCGTTCTGATTTTTAAACTGCAGATTGCCATTGTCTACTTCTACGCCGGTATCACTAAACTAAATCCTGAGTGGTTGCGCGGGCAACCGCAAACAGCATGGTTGCAGGGCCGAGCTGCCCTGCCCATAATCGGACCGATCGTCTCTCAGTCATGGTTCGTTCCTATTGTCACGTTTGGCGGTATTGCCGTCGATCTTTCGATGGGATTTCTGCTATTCGCCAAACGTACTTTTCCGATGGCTGCAATTGCAGCTCTTTCGTTTCATCTGCTCAACTCGTGTCTCTGGCAAATTGATTTCTTTCCCTGGTTTATGATTGCCACCATTGGATTGTTTGCGCCTTATGACTGGCCAAGAAAAGCTCTTTATGACATTGGTGCCCGAGGCAAAGTCACAGAACCTGTTTCTTCGAATGTTGAAACCCCTTCTCCTGATTCGAGCACGTCACTCTGGAATGGAAAAGCGACCGTAGCCCTCTTGGTTCTTTTCCATGCTTATCTTCTGGTGCAGCTGACCGTGCCGTTAAGACGTTTCTTCTACCCTGGAGACATGAACTGGACAAACCAGGGACATCGATTTTGTTGGTCAATGATGGCTCGAAGAGCGACTGTGTACTTGTTCAAGATGCGTGCAATTGATCCGCATACTCATGAAACGCAATTGATTGATAACTCTGAGTATCTTACCGACCACCAGCTGCAATACATGGCCATGAGACCGGACATGATTCTTCAGTATTCGTTGTTTATTGCCGAGAAGCTGGAAAAGTCCTGGGGCGTTCGCCCAATCATTCATGTGAAGAGTGTCATTCAGTTCAACGACCACCGTCCTCAGCTTCTCATCAATCCGCATGTTGATTTGGCTTCTCAAAAGCCTAGTCTGGCGCCAGCGACGTGGATTCTACCCTTGAAAGATTGATCAAGTTGATGATTTGGTTGATGCCGAACCGAGCCATTGCATAGCTCCGAGTCTCTCATAGGCTCCCTCGTCTCTGGTCTCGAACCTGTTTAGATCTGCTCGCCCAGGATGCGTTCTTTTGACTTGAGTTCCCTTGCTGCTTCGCGTATGGCGTTCCAGTGACGCAGCAGATCCGCCAGTTTCAGTATCAGTTGCTGAGTCCTTTCTAGAGCCGTTTGTGCCTCAATTGATTCATCGAGATCGCGCGGCACCACAAAGTTCTCTGCCACCATTGCATCCTTAAGTTCTTGAATGTGAGTGCGGACGTCACCACTCCAGAAATCAGGTTTCTCTCCATATTTCTTGAGCAACAACTCCAGTTGTCCGATTTTTCGCGTATGCAACTGCCAGAAAATTAGTTTGATCTGTCTTTCGAATTCGTTGACGGGCAGAGAACCAATTTCTGTCAAAGTTCCGGAGAGTCCGGTGAGATTTTGTTCGGGGCTGCTGTAGTAACTGATTGGGGCGTATCCGCCCACGATGTGGTAGATGATATCGCTGATCCGCATTCGCGTCTGAATTTCGCGTAGTTTTGATCCAGGTCTTTTGTGGTTGACGGTCCAGGGCAGATAACCGAACATGCCACCGGGGCAGGTGGCACGAATCAACTGAGCAAAAATTCCGTCTGAGTTTCTCTGAACGGGCATAAACGGGGGAAGGAATTCCGTATTATCGAATGCGACGTTCATCGCCGTGCAGAACGGACCTTCGCTTATCGCCGGGCCCCTGGTGGCACGAATGCAGCGATGGTTCATGAGCATCTGGCGATAGACCTCTTCCGATTCCAGAAGACGGGCGCGTTGTTCGTTATCGAGTCCGAGCAGGTAGTTGGATGCATCCATTCCGGAGTCGCCGGCTAATCCAAAGGCCGTGACGAGCACTTTTCCGCCGGACGGTTCCAGCCTGCGAAAGAAAGTCGATCTGGTTTTGTTGAGATCGACATCACTGCCGGTTTGAGCGACGCAGGCTCCTGCAGTTTTTCCGAGAAGCTCCTCGTGAAGGGCAAAAACGTCTTGCAAAGCGAACTTACTGTCATCAGGAACTGGTTGATTGACCGAATCAAACCAGAACTCGAATGGATCCAGTTGGGAGAGTAGTGTCAGCTGCTTATGCGATGACGGTGACGGGAGGACTTTATTGACGACGTCGTCGTCGGCGTGAATGAAGTACTCGCCAACCGTAGAAAGGAGTAGGAAGTTTCTGTTGGCTCCGGTGGGTAGAGGGTAATTGTCTGGATTAAGAAGGGCGAAATCCACGATTGACTGTGGTAAATCTCCGGCTTTCGCCAGGGCTTGGGCATATTGTTTTTTCTCGTCAGGGCCGGCCCAGTAGATTTTGGCGCCGTATTTCTCTTTCACCGACTTGAGAGCATTGCGATTAGCCTCTCTGACCGATGGATCTTCTGAATCATCGGCGATAAGATACTCAACATCGCGCTTGTAATGAGAACTGCATTCTGCCCAGCTTTCCATCGTCTCTTGCAAGTTGGCGGGTCGATTGCGCGTCGGTATGCCGACAGTCGAGATTCGCTTTGAGATCTTGTTGAATTCTGCGCCAGTCGCCAGTCTCTCTTTCAACTCTTTGTTTGATACGAGCAAGCCGGCTTCCGCCAATTTAGACATCGCTTGGGCTATTGATGGGGCTTGAGTGGCCGGTACTTTTATTTGGGCGGCAAACTTTTTAGCATGCTCGGCGATAGTGGCGAATTCCGTACACGCGAATAAGGCTGCCACCATATGTGATGGCAGCGCCTGTCTTGCTCTGGTGAGGGGGTTGTATACGAGCTCCTTCTTTTCGCCAATTGAGAAGCGAACCAAGTCGGGGAAACAACGGTACAAGGCAGAGGAGTCTTGTTGATCGCGCGAATTCGTGGTGGCGCCTGGTCCTAAAGAGATTGAGTTCATCGGTTACTTTCGCTTTCTTTTGCTTTCTCAAACAACTTGCTCACCATGTCGCAGCTCTTCTCTGGCAGACTGAGCCCTGGTTCCCGGTGCTTACGGACCGAATTATACTTTCTGTCCAAGATTTCCTCTTGAACTCCCTCTGATATTGAGAGATGTCAATTGATCGTCTGGGCTACTTGTAAAGCTGTGCTTCCCAGTTGCCGCCGCCTTGAGTCTTTCCGCTCATATACGGACCTTGATAATCTTTGTCGCTGACCTGTTCTACCCGCGCTTTGAAGATCATTGTCCGCTGGGGAACGTTGACGGTGTGTTTGCCCTTGCCCTTTGCGTTTTTGACTGACTGCTTGGAAGCCGGCCAGGTTCTGATCAAGGTCAGTTTCGGGTAGTGATACCAGCCCTTATCGATGATGAACTTTTCGTGAGTGTCGTGATCGATTCCATGTCCTGTTATTCGATCTTGATCTTGTTCGAGGAACATCGTCGAGTGGATTGTTTTGAAGTTGTATTCGTATCCGCAGTTCCACTTACCCGACAGCTCCGGAGTGTGACTGAGTAAGTCTTTGCCTCCATGCCCGACGCTGGAATCTGATGACAAGCCGGAAGGAGCTGGTGCCGATGCTGACCCTGCTGATGGTGCGGCCGATGCCTGAGCTGAGCCGCTCGCCATTTCTGCTTCCCAAATATTACTGAGAACCTTGCCGTTCTTGGCGGTTGAATATTCGCCATGCATGTAAGGACCTTTGTAGTTCGCATCCGACGCCATTTCCAGCGTTCCGGTGTATTGAATTTCAGGCGAGTTGCCGCTGCTGTACTTTTTGTAGAACTGAACCTGCCCAGCGCTTATAGTGCCTTGTTCGATGACGAACGCCAGTTTAGATTGATCGTCGGTGCCTGATCCGGTAAAAGAATCGCCCTGCTGATCTATGTGTACTGTCGATTGTAGAGTGTCATTGTTGAACTGGAAACCGAACTGCCAGTCACCTGTGATTGACTGCACTTGCTGGGGCGCTTGCTCCTGCCCTCCCTGTGCCGGCTGCCCGCCCTGAGCCGGCTGACCATTCGATCCCAGCGATGCTTGTGTATCAAGTTTGCTGCCGCTCTTGTTGTCAGTTCCTTTCTTGAGAGCAATCTTTGTGCAACCGCCCATGAGCATGGCGGCAACCACGGCCAAGGTCATTAGCCCTGTGTATGCACCACCTGATTTTCTCGGAAAAGAGGACATGCGTGCCACTACCTGATCCTATGCCACCACAAACTGTAGCAAGTATAACCGTACCAAGGATATTGCCCGCTTGAAAAGAGGATTTATCCTAGATGATAAACTAGTAGCCCGACTCCTGCTCGGAGACATATATGGCAATTCCTCTAAATACTCAAGTCACGGTTCTTCTCATCAGCGGTGAGCAGGTTGACGGCGAGGTTGCCATGGCTGATCAGACGACATATCTATGTTTGCGCAGAGAGAATGAGACCTTGTATCTTCCGTGGTCGGCAATCAAGTGCGTGCGCGGCCCGGCGCTCCCTGACCGGCAAGGACAGCCGTATGGGACCCGGCTCCCAGGACATGTGGGTTAAATTGAGGTTGTGGCGACCTTACTTCAATCGTGTACGCCGAAATCTTCGTATTCGTAACCAGTGTCTTCTAGATCTTCGTCTTCTGCTTCGCCTTCCCACTCTTTCGGCATGGAATTGGCTGTAAGCCACGCTTCGATCCGGCTGAGGGCTCGCTCTTCCAAAAAGCCTGTGAGACGGCTGCTTTCTGATTCATCTTTCTCGAGAATTTTCTTGAATGCGGAAAGAACATGCGGGCTCTCGAATGCCACTGCCAACACGTTCTTCAGATGTTCATTTCCAACAGTGGCGGCGAAATCATGGAGATCGGCGATCATGGTTTTGCGCTCCGCCTTGGGCAGGTACAAGTAGCGCTCTCTGTCTTTCTCGATTTCGTCGGTAAGCTGTCGCAGGTCGTAGAGATTCTGGTTGACAAGCTTGATGGCGCCCGTTTTGCGATCAAGATAGTAAGCGTTGTCCGGGGCGTCGTCTTGCCAGCAAAATACGAGATACGGGATGTTTATTTTGTACTCAACCATTTCGCGCCCTCTTTATTGCATGGCCCCTGCTGTTTGATTCTTGGAAGAGGATTAAAGTATGATTCATTGAGGGGACAAGGTCTCGCATGAACTATTCTTCTCCAACATCTCTTCATATCCCAGTAGGGATTAACTTTGAGTGTACCGGCTGTGGAAATTGTTGTTTCTCTTGGCCTGTACCGCTTAATGATAACGATGTTTCGAGATTAGAAACTTTAGCGGCGCTGGAGGCGCGAGATTACATCAAGCCGCTTGGCCAGCGGTCTGACGCTTTGAAGTCATCGACCCACAGTTTGGAGAAACGGGCTGATGGAAAATGCGTTTTTCTCGACGACGACAACCGCTGCAAACTACACAGCAATTTTGGGCCCGAGGCCAAACCGGCCATGTGCCAGCTGTTTCCCTATACCTTTACGCCCACGCCATCAGGGGTGTACGCCTCGGTTAGTTTTGCCAGCACCGGTGTGTTGACCAACAGCGGGCGACCGCTTCAGGAACAAAGTGAGCATCTTCAGTCACGCTGGTCGCTCATGCAGAGTCTCAATCCCGAGTATCAACCGGATTGGCATTCTGCCCAGCTGCTCGATGGTGTGCCGATTTCCTGGACAGAGTATCTGGCCGTGGACCGAGATCTTTTGGAGCTCTTGCGGCCGAATGGGCCGCATGTTTCCATTTTGAGTTTGTGTGAACAAGCTTGTTCGCTTCTGATGTCCAGGTTGCCGGCTGCATATCCTCTCGATCGCAATTTTACTGAGACACCACCAGAAGTGATGGATAGGATACTGATCAGTTATCTGCTCGATTTCTATTTTCCTGATGATGTATTTGAAAGCACTGAGAGCAATTTACCGGCCCGCATGATGCTCCAGCATATGGTATCGCCGGCGGCGGCATCGCTGCGAATTATTCCGAATCAATTGCTGTCAGAGGTAGACCCACAGATCGATCAACTGCTGAGACGATTTCTGTACTGCCGTGTGTTTTCGAAGTTGTATTTCGGACCCGGTTACAACTTTCTTAGCGTCACCGCCGGTCTGCATCATCTCTGCTGTTTGGTCGCTCTGGTTCGTATTGCCTTAAAATCTGCCATTGGCACCACAAGTGGTGACACGTTCACGGCCGCGGCTGAACTTGTTCGCAAGTTGGAGAGGCGTTTGACGATGGCTCGATTCTCGCGTGAGACTGTCTCAGTTCTAGAAGTGCTCTTTACCAGTCCCAGTCGAGTGAAGCGAATTCTTGCGTTAGGCGCGTGATTGACGGGGCGAAGGAACCATCCACAAGCATCTTATTTCTTGGGTTTGGAACGAGTCATCCATCCTGTCACAACTGAGTCGTTTAACTTGAGGATGCTCTTCAGTTGATGAAAGATTCTCAGCGCCATTTTGTCCATGAAGATCATCGATGATTTCAGTCTGTTATCGCCTGGTCGAGCTTTGTACTCGGTCGAGATGGCTGGGCTGTTCTCATCGAGAGTGTAGTAGTACATGGCGATCGAGCGCCGCTTTACGCCAGGCGGACAGGTCATCGGCTCGGGATGACCGTGGTAGGAATCGGTCGCCGTATTGAAGACGACGCAGCGATTAATTATGGGGACAACCTTTTGCTCGCACCGCTTCATGTCTGTGGACCAGAGCTCTAACTTACCGCCCCAGTCTTCTTGCCAGCCCTTGTTGAGGTAGATGAGAACGTTGATGCGGCGATGCCAGTTTCTGTGATAGGGATGAACGGTGAAATCGGCGTGGATGTTCAGAAATCCGCCGCGAGTCGATTGGTGAACTCCGCCCGATCCAAATTTTTCATCGGCGATGAGATTCTCAATTCCGGTCAATCCCGTGAGAAACTGCAAGAACTCCGGCGAGTTCAACTCATTTAGGACGCGCTCCGTCAGTGGTGGCACTGTGCGGGTGTCGCCGCCTTCTTTGTCTTCATTGAAGTGTTTGTATGCCTGCCAATTTATTTGATCGAACTCGCGGGCGACTCGTTCGGCAATTCCCGGGTTGAGGAAATTATCGAGCACGATGTGCGGAAATGGATGGGCTGAGACGTATTGGTGATGAAGCGACTTGAGCGGTTCTGTCCAACCGGAGTAGTCGAATATAGTCTGTTTCTCTTTAAGGCTGGCGGTCACAAGATCTCTCTTAACAACTGCTGAAGTTCGTATATTAGCCAAATTGGCGTCAAATTTCGACCTTCTTACATGGTTTTTAGATCAAGGAAGCTTCTAAACCGCCTGTCGGCACGATTGCCTCTGATTGGTGATGTCATGATACTTGACCAAAGGCACGCCTCGTTGGAGCGCCTCGGCGAGGGCATATTCGGCCGCTCCGAGCAATCTGCCGACGCTGGTGCCGTCATCAGGACAGCCCGCAATGCCGAAGGCGAAGTGTAGTTTGTTTCGATCAATATCATAGGGCAGGGGAGTGGCGAACAAACTCTCAATCATTCTCGCCACTAATCTGGCAGTGCCATTGGGGTCGGCATCAGGCAGGAGCAGCGAAAACAGATCTGTCTCATAATGCCCGAGAAAATCGAAGGATCGTTTTTGTGCCTTGATTCGATATAGGGCTTCGAGGGCTGCGCTTTCAGGCAGGGGAACGAGTCTTACGTCTCCGTTACGGTCCTGATGTTTTAACTGCAAGTCAAACACCACTATTGAAAGATTGCGGCGGTGTCGTAGGGCTCGAGAGAACTCCTTTTGTACTTCGTAGAGCAAAAATGGAAAGCAGGGCAGACCGATCACTGGAGATTCAATCAGAGCAAGACCTTTATCGATGGTGCGCTGATCGATGACCTTTTCCGGAGCGCGATTGCGTCTGTCTGCCTGCGGGTTTTGGACCCAGCCGGCTGCATTAACTTGTTCCATCTGCGGAGTTGGCGTTTTTCTTGCTTGAAAGTTCTTCAAAAATCCCATTTTTTGCTCACGCCTCATTTTGTGGTTCAGCGATGTACATAGTACGGACCCAATGTAAAAATGAGATAACAACGGGCGGGCTCCGCGTAGCAGGGTATATAGGCTGAAATGGCGAAAATCCTCTTAGTTGATGATGATTCTCTGCTGTCGGCTATGGTCGCCGATGTTTTGCGCAAGGAAGATTTCATCGCCGATATTGCTAGCTCGGGATTAGACGCCAAAGCTTATTTCGGCGTTGCCCAATATGATCTTGTGATCTTGGATTGGGAATTGCCAGATGCGACCGGACCCGAGATCTGCAATCTGATTCGGGCATCCGAGTTTGGCAGCGTGCCTGTCTTGTTCCTCACAGCCCGGGGAGCCATTGGCGACAAGGAGCGAGGTTTTGCTGTTGGAGCTGATGATTATTTGACGAAACCCTTCGAGATGAGTGAGCTTGTTGCTCGAGTACGTGCTTTGTTGAGGCGTCCGCCGGTTCTCCAATCTCGTCAACTGAAAGTGCGTGATATCGTTCTCGATCAGTCGAAGCATGAAGTGCATAAGGACGGGGTCAAGATCGAAATCTTCCCTAAAGAGTACTCTCTACTCGAATTTTTGATGAGTCATCCCAATCAAATCTTCTCGGCTGACGCTCTTCTTCGGCGAATTTGGGCAACGGAGTCTGAGTCGTCATTGGAGACGGTACGGGTTACTATCATGAGAATCAGGAAGAAACTGGGCGCCGACGAGGATCGGCCCCTTATTGTTACTCTGAGAAATGTAGGGTACCGGCTGGAACCTTAGCAGCAAGAACGGTGCTGTGTTGCACGTGTTGTAGGGGCTTGCATCTATCGCGTGGGCAGCAATACATGCGCTTCCAGAGACAAAACATCATATTAGAACGCGGGCGATGCATGGCATCGCCCCTACAGGAGTTCACCTGATCGACAACTCGCAGCTTGCGGGAACAATGTCGGCACCGCTTGTGGTGCTTAGTTCCCTTGGTAGAATGGATTGGTTCCGTTCTTCAACGCAGTTTCGTCAGTCTCTATAGTGTTGAGCCGGCCCTGGACAAACTGGGTTTGGCAGTTGTTCAGATTGCCCGAATTCAGAGCGTTTTGAAGGTTGGTCTGCTTATTGGAGAGGTCGCCTGCAAGGGCTGTGTTGAGGTTGCCCTGTTGTGTCTGCAGGTTCGTGAGTCGATTATTCAAGAACGCTTGTTGTTGCGATGAGAGATTTCCGCTTTGAAGCTGGGTATTGATTGCCTGCTCTTGACCGGAGATGCGGTTGTCCCAACCGACCAAATTACGCATGGGGACTTGGCCCTGAAGATCAGAAGTGAGAGCGCCGGTAACCGCCGTTTGTCTGGTTTCGAGAGTATTGAGCCTGTTGTCCAAGAATGTTTTCTGGGATGAACTCAGATTTGTATTGTTGGAGAGTTGATTGTTGATCCAATTCTCTTGTCCGGTAATTCTTTGATCTTTCTGCATCAAGCTTCCGATCGACTGATTGCTCAGGTTCTGACCGGAGGATGTCATGCCGCCGGAATTGCAGTTCCAGCCTGATGAGCCGTTGCCCGAGCCACCGCTGTTCCAACCAGTAGTGCCGCTTTGTCCGGTCGTGCCACCGTTGCCGCTAGTCCAGCCTTTGCCACCGTTGCCGTTCCAACCAGTAGAGCCGCCGTTACCGTTCCAAC
>Ga0206838_10167_pt1 | contig 18973 bp, 13 predicted proteins | sample Alteio_BWOrgCont_26_FD_152879 | JGI IMG/M metagenome (GOLD analysis project Ga0206838, IMG submission 152879) | Enriched cells from forest soil in Barre Woods Harvard Forest LTER site, Petersham, Massachusetts, United States -... | ecosystem: Environmental > Terrestrial > Soil > Temperate forest >...
TGAATCGGCTCCTGAAACATCGCGGCGCGCAGATCGTCGGTAAAGGTGGTAAAGTGGCCGCGGTCCACGGCGTTATCTTCCTCGAAGCGGCGAATATCGAGCCAGTTGCAGCCGAATTCCGTCGCCAGCCCCCCGGATGCGGTCGTCCTGCATCATTCGTTGGGCTTCAGCGGCGAGAACTTTGGGTTGGTGCAGATCGCCGGCGGCGGCATGGGCCAGCAGTTCAGCATCCGGCATGCTGGCCCAGAGGAAATAACTTAACCGGCTGGCCAGTTCATAGTCGGTCAGGGGCAGTGCGCTCTTGCCGGGGGCTGGATTGCCGTTGGGCGAAGTCATCCGAAAGCAAAAAGAAGGCGACATCAACACGCTGGCCACGGAGAAGCGGATGGCATCTTCATGGGTGACATTCTGCGCGCGCAGAGTGTCGTAAAAGTCAAGCAGGTCATCCTTTTCTGCTTGCGACAGCGGTCGGCGAAAGGCGCGGGCAGTAAAGTCTAACAGCGATTGAAGGTGGCTGAACTCCGCCGCTTTTTGCTGCTGCTCCAGTGAACGAATGTTGGCATTCATGTCCACAAAGTAGTTCTGCACTTGCTGGTTTACGGTGCCCCCGAGGTTGAAACTTTTCACCTTGGTTAGATACACATCGCCCAATTTCTTAATCACTGGCGTGGTGGCGATGGTGTCATCTTCAGGGCGAAATTCATTGAACTCGGGACTGGTCATCAGACTCGGCGGCTCGGCGCGTTCAAACCAGAGAAACTGTTTGTACTGTCGCACGGGTTGTTCCGTGATGAAATTCAATTCATTCCAGAGTTGGTCCAGGTGGCGTTTTTGCGGGTCATCGAGGACCAAATTGTACAGTGGCGCGTCATCGCGAAAATAGCCCATCTGGCTGTGGAATCCAGCCGTCAACAAGCGATGGCCGGACAAGTCTGAATCGATATCTTTCTTGGCCGTCAAAAACATGCGGGCGCGTTCCCAGACGACAAAGGCGTCAGGGAAGATGGCGCAAAATTGTTTGAAGGAATTTTCGTAGCGGTCACGGATCAGCACACTATCAGGTATCAGCAAGGCTGGGTCGGTCTTGGCATAGCCCGACATGTCCAGTTGCTGCGCGTTGCCTGCATAGGTCAGGCGATTGGACGCATATTGCCGGTCTTTCCAGAGCACGATGGTTTGCGAGCCCTCCGCGAGTTTGTTGCTGTTCGGCACCAGGTTGGCGAATTCCGGCTTTACCAAGGGACGCAAGCCCAGGATGAGGTCGCGGATGTACCCGCAACCGACGCGAACGTCAGCTGGTTCTTTCCCGTGCTCGGGCGCAGGCAGTTTCCACCAACGGGCCTGGACCGCTGCCAAGGGGCCAACTTTTTCGTCGGGCTGATTGAGTACGGCCCAGATGGTGTTGAGATACTTGGGGCTGAGATTGGCATCCTTGGCAAAGTCGGCGAGAGTCGCAAAACGTTTGCCCAATGCGGTGCGGTTCTGGTAGCGCCAGGCGGCCAAAAAGTAATCGGCGTAGTCGAGATACTCCGCTACGTAGGTGCCCGCTGGCAAACTGATGGTCAGGCCGAGTTGTTTGTAGTAATCCACGACGAGGTGGACGGCGTAGTTGTCGCGGTCTTCATCTGACACCATGGGGTTAAGCGCAAAGGTGAAGCCGTCTGGCTTGAAAACAATGTGGTCGGCCACTGACTGGGCGGCATCCAGGTATTTTTTGACCAATTCGGGCGACATGGTCAGCGATTCCCCGGAGTTGTCAAAGCCGGCCTCGTTGGCGGGATCGACAGGAAATTCTTTCGCCGGTTGGATGTCCACACCGGTGAGGTCGCGAATGGTATAGTCGTATTCTGCATTGCTCAGCCGATGGGCAAAGACCAACCCCGGGTCGCCCGCGTTGTTTTTGGATTCGACCGCCTGCATGGCCTCAATCCAGTCAATGATGGGCTTCAATTGCGCCGCTGTTGGATGGGTGTCGGCATTGTCCGGTGGCATCTCCCCGCGCTTGAGTTTGCCGAGCACCGTGTTCCAGCGGCGAAAGTCTTTTACCACTGAATCAAGATTGGTATACGCATTCAACTTGAGTCCCGCGTTCTGAACATCATCCCCATGGCACTCAAAACAATTGGCATCAAGAAAGGGGCGAACTACGGACTGAAACTGGGCGTCCAACTGCTCCGGCGTAGGGCTGGCCGCAGGCTGCGCAGACGGGACGGTTTGCGCATACAAAGCCAGACCGAGGAGGCCACATGGCATGGCAATGGAGAGGATGCTAAATCGTTTCCACATCGGAAATGGAGAATGAAGGAACAGGCGAGAATAAGGTGGGGTACCGTATTTTGGGCGTGAGGATAGGTAGCCACTCTACAACCCCAAGCAGCAAGTGTCAATTATCTGACATCCAAACCCGGCCCAGAGCTGGAGTCAAAATGGGACGTAGGTGAGGGCTGATTTACGCAGATGTGTCAAGTCGAGCATTCTCCCATCGCGCTATAAGCGGGGCGCGTTTTAAGCAGATGATGAGGATATTCGCTAATGTGCAGGCGGTGGCTTGTCACCATCCCAGCCGCCGCCGAGAGCTTTCATCAAAAGCACACTTGAGACGAGGCGTTCGTTCAGAATCTGTTCGGCAGTGAGCTGGTTCGTCAAGAGGGTCCGGTCAGCATCGATTACAGTCAAATAGTCTATCAATCCTTGCTGGTATTGCAATTGAGTGAGCCGGACATAATCCTGTGAGGCCGCGACTGCCGCATCCTGGTCCTTGGCCTCGTCTGCGCGGGAATGCAGATCGGTCAGGGAATTTTCCACATCCTGATAAGCAGACAGAACCTGGATGCGATACTGTGCCACCAATTGCTTGTAGACCGCCTGTTGTTGGTCAAGGTTGGCTGATAATTTGCCGCCGTTGAACAGCGGGAAGCTCACGCTGGGGCCCAGCGACCAAATGCGGCTGCTCCAATCGAGCAGGTTGGAGCTTTTAATGCTTTCAAAGCCGGCGTCGCCGGTGAGCGATAATTGCGGGTAGAACTCGGATACGGCCACGCCGATTTGTGCGCTCGCAGCAGCCAGACTGGCCTCGGCCTCGGCCACGTCAGGACGGCGGAGCAGGAGATCAGCCGGCAAACCGGCGGGGATGACGGGCGGTTCAACATCCAACGCGTTGGCGGCAAGGGTGAAATCTGCCGGCGCGTGGTTCAAGAGAATGGCGATGGCAAATTCCTCCTCGTCGCGCTGGCGGCCAATTTCCAACTGTTGGGTCTTGGTGGCATCAAGCAAAGCTTCCGCGGAAGCGACGTCGCCTTCGCTTTCAAGCCCGGCATGGAATTGTACGTTGGTCAAATCCAGTTGCTTCTGGTAGGTCGCGACGGTGTCGGACAGTGTTTTATATTGGGTGTCGTAGGAGCGTAGCGTGAAATAATCCTGAGCGAGGTCGGCCTCGAGGGTTTGCCGAACAACTTCCAATTCGGCCTGCGAAGCCCGTACCTGCGCATTGGCGGATTCGACTGACCGGCGAACCTGGCCCCAGATGTCCACTTCATAAGTTAAGTCAAAGGGCAGCAGATAATTGGTGAACGTGGAGCCGTTGGAGAAGTTGTTGACGTTGACATTGGCCGAGGTGTGCTCACGTGTGACCGATGGGTCGAAGGAAATCACCGGATAAAAAGCGCTCATGATTCCCTTGGCAGCGGCCCGCTCCTGCTCCACGCTGGCCATTGCTGCCTGGATGGATTGATTTTCCTTCAGGGCTTCATCTTCGAGTAGGTCCAACTGTGGATCATTAAAAAGCTGCCACCAATCCTGGCCCAACTGCGGCGCGGCTGTTTCCGCGCCGGTCGCGCTTTTGTAAGCAGTTGGGGTTGGTACCGTTGGCCGATGATAATCGGGGCCGACGGAACAACTGGCCAAGGCTGTCGCCAAAAGCGCTGCCAGCAGGCGAAGAGAAGGGTGGGGCTGATAACTCGTTTCGTTCATGACAAATTCAAGGGTGAGTGCCTGGCGCTGAGGGGACACCCATTGGGGATTGGGCAGTCGCCGCATGGCGGGCCGGGCGCAACCGACGGCACCAGTTTTGGAACCGATCGAGATAAATATACACCACGGGTGTCGTATACAAAGTAAGCATTTGGCTGAAGAGCAATCCCCCCACGATGGCAATCCCCAGCGGTTGGCGCAGTTCGAATCCCGTGCCGCTACCCAAAGCCAGCGGCAACCCGCCGAGCATGGCGGCCATGGTCGTCATCATGATGGGGCGGAACCGCCTCAAGCAGGCCTGATAGATGGCCTTTTCAGGAGTCTCGCCATGGCGTTCCGCTTCCAGGGCAAAATCAATCATCATGATGGCGTTTTTTTTGACAATGCCGATCAGCAGAATAATTCCAATCAAGGCAATGATGCTAAGATCAACTTTGAAAAGGAGCAGGGACAATAGCGCACCCACACCCGCTGAAGGCAGCGTCGAAAGGATCGTCAGCGGGTGAATCAGACTTTCATAAAGAATGCCGAGAACAATATAGACGCTCGCCAGCGCCGCCCAGATGAGAACGGGCTCATTCGCAAGAGAGTCTTGGTAGGCCTGGGCGGTGCCAAAAAATTTTCCGCGCAACGTCGGTGGCACGCCCATCTCCCGCTGGGCCTGCGCAATTTCGGTCACAGCGGTGCCGAGCGAAAATCCCGGTGCCAGATTGAAAGAAAGGGTGACGGAAGGAAACTGCCCCGAGTGATTAACCGCGAGTGACGTGGTGTTCGGAGCGTAGTGGGTAATGGCGGACAAGGGCACCTGCGAATTGTTCGTGCCCTGAACATAAACATATTTTCTCCCCTCCGGGCTTTGCCAGAATTTAGGTTCAACTTCCATTACCACGTAATATTGGTTCAAAGGCGTGTACATGGTGGAAACCTCGCGTTGGCCAAAGGCGTCGTAAAGGGCGTTGTCCACCGCCTGGGCGGTGATGCCGAGCCGCGAAGCCGTGTCACGATCTACGGTGAAGGGTGCGGCCAGCCCGCTGTCTTGTTCGTCACTGTTAACATCAACCAGACCAGGCAGATGCTTGATTTTATCGAGCATAAGGGGCGACCAGGTGTTGAGTTCCGCCAGGTCGTCGTCCTGCAAAGTGTATTGATATTGAGCGCTGCTCGAGCGACCGCCGACCCGCAAGTCCTGCACTGATTGCAAATACAAGGTGGCCCCGGGAATATGCGCCAGTTTGCCACGCAAGCGGGCAATGACCTGGTCTGCAGTAAGCTTGCGCACGCCCTGCGGTTTGAGCGTGACGAACATGCGCCCGGAATTGACGGCCGAGCTGCCACCGGCAAAGGCCAGGACGGTGTCCACGGCCGGATCCTGTCCAACTCCCGTGGAAAAACTTTTGACCAACTGGCTCATGGCTTGAAAGGAGATATTCTGATCTCCCACAATGCTGCCGGTCAGACGCCCAGTGTCTTGTTGGGGGAAGAATCCTTTGGGCACGATTATGTAGAGGTAGATGGTGACGCACACGGTGGCCAGTGTCACAATGATCATCATGAATTTGTGGCGCAGGACCCACCCAAGGCTGCGCTCGTAGCCACCCAAAATGGAATCAAAGCATCGTTCGCTGAATTGGTAGAGACGTCCATGTTTTTGGGCATCCTTGGGCTTAAGCAGGATGGCGCACATCATAGGCGTGGTGGCCAGGGAAACGACCATCGAAACCGCGATGGCGACCGATAAAGTCACGGCGAATTCGCGAAAGAGTCGGCCCACAATTCCACCCATCAACAGAATGGGGATGAATACCGCGATCAGGGACACGCTGATGGACAGAATGGTAAAACCAATTTCGCGCGCCCCCTGTAGGGCAGCAGCGCGGGGCGCCACGCCTTCCTCGATGTGCCGGATGATATTCTCAATCACCACGATCGCGTCGTCGACCACGAAACCGGTGGCGATGGTCATGGCCATGAGCGAAAGATTGTCTATGGTATAGCCGGCCAGATACATGAACCCAAAGGTGCCGAGGAGTGACACCGGCACCGCAATGCAGGGAATGAAGGTCGTACGCAGGTCGCGCAGAAAGAGAAATACGACCAGTGCCACGAGGCAAAGCGAGCAAAGCAGTGTCAGTTGCACGTCTAGCACCGAAGCCCGGATGGTCGGCGTGCGATCCATTCCCACCGAGATTTTGATGCCTGCGGGAATTGCCGCTTGCAGCTCGGGAATCAGTGCGCGCACGCGGTCTACGGTGTCAATAATGTTGGCATTGGGCTGGCGCATGATGATGACCAGCACCGCCGGTTTGCCATTTGATAGACCCATGGTGCGAACATCCTGAACGGAGTCAGTCACGGTCGCCACATCGGCCAGGCGAACGGGAGCGCCATTCTTATAGGCAACAATCAGGGGGCGGTATTGCGCGGCCTTAAGTAATTGATCGGTTGTGCTGAGCGCAATCGTCTGCCGATTATCAGCGAGTGAGCCTTTGGGCGTGTTGGCATTCGCGCTGGCCAGGGCCGTGCGCACATTTTCCAACCCCAAGCCTTCGCTATTGAGCAAGGTCGGGTTGACATCCACCCGCACGGCTGGCAACGCGCCGCCGCCCAAACTGACCTGGCCCACGCCTTCCACTTGCGAGAGCTTTTGCTGTAAAATTGAGTCGGCGGCGTCATACATTTGCATCGGACTATAAAGGTCCGAGGTCAGGGCCAGAATCAGGATTGGGGCATCAGCAGGGTTGACTTTGCGCCAGGTGGGTTTGATGGGTAAATTGGCGGGTAGATTGCCGGCCGCTGCATTGATGGCGGCCTGGACATCGCGTGACGCCGCGTCAATGTCGCGGTCGAGGTCAAATTGCAGCGTAATGGAGGTCGACCCCAGGTAGCTGGTCGAAGTCATTTCGGAGACCCCGGCAATGCGGGTGAACTGGCGCTCAAGGGGAGTGGCCACGGATGAAGCCATCGTTTCGGGGCTCGCTCCTGGCAACGATGCCGACACGCTGATCGTGGGGAAATTCACCTGCGGCAGCGGTGAAACCGGCAGTAAAAAGTATGCCAGAAAACCCGCCAGCGCAACCGACAGGGTCAGCAAAGTGGTGCCAATAGGCCGGCGAATAAATGGCTCCGAAATATTCATGACTCTTGAATAACCGGTTTCGACGGCACGGGCTGGGTGGCTGGCTCTTGTTCAGTAACGGTTTCCGGCTTGGTGTCAGTGATCAGGCCGAGACGCCGACCAACCCGGTCAAAGGCCAGATAGATTACCGGCGTCGTATAAAGAGTGAGCATTTGGCTGAAAATCAGGCCACCCACAATGGAAATGCCCAGTGGGCGGCGCAGTTCCGCACCCATGCCGGAACCAAGCGCCAGCGGCACACCCGCGAGCAGCGCAGCCATCGTGGTCATTAAAATCGGCCGTAAGCGCAGCAAGCATGCTTGGTAAATCGCCTCGCGCGGCGGCTTGCCCTGCTGACGTTCGGCGTCGAGGGCAAAGTCGATCATCATGATCGCGTTTTTCGCCACGATGCCGATCAGCAGCACGATGCCAATCAGGGCAATCACGCTAAAGTCGTTGCCGGTCAATCGGAGGGCCAGCAACGCACCGACCGCCGCTGACGGGAGCGTGGACAATATCGTGATGGGGTGAATATAGCTTTCGTACAGAACTCCGAGAACCAGATATACGGTGATGATAGCTGCAAGAATCAGCAGCGGTTCATTCGCCAGGGAAGCTTCAAAGGCTTGGGCTGTGCCCTGGAAGGATGCTTCGATGCTGGCCGGCATCGCCAGGTCGTGCTGGAGTTTATCAATGCTGCTTACCGCATCGCCCAAAGACACGTTGGGCGCAAGGTTGAACGAGATGGTTACCACCGGAAACTGGCCTTGATGGTTGACGGTCAGTGGCGTGTTGGACTGCTCAATATGTGCGATTGTGCTTAATGGCACCGAGCCACCAGTGCCGGATTGAATGAAAATTTGATCCAAGTCCTGCGGATTGCGTTGGAAACCCGGCGTCACTTCCAGGACGACATGATACTGGTTTAGTTGCGTAAAGATCGTGGATACCTCGCGTTGCCCGAACGCGTCGTACAACGCATCGTCAATGGCCTGCGGGGTAATGCCAAGGCGCGAAGCCGTGTCGCGGTCAATGACTAATTGGACCTGCAGTCCGAGGTTTTGTTGGTCACTGGCAACGTCACGCAGCTCGGGCAGGGCTTGGAGTTTTGCCACAAAGCGGCTAACCCAGGAGTTCAATTCGTCGGTATTGGGGTCTTCGAGGGTATATTGGAATTGCGTGCGGCTGACGCGGTCATCCACGGTCAGGTCTTGCACGGGTTGCATATAGAGAGTGATGCCGGAAACGGCATCCGCCAGCCGCGGTTGGAGTCGGCGAATGACATCGCTGGCGCTGATCTTGCGCACATTTACTGGCTTAAGATTAATTTGGATGCGCCCGCTATTGAGCGTGTTGTTGATGCCGTCGATTCCGATGAATGAGGAAAGATTGTCGACGGCGGGATCCTGTAGAATGATTTTGGCCAAAGCCTGCTGCTGTTCAGCCATCGCCGTAAAAGAGATGCTTTGCGATGCTTCCGAGATGCCGAGAATTTCACCTGTGTCTTGCACGGGGAAAAAGCCCTTGGGGATGTCCAGGTAGAGATAAACGGTCAGGCCCAACGTCGCGGCGGCTATAATCAGCGTTACGGTTTGATGCTTCAAGACCCACGTCAGTGAGCGACCATAAGCGTCGATCACCGCCTGGAACGCCCGTTCGGAGGCGCGAAAGAGCCGGCTTTGTTTTTCGGCCGGCTTATGGTGCAACAGCCGCGCGCACATCATGGGCGTAAGCGTCAATGAAACGAAAGCTGAAACCACGATCGTCACCCCGAGAGTGATGGCAAATTCGCGAAACAAACGCCCGACAACGTCGCCCATGAATAACAAGGGAATGAGTACCGCGATCAGAGTGAAACTGAGGGAGACGATGGTGAAGCCGATTTGCTCCGAACCCTTGAAGGCGGCCTCGAGGGGCTTCATACCCTCTTCGACATAACGGGTGATGTTTTCGATCATCACGATGGCGTCGTCCACCACAAAGCCCGTGGCGATGGTCAGGGCCATGAGCGTCAGGTTATTCAGGCTGTAACCGAGCAGATACATCACCCCAAAAGTGCCGACCAGCGACAACGGAACTGCGACGCTCGGGATAAGCGTGGCGGGAATGTTGCGCAAAAACAGGAAGATCACCATTACGACTAACGCAATTGTCAGTAGCAGTTCGAATTGCACATCGGACACCGAGGCGCGGATGGTGATGGTCTGATCGGTCAGGATGGAAAGATTGATGGACGAGGGTAGCGAAGCCTGTAATTGCGGCAGCAACTTTTTGACTCGGTCCACTACTTGGATGGTGTTGGCGCCCGGCTGGCGCTGGATATTGACGATGACAGCCGGAACCTGGTTCATCCAGGCGGCCTGATTGGTGTTTTCAATACCATCAGTGACGGTGGCCACATCGGCCAGGCGCACTGGCTCGCCTTTGCTATAGGCAACGATAATGGGACGGTATTGATCGCTGGAGAGCAACTGGTCGTTGGCCCCGATGGTATAGGACTGACTTGGGCCATCGAAATTGCCTTTGGCTTGGTCCACATTCGCGGCGGCAATGGTAGCGCGGATATTTTCCATGCTCAGGCCAAGCGATGAAAGGATCGTGGGATTGGCCTGGATGCGGACGGCCGGTTTTTGGCCGCCACTAATGCTCACCAAGCCCACACCCGACAGTTGCGAAATTTTGCCCGCCAGTCGTGTATCAGCCAAGTCTTCCACTTTGGAAAGCGGCAGGGTAGTGGAGGTCAGGGCAAGGGTCAGCACCGGGGCATCCGCCGGGTTAACTTTGCTGTAAACCGGCGGGTTGGGCAGATCGCTGGGCAGGTAGCTGGACGCGGCATTGATGGCGGCCTGCACTTCCTGCTCGGCAACATCAATATCCAGGTCGAGCGAAAATTGGAGGGTGATGGTTGAACTGCCATTGGAACTGGACGAGGTCATCTGGTTCAGTCCGGGCACTTCGCCAAACTGCCGTTCCAGTGGTGCGGTGATGGACGAGGCCATCACCTGCGGGCTCGCGCCTGGATAGAAGGTGACGACCTGGATGATCGGGTAATCCACTTCAGGCAATGCCGATACCGACAACTGCAGGTACGCCACGGCGCCGCCCAGCAGGATCGCCACCATTAGGAGCGAAGTCGCAATGGGGCGCAGGATGAATTGCCGCGACGGGCTCATTCGGCTGACTTCGCGGTTTGGGGTTTGGCGTTGGGCTTGGCGACGGTCACTGCGGTGCCAGGTTGCAGCTTGTCAAAGCCGTCGGTCACGACCATTTCCCCATCGGCCAAGCCGCTCGTAATCACTTCCTGATCACCTTCCACGTGTCCGGGTACGACCGTGCGCTGCTCAATGGTGTTATCAGGCTTGACCACGTAAACAAAGGAAGACTGCGGGCCAATTTGCACTGCGGCAGCGGGTATGATAACCACTTTGGGCAGGGTATCCAACAGCAGCCGGACATTGACAAATTGATTGGGGAATAATGATTCGTTTTCGTTCGGGAAAATGGCTTTCAACTGAAAGGTGCCCGAGCCTTGGTTGACTTGGTTATCGAGCGCCAGCAGCGTGCCATCGGCCAGCTTTTTAGAAAGATCGTGATTATAGGCCGTCGTCGCCAAAGTTTGATGCGCCAGAACCTTCGCCTGCACTTCGGGAATGTCATCTTCCGGCAGGCTGAAAACCACGGTAATCGGCTGTAACTGGGTGATGACAACCAAGGTTGTATTGGCGCTGATTTGGTTGCCCGCGTCTACTAATCGTAACCCGACCCGGCCATTTATCGGCGAAGTGATTTCACAATAAGAAAGGTTAAGCTTTGTCGCGTCCACCTGTCCCTGGTCGGATTTGACTGTACCTTCGTCCTGCAGCACCGTGGCCTTTTGCGTATCGATTGTCTGCACAGGGATGGCTTCCTTGGCTTGCACATAACGGTCCAATTCCAGTTGGGCGTTTTGGAGCATGGCCTGATCGCGCGCCAGGGTGCCTTCATCCTGGGTCAGTTGAACCTGAAATGGCTGGGGATCGATTTCACACAATAAATCACCTTGATGCACTTCCTGCCCTTCGGTGTAGGCCACCTTTACCAGCTCGCCACTTACCCGCGCCTGCATGGTATCGGTATTAAGCGCCGTGACGGACCCTAATCCATAGAGGTAAACCGGCATGTCCCCCGTTTTGGCGGCGATTGCCACCACTGGCACGCCCTTGGCCGCAGCGCTCTGCGCGTTTTTAGTCGCGTTGGCACTCGATCGGCCAAAACAAAAATATGCTACGACAATTCCTAAGCCTATGCAGATCAGTATGATAATCCATCTGAATCGTCGCGAAGTTGGTTTGCCTTTCGGCGTGGTTGTATTGTCCGACACAGCGGGAGTTAGGGGAGGGGTGGGGTGAGCAGGGTCGACCGCATTCATAAAAAAATGCAGGCTTTAATGCCTGCTGATTAGAAAATGACTCAATTTCAACACCGTTAGTTCCTTTGAACAATCAAAAAGATGTTAAATTAGCGCATAAATCGGGCTCCAAGTCAGGCGTTCGTTTTTACGCGGACTATATGTGCCTGAGTTTCATTTCGCAGGCTAGCTTTTTTAACACAGTGCAAAGTGCCGCGATTTCAAACTTACCAACCTGACCATCAGGATGCTTCTGGTGCGTATTAAGTGCTTGAATGATTTTGGCTCAGGTGATCACTGAGGCTATTAGAGAAAGGCTGGCGACCCGCTAAATCGATGGCACGCGTCAACCTTTCTTCATCAATGATCCAGCGCTTGGTCGTGTAGATCGGATAATTGCCGCGCCATTCATCCGGGGTCAGATTGACGGTGGTCAAATTTGCGCCGGAGCGCAGAGCCCTGACATAACCGGTGATGTCGCCGTTGCCGAACGCGCTGACGGCAGGGATAATGTGCTTGGGGTTGCGCAGGCGTAAAAGAGCCAGGCAATTCAGCGCCGTTTCAAGGTCGCCGGCCGGGGCATCCGCCAACGGCGTATGACTTCCGGGAATAAAGGGACTGACGCTGGATCCGGCGAGCGGCAATTCGGAAATTAACTTGATGGAAGCGGCGAGAGATTCCAAAGTTTCACCCGGCAATCCGGCAATGAAGCCGGAGGAGACTCGCCAGCCAGTGGCCGCCAGCCGGCGAATGGTATCGAGGCGAAGCGCAAGTTTTCCGGGTGCTTCCAATCGCCGATAAGTTTCCTCATCGGCAGTTTCAAATTTGATGATATAAAAAGTGGCGCCGGCTTCGCGTAATTCGTCGCATAATTTAGCGTCGAGTGTCCCCAACCCGACGCTGAGGCCAAGCTTGGTGTGCTTCCGTAATTCTTTGAGCAGGGGCAGTACAATCTCTCGCACGGCTTTGGGGTCTTCACCGGCCTGCAGGTTAATATCGGTAACATAAGCCGGACGACGGTTAATCAGAGTTTCGCACAGCACGTCCAATGGAATGCGATAACGCTCCAGCTCAGCCCGGCTGCGCCGCATTCCGCAATAATGACAATTTTGACGGCAAAAATTTGAGATTTCCACCACACCGCGGACAAATATCTGGTTACCAAACTCCGCGCGGGTGAGGGCTTCGGCTTGCTCGTGCAAGTACGCCTGCTCCGTTCCGCGCATCTGCAGCATTTCCTGCAATGATGACGCATCGTTAGTGGATGCAGTCGACTGATGTGCTGGCAGGAGTGAATTCATGTCTCAATCCGGATTTCGCGCATGTGAAGCCAACGGCCGATTATAATGGAGGCTGCCACGGTGGCACCCATTACCGCGATGAAAATTATTGCCGCATGGGCCGGTTTCCATCCCATGGGTAGCGTACTGATGGCGATGGCTACGGTGGCAAAGCCAACCACCCAAAGCAGCGTAATTATCTGATTCGCCCGAAAAAATGAATGCCGCTCACGAATGTGCTCCGGCGCGTAGCGCTGGGCGTAGGCAAGAGTAAAGGGCCGGCCAAGGACTACCGACAAAATCGCCGTCATCGCGAGCACTGCCGGGCACAAGGCCAGGAGAAGCTGCGCTGGCATTTTTTGCGCGAGCCCCGTGAAGGCAATGATACTATAAAGCAAAAAATAAAGGGCAATACCGGCATCAAGCGGCGGCAACGCCAATCGGACTCGCCAATATAATAGCACAAAAACCGTCAAAGCCAGCGGAGCCGCCCATAGCAGGGACCATTCCTGGGTAACCCCAAAAGCCACCCACGGCAAAATACCGGCCCACCAAGGCATCGTCGGCGTAAGCACGGGACGGGAGCGATTAAAGAAGGAATTCATTCTGGTTGCTTTATAAAAAGTATCATCGCCAGGTCAATGTGACAAGATTTGCAGAACCACTACTTATGGGGTGTTACCCTACTTTGTTTTTCCTATTTTCCTCTAGTGCGGTCCAATGTGCGGTTCAGCCATGCCTCAATCAAGGCCAATTTATTTGCTAAGGGAATTAATCCCTGCCTAAAATCGTCCCAGTAATATGCATTACGACGCAATTGTCATCGGCGCCGGCCCGGCGCGTGCCGGACAAAAAGTGCTGGTGGTGGAAAAAGAAAAATTTCCGCGCTTTCGCATTGGCGAATCACTCCTGCCCGCCGGCAACCAATATCTTCAAAAAATCGGCGTGTGGGAAAAAGTTTGTGCGGCCGGTTTTGTCGAAAAATACGGGGCTGAGTTTTACGACGGCAAGACGGGCCGGGGTATCCATATCATCTTCGCCAACGGTCTCTTTGGCGGTCCGCCCATGACGTTCCAGGTGGAACGGGCAGTCTTCGACCAGTTATTGTTGGAACATGCGAATTCCTGCGGCTGCGAGTCGCGCATGGAGACGCGGGTGACGAGTGCCCGCCGTGAAAAAAACATCTGGCACGTTGAACTGGCCGGAGCCGCAGCGGGCAGCGTGACAGCCGATTGGATTTTGGATGCCAGCGGGCGCGACGCCGTGATGGGTCGGATATTGTCGGTGCCGCGTGATTCATTGAATTATCCCAAGCGCATCGCCATCTACAATCACTTTGCCGGTGTCCCGCGCCGTACTGACCGCCGCGGTGGTAATATCCACATTTTTAGTCTTCCAGGTGGGTGGTTTTGGGTTATCCCGCTGGCCGGCGGCAAAACTTCGGTCGGATTGGTCATGCAGTTGGACGAAGCCGGCGGGGGACAGTTGCGCAACCCGGAGGAAGTATTTTGGCGCATGGTGCGCGAGACCAAGCTGCTTCCGGAAATGATGGAAAAGACCCAACCGTTGGATAAGTACCGCGTTACGGCGGACTACTGCTTTTGTCATTCGCATTTTGCGGATGAACGATTGTTTATGATCGGCGATGCCGCCAGCTTCATTGACCCAACTTTTTCTACCGGGGTCAGTTTGGCCTGCGCGTCAGCCAGCCGCGCCGTGGAGACGATACTGCGCCTTAAGCGCACCGGGCGGCCCTTTAATCGCCATGAGCAAGCCCGCTTCACGCATTACATGAAGGATCGCATTCGTACGGTCCGTCGGTTAGTCGAGTCGTTTTACGACCCGGCCAGCTTCGAAATTTTCATGCAACCCACCAATCGCCTGAAAATTTTTCCAGCCGTCAACGCTGTCATGGCAGGTCATCATTCTTTGCCATGGAAGGCCCGCTGGCGTTTTCAAATTTTTCTCGCAGCATGCTCCATCAACCGTTTCATGCGCCATCGGCCTGGCAAAGAGGTGACCACGTGAACGTCGAACGCCCCCCGTCAGCGCTTGATCCTGCGCAATTGCGTCAGCTATTTGACGACAGCGCCGGGATCTATGATCGCGTAGACGCACTCGGCTCCTGCGGACGCGGTCTGCACTACCGGCAGGAAGCGTTGGGCCGGGCTGGCTTGCAACCAGACGCACGCGTGCTGGATGTTGCCTGTGGTACTGGATTGATGAGCCTTGCCGCCTCGCAACTGACGCATGGGCGGGTAACGCTTGTCGGTGTGGATCCCAGCCCCGGCATGTCTGCGAGGGCTCGCGCGAAATTGTCCCTCGAATTTCATGAAGGTGTGGCGGAAGCTCTGCCGGTGCCCAACACAGACTTTGATTTTGTAATGATGGGTTATGCATTGCGGCATGTGGCCGACTGGAACCGCGCTTTTCTTGAATTCTCCCGTGTGTTGAAGCCCGGCGGCCGTTTGCTGTTGCTGGAAATAACCCGCCCCGCCAGCCGCAGTGGGAAAATTGTTTTTGACGGGTATTTTGGCGGTGTATTGCCCGCGCTGGGCTTGCTCGCCACGGGCCGACTCAGCGCCTGGCGGCTCTATCGCTATTATTGGCGTACGATGGCCGCCGCCCGCCCGCCGTCGGCGGTTCTTGCGGCACTTGGCCAGGCGGGTTTCACTGCGGTCAGGCATAAGTTGAATTATGGTTGCATGAGCGAATTTACCGCGAAGAAAATTTAAGCTTCATTTAATAATTCATGGAAAGCCTCAACGATCGCGGCGGCGAATTATGGCGGCTATGGCGGCGAACGGCGGTGCGTCGGCCTCGGGTAAGTTTGCTTTTGGACGCTGCGGCCAATCGTGCCTTCAGTGCTGCTGAGATTAATTTAGCAGCCGAAACGGTATTTCACTCCGGCAATTTTGCGCATACGGGCGGCTGCGTAGCCTGGGTGCTGCCCAATGGACTGGATTGGCTGGCGATTTTTCTGGCGTCACAAAAGGCAAACTGGGCGGCGTTGCCGCTGGATCCCGGTTTTAATGCGCCTCACGGACGGGAACTTGCCACGCAGCTTGGCGCAACCCATTGGTGGGATGGGCAAGCGCTTTCGCCACTTCACGCGTCCACCCGCCGCTGGCGCGGGATTGCGATTGTAAAAGTGACTTCCGGTTCGACGGGTCAAGCGGCAGCGGTTCCCTGTCAGGCGAGACATCTCTTGGCTGACTATCAACACATTCGCGCGGGCATGGGGCTGCGACCACGCGATAAAAACCTCGGGCTAATTCCCTTTGGTCATTCGTATGGATTGGGCAACCTTTTGCTGCCATTCTTGGTCGATGGAATTCCCATCATCGCCGCTGCCGATTACACCATCGCGCAAATTGGTGAATGGGCTGAACGTTACCGTCCGACGGTGTTTCCCTCGGTGCCAGCCGTCTTCAAACTTCTTGCTGAAACTACGGTTGGCAACTGTCTCAGCAAACTGCGCCTGGCCATTTCTGCCGGTGCGCCACTACCCGCCAGCGTCGCGCAAGCCTTCTTTTGTCGCTTTGGCCGGAAGATTCACAATTTCTACGGAGCGTCCGAAACCGGCGGTATTTGCTATGACCCAACGGGGCGTGCTTCGCTCTCGGGCCAAAGCATTGGACGGCCTTTGCCCGGTGTGCGGATAAAATTGCGCGCGGGTCGGGTGCAGGTATTCAGTACAGCGGTTGCCACTCGCCGAGGAAATTATTTGTTGCCGGATTGCGGACACTGGAACGAAGCGGGCGAACTGGTACTAACGGGGCGGGTTGGACAACAAGCCAATATCGCTGGTCGTAAAGTTGTTCCCGCTGAAATTGAATCCCTTCTGCGCACCGTGCCCGGAGTAACTGATGCCTGGTGCGGCATCGGCTCGCGCGGAGGCCGCGATTTTCTTGTCGCCGCTGCGGAAACCTCCATTCCAATAAGCGAACTGACGAATGTCCTGGCTGAGCGTTTACCCCGATGGAAGCATCCTCGCAGGTGGCTTGCCCTGCCTCTTTTTCCACGCACCGCTCGCGGCAAAATAGATACGGGCGCGCTGAGCCGTCTGCTACCTATGCAATAAATTCAAGCTGGAGAAACTTATTAGGGGTTTAATTGCACCTTCACGGTCATGAAGCCGTGATTATCTTCAAGATTCGCATCGCCGTCATTGATTCCCAACATCAGTTCTCCGTCTTGATTCATGGTGATGATGGAGGATGCGCCAATAAAAAACTTATCAATTCCCACGCGGCCGACCAAGGCGCCCCAAGGAGCATTTGGCACCCGGCGTTCCACGCCCCAATAACCCGATCCAAATATTCCGGCTTGCCCGCCATCAGCGGTGCGATTTACCCCGGGGGATTCACCCCAAGTGCCTTCCGCAGTAAAACGAATCTTTTGGCCGGTCTTGACCTGAATTCCAGTCGCAACCCATGGTGCACGGGCGTCCACAGTAATCTGATAAGCATCGAAGCCGAGACTGGTTATCGTGGCCGGTTGAATGGGTAATCCTGGTTGATCAATATAACATCCGGTGCACAATAAAAGCGCGAGCAAGACGGAGCGGCTGCGTAATTTGGCAAATCGATAAGACGGGAAGTTCATGTGCAAACGTAATTTCATAACGAGGATTTCGCAAACGACCGGAAAATAAACGAGCAAAATTAACGGAATTATTACAATTTGGGACGCGGATATACCTGCTCATCTCAGCAGCTATTGCAGGTAGTATGGAACCTTCACCATTGCCCTCTGGCTAACTTGCATTCACTTCGCTGCCTTGGTGTTTGCCATGATGATTTCACCTTCCGCCAACGAAGTTTCGTCGCGAAAAATTTGAACCTGAAATGTGGCTAGTTCTGGCCAGGCGGCAATAAGTCGGGCAATAATTTGTAACTTTTGTCCGGGAAAGGCCGGCTGGCGGACCCGAAATTTTTTGATTTCAACCAGTTGCAACGGCGTCGATGACGCAAATCCTGCATGGGCTGCCCACAACGCGCCGGCCATTTGCGCGCCCATTTCGGCGAAGTAAACTGCCGGCAGGAGTGGCTGGCCGGGAAAGTGGTCGCGGAAAATCGTCCAATCCGGGTCCAGCCATACGCTCCCGCGCAACAAAGGACCAGGCTCGGGTTCGGCAATTTCACTTACCAGCCGGAAACCCGGACCGTGAGGAAGGTGTGGTTGTTTCATGGGGAGGAGGTTCGAGTGGAATCGCCGAGACCGGCCCGAGTGATTTCCAGTCGGTAAAGATAAATAACAGTGAGGCCTGCTCGGTGAAGAAAATTTCAAGGCGCAGTGGATCAAACGTCAGGGCATTGACTGCAACCACGATGCGGCTCGGTTGGTTGGCGGCCGCGCTGGGTTTGACTGTCAGTTGGATTTGAACCACGTCCTGGTCACGTTGGGCAGACAGGGTAAAGTCCTTCTGCCAGGCGGAGGGAGGTTGACGAAAAAATTCCAGCAATGATTGCACCATGGGTGCAGCCACCACTTGGGGTGACCGGCCCGGGAATTTTTGCCCTACGCTATTATTCTGAATCCATACCTGGCCAACAATTGGCGCGGTGTAGGTCATATCGAGCGATGCTGGCGCGCGGTAAGCCAGGGTTCCATCGCTCGTAATCGGCGCAAGCAAGTCCGGACTGTGTGCTTCCTGGTGAAAATTGCCACTCCAGCCAGCGGTGTTCAGCCGGTGATCCGCATAGTTTTTCTGAAAAGCTTCCAGTTCCGCGCCGGCGACCGGCGTGGTCGCAACCGTAGTTTCCGGAGTCGTCGTGGCAAGAACACCCAGCGCGATTAGAATAATCGGAAACATGAGGCGAGTTTGGCTTCGGGTAGGTGAAAGGCAATTACTTACCCTTGGGCTTTATTCGCGAAAGCAATGCGGGCAGCCCAAGCGCCGCTGACAGAAAGGAACATAATACCCCCACGGCCAATACGACCCCAAAATTGCGCAGCGCTGGTTGCGCGCTAAAGCCACTCGTGCCGAAACCAATGATGGTAATTATCGCCACCAGTGCGAGTGGCCGGCCCAAACGTTGGCGGGCCGTCTGCCAGCGCTGTCCTTCCTGTCGGATGAAAAGCATGATGAAGATGCAAAAATCTTCACCCAGCCCAAATAAGATCGGCAGGCTGGCGAAAGCAGCCAAAGAAAGAGGCTCATGCACGGCGACCAATGCCGCCAGCCACCAGCCAACACCTGCCGCCATGGCCAGCAAC
>Ga0206838_10169_pt1 | contig 18862 bp, 12 predicted proteins | sample Alteio_BWOrgCont_26_FD_152879 | JGI IMG/M metagenome (GOLD analysis project Ga0206838, IMG submission 152879) | Enriched cells from forest soil in Barre Woods Harvard Forest LTER site, Petersham, Massachusetts, United States -... | ecosystem: Environmental > Terrestrial > Soil > Temperate forest >...
AAATGCGCAACACCATGAACGCAGCATTTCTTCCGGGAAACAGCACCGTTGAGATGAGGGAAGTGCCGGTTCCCGAGCCGGGGCACGGCGAGGTGCTGATTGAAGTCAAAGCATCCACCATCTGCGGTTCTGACATTCGCGCCATTTACCACGAGCATCTTGGCAAAGGCCCAGAGGGTTACCAGGGCGTGATTGCGGGCCATGAGCCTGCCGGCCTCATTATCCAGACCGGCCCCGGATGCCGCCGGTTCAAAGCAGGCGACCGCGTAATTGTCTATCACATTTCAGGCTGCGGCGTGTGCAACGATTGCCGGCGGGGATACATGATCTCGTGCACCAGCGCTGAATATCGACGCGCCTATGGCTGGCAGCGCGATGGCGGCATGGCGCCTTATCTGCTCGCCGAAGAAAAAGACCTCATTCTGCTGCCCGATTCGCTCACCTATCTCGACGGAGCGCAGGTGGCTTGCGGATTCGGCACCGTCTACGAAGCCCTTGAGAAAATCGGAATCAATGGCAACCACGCTGTGCTGATCACCGGCCTTGGCCCGGTCGGACTTGCCGCTGGAGCTTTGTGCCGCAAGCTGGGCGCAGAAAAGATTATCGGCATCGATATTGCACCCGAGCGTCGCGATATTGCCATGCGCCTCGGTCTATGCGATACGGTTCTCGCTTCCGGGCCTGACACTGTGAGCCTGGTGCGCGAGCTTACGGGTGGTTTCGGAGTCGAACGTGCGGTCGATTGCAGTGCCAATGCCGAGGCCCGCGCCACCGCCATCCGCGCCACCCGCAAATGGGGAAAGATGGTGATGGTCGGCGAAGGAGGCACTGTTACTTTCAATCCATCGCCCGACATTATCCACGATCAGAAAACCATCTACGGCTCCTGGGTCACTTCAACCTGGCTCATGGAGGAGTTGGTGGAGCGGCTGGTTCGCTGGAATCTGCACCCAGAAGAAATCGTCACCCACCGCTTCACTCTCGACCAGGCCGACCAGGCTTACAGTTTGATGGCCTCGGGTCGCTGTGGTAAGGTCGCGGTTTGCCCCACTGCGGAGTAAAAATGCACACAGCCCCAACCAGAAGCTCAACACCGCAAACTCCCGATGCTCCCCTTCTGCCGCGCACCGGCAGGCTGGCCTTTTTCCTGGTCACCGGCTTGTTCTTTCTGTGGGCGGTTCCGAACAACCTCAACGACATCCTCATCAAGCAGTTCATGAAGTCGTTCGAGATCAACCGCCTTCAGGCCGGTCTCGTGCAATCGGCGTTTTACCTCGGCTATTTTTGCCTGTCGATTCCCGCCGCCCTCACCATGCGCCGTTTTGGATACAAAACAGGCCTCCTGATCGGACTGCTGTTATACGCAACCGGAACTTTTCTCTTCTATCCAGCCGCGATGGCGCGAAGCTATCCGCTGTTCCTTTTCGCTCTGTTTGTCATAGCCAGCGGCCTTGGCTTTCTTGAAACGGGTTCCAATCCGCTCATCGCCCAGCTCGGAGATCCGTCAACCGCGGTTCGTCGGCTTAATTTTTCGCAGGCATTCAATCCCCTCGGCGCCATCAGCGGAGCTTTGATCGGCAGCGTCTTCATCTTGTCGGGTGTCGAGCCCGGCGCGGCCGATGTCGCGCACATGAAGGCCATTGGAATCTACGAGGGATTTCTGCGGCACGAGACCCTTCGCGTGATTGCGCCCTACATGGTTCTGGGCGTCGTAGTGCTGGTATGGGCCCTCCTGCTTCTCCGCACCAAATTTCCCGAAATCGAGGGCGACACTTCCGCAGTCGACGTACGCAAAAGCGGAGGCTACCTCAAGCTCTTTCGCTATCCGCACTTTCTCACTGCCGTCGTTGCGCAGTTTTGCTATGTGGGTGCGCAGGTCGCCACCTGGAGTTACTTCATCCAGTACTGCCAGGACTATACCCACGTGGCTGAAAAAAGGGCCGGCTTTCTGCTCGTTTGCACTCTGGGAGCCTTCGCCGTCGGGCGCTTCACTTCGAGCTACGTGATGAAACACTTCCATCCCGATAAGATGCTGGGCGCATTCGCCATCGCCAACGTGATGCTGTTGCTGGTCGGAATCCTGCAGCCGGGTTGGGTGGGATTGATTGCTGTACTCCTGACCAGTTTCTTCATGTCCCTCATGTTTCCCACCATCTTTGCCATGGGCATTCGCGATCTCGGCGAACATACCAAGGAAGGCTCGTCGCTGCTGATCATGTCCATAATCGGCGGCGCAGTTTTCACGCCGCTCGTGGGTCTGACTTACCAGGAGACAAAAAGCATGGCGGTGAGCATGGTTGTACCGCTCATCTGCTATATCGTCGTGGCTGGCTTCGCTTACTGGGGTGCGCACCTTGCACCGTTCGCGGAAACCGCACCAGTCGCAGGGCCGCGAGGTTCAGAGTGACTTCCCGTCCTGGAAACGAATCGGCAACGTGGGAGCAGCGGTTGCACCAGCTTCTGCCGCAGTACGGTCATCGTAACTGGATCGTGGTCGCCGACTCGGCGTATCCTTCGCAGTCCAACCCCGGCATCGAAACCATCGCGACCGGCGAAGATCATCTGCCACTGCTGGAGAGGGCCCTTAAGTTAATTGCCGGCCAACATCATATTCGCGCAGATGTTTATCTGGATTCGGAATTGACGCATGTTTCTGAGCAGGATGCTCCCGGAGTAACCGAACTTCGTGGCGGCATCGAGAGTCTAGTTGGCCAGAGGGCACGCACCCTCTATCACGAAAAAATCATCGCCAGGCTCGATGAGAGCGCAAAGCTATTCGACATTCTGATTCTCAAATCGACGCTCACCATTCCCTATTCCTCGGTCTTCCTTGAACTGGATTGCGGTTACTGGAGCGCCGATGCGGAAAAGCGTTTGAGAGTTTCAATTGCAAGCAAAACGACTGCGGCGCTGGGCCGCTGATTTTGCACGGCTGTTGGGTGCCCAGGTTTCGATTTTAGAACCTGGAATAGCACGAACCTGAAGTTCCTCTTCACGCGGTTAGAGATCAAATGGCAAATCCGCAAGGCAACAAAAGGAGCAACGAAAAATGCGTCGCAGAGAGTTTTGCAAGCTGATTGCCGCCGCCGCCGCGGCAAACGCAGCACGTATGAAGGGGCAGTCAGGTCCCGCCGTGCCCTCCGGCTTCAACAAGCTTCATCAGACCTTTGAAGAGTACTGCGCCACCCCGGAGAAAGATCGCATTTTCTACTCCTTGGTCGACGGCAAGATCGTCGAAACCAAGCTGAACGACGCCGACTGGTCACCCACAGAATGGGGAGATCCGCCTGAGTTGCCCGGCGGCTCGTGGGACGGCGTGCCAATGCAGGCCCCCATCGACGGCCTCAGCGGCCGAGGCCCCTATCAGGCCAACTGGGATTCGCTTCAGCAATACGAAGCGCCGGAGTGGTATCGCGACGCCAAGTTCGGCATCTGGGCGCACTGGAGTCCGCAATGCGTGCCCGAGTACGGCGACTGGTACGGACGCGCGCTGTACGAAGAGGGCTCTGCCGACAACAAATTCCAGAACAGTCATTACGGCCATCCATCGCAATTTGGCTATAAGGATCTCACCGCGCAGTGGACGCTGCTCAACTGGGAACCCGATGCGATGATTGAGCGCTACAAGAAAGCCGGCGCGCGGTTATTTATCTCACTGGCCAATCATCACGACGGTTTCGACGCATGGGACTCAAAGCATCAGCCGTGGAACTCGATGAACCACGGCCCGCATCGCGACGTCGTCGGAGAGTGGGCAGCGGCCGCGCGTCGTCAGGGATTGCGTTTCGGTGTCACCGTTCATCAGGCCCGCAACTGGTGGTGGTTCCAAACCTCGCACAATGCCGACAAAAGCGGACCGCTGGCCGGCGTGCCTTACGACGGACGCATGACCAGGGCCGATGGCAAGAACCAGTGGTGGGATGGGCTCGATCCGCAGATGCTCTACAACGTGAAGCATCCCAAAAACGCACTGCCTGATGCCTCCTACGCGCAGCACTTTTACGATCGCACCCGCGACCTGATCGATCAGCACGATCCCGATCTGCTTTACTTCGACAACTCTCGCGTGCCGCTGGGCTGGGCCGGCATAAACCTGGCTGCATACTTCTATAATCACAATCTCAAGACTCGCGGAAAAATCGAGGCTGTGCTCAACGGAAAACAGATTCCTGACAATCTGGCCAAGACCCTCGTAGCCGATTACGAGCGCGGCCTCACCAGTCAAATCATGCCTTATGCGTGGCAATCTGAAACCTGCATCGGCGAGTGGCACTATCGGCGGAGTCTGTACGACAAGCCAGGCGAATACGGCGGCTATCTGCCTCCGCGCGATGCCATTCACTGGATGGTTGATACTGTCAGCAAAAACGGCACCTTTATTTTGAATGTGCCGGGCAAGCCCGACGGCACCATCGACTCGAAAGAAATCGCAGTGGTCGATGAGATCGCAGCGTGGCTCAGGATCAACGGCGAAGCCATCTACGAGACGCGTCCCTGGGCCATCTCAGGCGAGGGGCCGAATCAAGTCAAAAGTGGATCATTCCAGGGCAACAGCATTAGCGCGCTGGGCGAAAAAGATATTCGTTTCACGCGCAATAAAGCCAACAACGTCGTCTATGCAATCTTCCTGGGCTGGCCGTCCGGCCCCGCACAGATTGCATCGCTGGGACTGGCGAGCAAAACCAACCCCGGCAAGATTCAAAACGTCACCGTGCTCGGCACCGAAGCAAAGATCAAATGGACCCAGGATGCCGATGCTCTGAAGCTCGAAATGCCTCGCCAGTCGTGGCAGGCCAACGACTACGGCGCGGCAGTCAGGATCGCGCTGAGCTGACCAGGAAGTCCTGCCTCCGATTACCGTGGTTCTTGACTCGTTTGATATCGCATGAATTTGGGTGCCCCAGGCCTCGCTTTTGAGACCTGGGAAAGCACAAACTTCTACCACCTTTCACTGCCCGCGAGAAATCATGGCCAACTTCTTGAAAAGGTAAACTTTTCCGGCCACAATCCGTCTCCCAATCAAGGCTAAGATTCTCAACTCCCGTGCCATGTCAGATTTTCGCAAGCGGCGCAACAACTCTCGCTTGAATTGAGAGTAAACTTAAGCCCGGCCGGTAACTATGCGACATTTGCTCTGCGTTCTCATCGCTCTTCCCCTGGTGGTGCCTGCCCAGGCGCCCGAGCCTAGCATCAAAACCACCACATCTGAAGTGCTGTTGGATTTTGTCGCCCGCGACAAGAGCAACCACATCATTCACGATCTGCGTCCCGACGAAGTGCAGGTCCTCGAAGATGGCGTTCCTCAAACCGTGAAGCATTTCGAATTCTACGACGGACGTACCGAGGCTCCTTCTGCGTCCTCGTCGGCATCTGCGACCGATGCAGGCGCAGCCCACTCCGTTACCGTGAACGAGCTTCGCGACATCAGCGTAGTGTCCATCGTCATTGCCAACCTTGACCCGCGCGGACGCAAGCTGACCCAGGCAGCCCTGGCCGATTTCGTCAAAGAACAGCTCAAGCCGAGCATATTCGTAGGTGTCTACAATCTCGGCATGTCGGGGCTCAATACTCGCCAGCAATACACCAACGACGGCAACAAGATCACGGCAGCGGTCCAGAGTGCACTCGACTCCGCCAGCACCGACCAGCTCAATGCGCTTGACCAGCAGATGCTTCCCGACTATGCGCTCGGCTCGGCCAGCGGCAGATTTGCCGGCCAGGATTTCCCCACCAGCAACGGTGACGAATCCTCTGATCCCAGTGTCGGGGGCACAGATGTCTCGGCCGGCGTCAATACGACGGCGATGGCCGGGCCACCGCCGGCCGGACCGGCAGGGGCGGGGGTTTCAGCATATTACGGTCAGCTTCAGACGGTTAGCCGCATCATGGGGACGCGCTGGGATCAGGAGTTGCAGGATGTCTACATTGACAGCGCAAGATTCCTGGGTCCTCTTAACCAACTGGTTGCGGCGCAGGCCGGTATTCCGGGGCGCAAAGTCATTCTCCTTTTTGCTGTCGGGCTGCCCATCAGCTCGAATACAGACGAGCTTCTGAACAACGTCATCAGCAACGCAAATCGCGCCAACGTTTCTATCTATGCGGTCGATCCGCGCGGCTTTACTGACGGTTCGGAGCTGGCAGAATCCAAGCGCTTGTTGATGGCGGCAGCAGTCGCCAGTCAGCAGCAGATGACTGGCCCAATGAGCAGTATCGACCAGACCGTGAGACCTGACGCGGTAAGAGCGGGCGAAATCGCTGAGGCCTCGATCCACGCCGACACCCACGGTAATCTGCTTCACCTTGCTGAAAGCACGGGCGGTGCGATGCTACCGGCTTCTCTCGACATGCGCGAACCCCTGCGCGATGCGCTTGAAGACGTGCGCACGCACTACGAACTCAATTACGCCCCCATCAATACCGCAACCGACGGCAGTTTCAGAAAGATTGACGTCAAGGTGTCGCGCCCCGGCGTCAAGGTCTTCGCGCGCAATGGGTATTACGCGTTGCCCATCCTCAACGGCCAGCAGATGTATCCCTTTGAAATTGCCACCATGAAGGCGATCAACACCACACCCGATCTGCATCAGTTCGATTTTCGTTCCGCAGCCCTCGAGTTTCGTCCCGGGCCTGAGCACAATCAATACGCCTACGTCTTCCAGGCGCCCACGCGCGACCTCGATGTGGTCAGCGATAAGCAGTGGGCCAAAGTTCATGTTTGCGTCACCGCGCTTATCAGAGATGACCACGGCATCATCGTCAACAAGATCAGCAAAGACATTCCTTACGACGTGCCTATAGCAACCAAAGCCGCGCTGGAGAATGGAATTGTCAGCTTCGAAACTCCGTTCGAGCTGCCTCCGGGCCACTACACGGTTGAGACCGCAGCCGTCGATCGGCAAAGCATGAAGGCCAGCGTGAGCCGCACCAGCCTTGACGTTCCGGCGCCCACCCGGTTCGCCATGAGCGATGTTTCTGTCGCCCGCCGAGTTGACGGAGTCCAGGGTCTCGTCAACGCCGACGACCCGCTCGAAGCGCACGGCGGCAAAGTAACGCCCGACCTCTCCGACACGATCGTTCCCGACGCAACCGGCGCAGTTAAGTTTTACGCCGTGGCCTATGCGCCCGCTATGTCTGAAGCGCCGGTGCTGATGAATATTGAAGTTTGGCGCGGCGATCAATTGCTGATGCGGAGCCCTGCCAGCAGGATTCCAACTGATCCCCGAGGTGCAGCATCGGCGCTCGCCAGCATCTCAGCCGCAAAGCTCGGAACCGGTCACTTCGAGGCGCGCGTGTCCTTCCAATACAACGGCGAGAAGCTCACCAGGAAGGTCGACTTCACGCTGGCAGAATCAACCCAGGCAAGCTCCAATTAAGGTTGCTGCTTACGCGCGCTTGTGACGATCGAAGCTGTCCCTCAGAGCGTAGAAGCAATCCTTCGGCTTGAAGTCTACGTCAAAAGGCAGCGGTCGCTGCGAACGATTGGGCTGTTTCTTACGATGCGACCCAATTCCGTTGAGCCACGTAAAGCGGTCGCTGATGTCCCAGGTCAATACCAGCTTTACCGCCGGATTGGGCAGCGCCGCCCCCAGGAACTCCGTGTAGGTTTTGGCGATAATTGCGTCGCGCTCGGCAACGTCGTTGGAGACTGTCGCGTCGTCATTCACATCCAGCTCGGTCAGGTAGACCTCAAGCCCCAACTGGTGGAAGGCTTCGATGTAATCGGCCACGCCCTGGCCGTACTTCTGTCCGGCGTTCAGGTGGCTTTGAATTCCGACCGCATCAATGGGCACGCCGCGGCTCTTCATCCCCTTTACCATCTCCAGAATCAGCCTGCGTTTTTCCGCATCGCCGTCGTTGTCTCCCTCAACACCATAATCGTTGTAGGTGAGCTTCACGTTCGGGTCGGCGGCGCGCGCGGCGTGGAATGCGAGGTCGATGTAATCGGGCCCAAGATTGTCGTACCAGAACGACTTCCTCAGCCCTCCCGGCAACTTGGCGGCCGGGTCAATGGCTTCATTCACCACATCCCACGACTGAAGCTTGCCGGCGTAATGCTTGCAGACGTTCGTAATGTGATCGACGAAGATCTGCTTGATCTCGTCCTTGTTATCGATCTTCCTGATCCACCCTGGCACTGACTCATGCCAGCAGAGCGTGTGGCCGCGCATCAACATATGGTTGCGCTGGGTGAAGTCGTAGAGGGAGTCGGGAGGGCCGAAATTGAATTCGTCGCGCGATGGCCTGAGCGCTACCCACTTCAATTCGTTCGAGGGCACAAGAATGCCGCACTGCTCGCTGAGCAGCGAGTCGAAATCAGTGTTCTTCTCAACCACCGGAATTACCACGGCTGAGCCATACACGAGCCCATGTCGCCTCGCGTGCGCGCGCAGTGAGCGCGGCCCCGCGAGGTCGTGAAACGAATTCACTGTCGGCGGATGACTCTCGATGTTGTTGCCGCAACCGGCCAGCAACCCCGTGCCGGCTGCTGCGGCCATTGTTACTACGGTTCCTGTTCCCTTGGCAATAAACTCGCGGCGTGAAAGCATTTTGTCTTTCCTGTCCTCTACTAAATCATTTTACCTGCCGCCCCAGGCCTCCTGGCGGTCCTGCAACATCCATCGCTTCGACTCTTTTATTTCATTGGTAAAGTGCCGAATTTGGCTTGTTGAGCATGCTTCGAGCCGCGGCGCGCAGAGTTCAGCGTTGCGAGTACGAGATATAGTCGAACGACTCTTCAAATTCGCCGAACGGCAGCGAGAAGATCCCATCCGGACCGGGCCGCGTCCCCCAGGGATTGCGCAGTGTCACCACGCCCGCATTTTCGTCGTAGTTCATTACCGTATACGCGTGGCTCGCGACAAACCAATTCGTCCCGACAACATTCTCGCGGTTTATCGAGCCCACCGTACTCGCCACCACTGCCGCGCCGCCCCCGCGCACTCTTCTGAATTCGTTCAACATCACCTGCCGATTGCTCACATCGGCCGCGCCTGCTGAGCCCATGAACGCCCCTATCACCCGCTCCGCAATCCCGCCCTGCCCTATGCTCTTATACGCGCCAAAGACCTCGCCGTTTTTTTGCACTGTCTCGGCGATTGCAGCAAAGAAGCCTTTTTCGTCGAGAAATCCCACCAGCATCCGCATCTCGCTGCCCGGGACTCTGATCTTGAGCAACTCCCCTGCAAGGTTTGACTTCAGCAATTCCTGGTCCATTGAGCCATTCTGTTGCACAACCGCGCGAATTGCGCGGTCATACGCCACCAGCATCAGGTCAGTCTCGTTCAGCCACTTGAGCGCAAGCGGCTTGGCAATCGCAGGGATAGTTCTCGATCGCTGAATTGAGTCCACCAGGCTCTCGCGCACCTCGCGTTGCGCGTAAGCGCGCATCAGCACCAGAACCCAGTCGCCATCTGAATCGTCAAAGCCGTGGGCTCGCCCGTACTTGATGTCGTCGGGGTATACCGCTTCACCGGGGCCCGAAGCAAAATGCACTTTGTATCCGACCGGGAAATTATGTCGGATGTCGTTGCGCAGTGTTTCCGGCTTTGTCATGGCGATGGCCGCAATCGACGCGTGGAAGTAGCAGCTCCCCAGCACTCCCTGCTTAACCGCGCCCGGACTTACGCCCTGCGGCCCATAAAGTAGGTGCGCCGATTTCGCCATGCACGCTGCAGAAAACAGCGTCAATAAGAGTCCAATCGCAGCTTTCAGCATCCAGCGCGCTCCGGCTCCATCTTCCCCAATTCCGGCTGCTATTCCTTAGTTCCCTCGATCTCTGTTTTTCCTGGCTCTATCGCGATGAATGTCCAGTGTGTCGACCCGGTACGAATCTTCGCGTAGTTGCGAAGTGGCACAAACGCTGTTTCAACCGGCTCGCCGTCCACGTCTGTTCCACCCATGCTCACGTCGTCGCCAATCGTAAAATTCTTGCGGAAGATGATGTGGCTGTTGATGGCCGAAAGCGTTTCATCCTGGGTAATCGCAATCTCGCATTTCTCCGGATTGCGGCCGATAAAGTTGCGCCCCTCTACAACCGGAAACACCTGTCCCTGCTCGCTCCACGAGTAGGTCACAAGGACTCCGACGATTTTGCGCGCGGCTACTGCCGGTCTATCCGCTGGCTGCGTTCCTGAATGCGCACCCGCATTCGGATCGAAAACCGTGACGCGCCGAACCGGCTCCGCCGCGCCTCCTCGCACCTGCCCGCCCGCCTGGCCCGCGCCAAATCCGCCTGCTTCTTCAAACGTCGGAACCCGAGGCATGGGCTCAACCTGTGTGCGACGCCTGATTTCCTGGCCGGAGTCGCCTTTCTCCAGCGCCGTCTTGCACACGCGGCACGCCGCCGCTTCATCAGGATTGTTCGCGCCACAAACCTTGCACAGGCTCATTCGTATCTCCTCCGCATCCAGTTCTTAATTGCCGCATTCACACACCGCTCGAAATCTATGCACCCATCTTATCCAGTCCGCACCGTAAAATTCGAGCGTCCCATCCGAACCAGGTCGCCCGGCCTAAGCAACTTGCGTCCTCCCTGCGTGCGCACTCCGTTCACAAACGTGCCGTTGGTCGAGTTCAAATCCTCTATCGTCAACACTCCATCAATCAGGCGCACGATGCCATGAAATCCTGAGAGCATTGGATCGCCGGCGATCACAAGGTCATTTCCCTTGAGCGCCCCAATCCTCACCTCGTCGACAACCGGCAATCTCTCACCCGTCAGCGGCCCCGATGTCACTTCAAGCAATGCCGCGGTTACATCCTTCGGGAAGAAGGCCGCCACCACTGTCTTTGCTCTCGCCGGTGCTCGTGGTGTCAGGGTCTCAGCCGCAGCAGCGGAATTATCCGTCTGAGCGGGCTCCGCTTCAGCCCGTTCAGGCTTCGGAATCAGGCCCGCGACTGCGTGCTCATACGCAGTCTCTGCTCTTGGCGGTGAGACCTGTGGCCGCGATGGGACAGCGGCAAGCGCCGGCGCTGGCTGCTTCTTCCGTGGCTTGAATGCAACCTGGAGCAGCGTCACCCCTGCCGCAACACAAAGTCCCAGCACCCAGCCCCACACGCTTCGCGGTTTCGGTACATTCGGAACTGTCACATCCAGGCCCGATGCAAGATTCCGCGGCTCCCAACGAACCTCCACCGGATGCGTTTGCCCATCGGCAGCCAGCTTGTCTGCCTTGAACTCCACAACCGGCGTGGCCCTCAATCCCTCGATGCCCTGGTCGATCAACCCGCTCAACTCTTCTGGGGAATGCGCCTGTGCATAGTTGCCGCCTGTCTCCGTCGCCAACCTCTGCATGATCGAAAGAAACTCGGAATGCGACCGCGTAAGTCCGATCGCGTCAATCGCGATCTTTTGCTTCTTTGCCTGGACGGTCACGTCGTCGATCGAGTGCTGCGATCCTTCATCGTGTCCGTCGGAGATGACAGTCAGCTGGCGGAAAACCGGCGGCCCGCTGGTAAGCTGCGCCATCGCTTCAAGTACCGCGTCGTACAAGTGCGTTTCGTTTCCTCGGCTCACCACGGCGTTCAGTCGATGCGCCAGCGTCTGCTTGTCAGCGCCAAACGGAACTTCGATGCGTGTGTCGTTGGCAAAGCTCACCACTTCAACGCGGTCCTGCACTCGTGCCTGGTTCACAAATTGTGCAATCGACTGCCGCACGGCATCCAGCGGCTTGCCCTTCATGCTGCCGCTCAAATCAAGCGCCAAAACTTCCCGCACGCCGTATCCCGCCGTCCCAAGACTTCGTACGCTATCGAGCTCGCCAACTTCGCTTCCGTTTGAATAGAGCTTCATCTCGGCCGAATTGAATGCTATTGGTGCCCCCTTCGCATCCTTCAACCGCACCACCACATCGAGCTGGGGGAACGCCGGACCGTCGCTGCCATTCTTGCTGGTATAGGCAGGACCGGCGTGCAGCGTCTGCGCATCCAAATGCAACGCGCACGCCGGCAACACCGCTAAGCCGGCCATCGCAGCCACAGAACAGCGCAACGTGAATTGTTCTCGCCGTTTCACTGCCTTGCGCCGCCTCCTGCAGCAGTTTTCCTTGCCGGCTCCGGCAAAAGCCCCATCGTTGATTTGAAAACCTTGAAGGCCACACTATCTTTGCGGGCGTTCGGCTCGATCTTTACCTGCTTGAGCTCATGCCTGATTGCTTCTGAGCGCTGCCGAGTTGGCGGATGGTCCGACAAAAACCGGATTGGCGCTCCACCAAGCTTTTTCTCAAACTGCGTGAGCTGGTCAAAGAGCTCCAGAAACCCGTGCGGATCCCATCCGGCGCGCAGCACTTCATAAAACCCCAGCAAATCGGCCTGGGCCTCGTCTTCACGGCTGAAGTGCAGCATGGCCAGCATGGCAAATGCGCCGCCCAGCTTGCGAATAATACGGTCCACCACGCCGTTCTTCTTGTTCAGATTGTCCAGCACCGGCTTCAACAACGCCCTCGCTTCAAACGTCACAAGCAATTTATTTACCACGTGCCGCGCCACAACGTGGCCAATTTCATGCCCCAGCGTGGCTGCCAGTTCATCCTCCTCGGCAATCAGTTCCACCATCCCGCGATTCAGGTAGACAAATCCCCCGGGAATCGAAAATGCATTCGGCTCATGCGAATTGATCAGCTTAATCGAACAGGGAAGATTAGGCCGCTGGCTTTGCGCCGCCAGCGCATCGACCATTGACTTCAGGTAGTGCTCGATTACCGGATTGGAAACAATCTCGGCTTCCGACTCAATCTGTGCCGCGAACTTACGGCCCAATGCGATCTCCTGCTCGTCGGTCAGTTTGTTTAGCGGTGAAATGGTCACACGCGGCTCAACGGCAAACAACCTTGAGACCAAAAGCCTCGGCGTCATCGCCAGCCCCGCCGCGCCCATGCCGGCGCCGTATAGCCAGTCACGCCTTGTCCACGCCATCATGGCCGATCGCCCTGTCGCCGAGCCGGCATCTGAAAGATTCCAACTATTCTTTTCATCGGGGAATCGCCGCATCTCGTCGCACTCACTAGAGGTCTACATTGCACCCAACGCGCCTCAAATGAGGAGAGATTTCGTTGCCGGAAGAATAGCATGTTCTCTCGATCTTCACTCCAGATTCTTGGGCCGCCGCAAAGCCAACGTGCTAAAGTGGTTCCAACCCTTGACGCCCCAAATCTCCTATGCCGCAAGACCTCTCACAACCTGACGCTCGATGGGTGATAGGGCGAGCTGACACCTGCAATGTGGTTGTTTCTGATCCGGCCGTTTCAGGCGTCCATTGCCGGGTAAGCCAACTCGGCAATCAATTCCTCATTGAAGACCTGAATTCCACCAACGGTACTTACGTCAACGGTTCCCGCCTCACTCCACGCAATCCCACGCCCGTTGCTTACGGCGCTCGCGTCACACTCGGCGAGCGGGTTGAAATGCCCTGGCCCCTGCGCAAACAGGGTACGGGTGGCCGCACTCCAACTCAGCCCTCCGATTCTCCCCGTGCGCCCGAAGTCAAAGTCATCACCATCGGCCGCGATCCCGCCTCCGATGTGCCCATCGACTTGCCCACCGTCTCCTGGCATCACGCCAGCATTACCGTTGAGGGCGAGAACTACGTCCTTCGCGACAAAGACTCGACCAATGGCACTTCGATTGGCTCGCTCGGCAATCGCATTCGCGAAGTGGTCATCAAACCCGGTGACGATATCTACCTTGGATCGTACAAAATCTCTGCAGCGCAACTGCTCGCGCCGCAGAAGAGTGTGGGCGATGCTGCTTATCACCAGGTAAACCTTCGCGGCGACGCGATGGTGATAGGCCGCGACCCAAAGTGTGACGTGCCTCTCGCGTTTCCTATGATCTCGTGGCGTCATGCGCGAATCACCCGCACTGCCGACGGCACATTTGTCGAAGATCTTGGCTCACGCAACGGAACCTTTGTCGATGGCGTTCGCATCAGCGGCAAGACGCTCGTCAAGCAAGGCCAGGAGATTGGACTCGGCAGTTTCCGGTTCCAGCTTCTCGAAGGCGGCAAACTCGCGCAACGCCAGTACCACGGCAATGTAACCATCGAGGCCAACGGCATAGTGGTAACCGCGCCCAACGGCAAGCGCCTCCTCGATCCTGTTTCGCTCACCGTTTTTCCGTCCGAACTCGTTGCCCTGATGGGGCCGGCCGGAGCAGGGAAGACTACTTTGCTCAAGGCGCTGAACGGCTACACTCGCCCCGTTCAGGGCTCGGTGCTGTTTAACGGCGCCAGTCTCTACGACTATTACGACCGCTTCCGCCAGCAGATGGGATACGTTCCTCAGGACGACATTGTGCATCCTCAGCTCACAGTTCGCCAGGCACTTTACTTTTCCGCCCGCCTGCGCACCGATCTCTCTGACGCCGAGATCGACGACCGCACTGAAAAAGTTCTCTCCGATCTCGGCATTCCCGATAAAATCGACACGGTCATTGGTTCGCCCGAGCGCAAAACTCTTTCCGGCGGCCAACGCAAGCGCGTCAACATTGCGCTTGAGCTCATTACCGACACGCCCCTGCTCTTTCTCGATGAGCCCACCTCCGGCCTTTCGTCGTATGATGCCGAGTCCGTGGTCGACCTGCTCAAGCAGCTCTCGCGGTCGGGAAAGACAATCATCACCACCATCCATCAGCCGAGCCTCAAGGTTTACCGCCAGTTCGACGACCTGCTGATGGTCTCGCGCGACCGAGGCGACAGCCCGGGTGCTCTGGTCTTCTTCGGCCCCGCATACCCTGACTCCATTCAGTTCTTCAATCCCGCGCCGGCGCCGTCATCGGAACCGCAAATTGCCGTTACCGCGCCCGAGCTCAACCCCGAGATGCTCTTCTCAGGAATGGCGGCTGTGCCGGAGTCGAGCCGTACGCAAACCTGGCGAAAACGCTTCGAAGCGTCGCGCTATAACCAGGAGTTTGTTGCAGATCGCAGCGGCAAGCAGCCGGCCGCCCACGCCAAATCAAGCGAAAAACAAGTTCGCCGCCAGTTTGGATTCACGCAATGGCTGGCCCTGGTGCGGCGCAATATCATCGTCAAGCTGCAAGACCGCGCACAGACCACAATTCTGCTCATCCAGGCACCGCTCTTTGCGGTTCTAGTCGCATTGGTCATCGGTCGTCTGCGCGTCAACCACTTCGAAGAACTGGCGCAAAAACTCCCCATCGTGCACTTCCTCATGGTGGTCGCCGCCATCTGGTTTGGCTGTAACAACGCTGCGCGCGACATCGTAGGCGAGTGGACCATATACAAACGTGAGCGCATGGTTACGCTCAAGCTTTTCCCCTACGTTTTTTCGAAACTCGCGGTTCTATTCGGCCTGTGCGTCTTCCAATGCGGAACCATGCTGACCATTGTTTACTTTTCCTGTGGCCTCAAGTCCGATTTCTTTCTCGATTTCATCGTCCTGCTCCTCGCCTCAATGATCGGTGCGGGCCTTGGGCTTTCAATCTCCGCGCTCTCCCGGACTAACGAGAGCGCCATCGCGCTGCTTCCCGTTGTGCTGTTGCCCATCATTGCCCTGGGCGGCGGCATGAGACCCATTTATCTCATGCCCCAGGCCGGCCAGATCGTCAGCACCATTATCCCTTCGCGTTGGTCGTATGAAGCCAACGTGCTGCAAGAAGGCAGAGCCAGGGAATGGGGAGCAAAAATCTTCGACCCCGATCGGAAGTGCGTAACCGACCAGCCTGACAATACCGCTCGAACTGCATCCACGCCGGCTGCGGCGCTCGCATCCAAACCGCCTTCGCAAGTCCTCAGGCCCATGGACGAATGTCCTGAAGGCGACGGCTCCGATCTATGCGCCGATGCTGCTGAAAACTCGATTCCAGGCTATCTGATGAGCTGGAAAGAAAACGGCTCGAGGTATGTTTGCCGTGCCGCGCCGGGACAAACCATTACGCGCAACAACACTGAAGCGCATGCCGTCGCCAATCGGCATAGCTTCCGTTATTCCATATCGGTTCTGGGCTCCATGCTGTTCATTTCAATTTCCTCAATCATCCTCATCCTGCAAAAGAGAGATAGCGATCCGCAATAATTTACGGCTCGCCAAACACAAATGAACGCCCCGAACAACCCGCAGCAGTTCTCCTTCAGCTTCGCTGAAACATGCGATCGCGGCCTCGTGCGTGAAGAAAACCAGGACTCTGTGCTGCGCACCATGACTCCGCTCGGCGATCTGCTCATGGTTGCCGATGGCATGGGCGGCTATCAAGGCGGGGCCGTCGCTTCGCGCATAGCCGTTGACAGCATCTCAGCTTATTTTGCCAGTCTTCCAGCGGACTACCTGCCCGCCAAGGCGATTCGCGAATCCATCATCCGCGCCAACGCCGAGATCATCACCGCGGCCTCTGCGCCCGGCTCGCCTTACGCTCACATGGGTTCCACCGTGGTCATGGCTCTGCTTCAACCGAAGGGCGCCAATCAGGATCACAGCCCCACTTCGCCTAACGTCGACGCCAATGCCGGCATCAGGGCGTGGATCGGTCATGTTGGCGACAGCCGCGCCTATCACGTGCGCGATCGCCGCCTGTTTCGCATCACCAGCGACCACAGCGCGGTCCAAGCCATGCTCGACCGCAATCTCATTACGCCTGAGCAAGCCCTCAACCATCCTGACTCTTCAGTCCTCACTCGCAGCCTCGGCCACGAAGCAGAGTTGGACCCGGATATTGACTCGGTTCAACTCGAACCCGGCGACTCACTCTTTCTCTGTTCTGACGGCCTCTGGGGTTTTGTCGACGAGCGGGCCATTGAAGCAGTCGCGGCAAATTCCGCGCTCGATGTTGAGACCGCATCCGCAGCCCTGCTTGAACTGGCCCTGGCAGCCGGGGGTCACGACAACGTAGGTATTGAGTTTGTGCGCGTCGCCAACGGTGACTCGAAAGCCCACGCATCGTCATCGGCCGGCAGCTTCCAGTCCACACGCATGTTCGGCAAACTCAGGCCGATCGAAATTCTTGTTTTTGCTCTGGTTACGCTCGGGCTAATTGGCGCACTGGCCTACTTCGCATATCTCGATCACTGGTTCCATATTGGCGGCAAAGCTCAGCAGATCACGCCCGCGCCAACAAAGACAGTTCCGGCGGGTAGCCCATCAAATCCAACCCCCGGCCAAATAAATCCTCCCACCGCTACACAGGGCACGAACGCTCCGTCTGTTCAAAGCGGTTCAGGCAGTAAGCCGCAAAGTCGAGTCACTTCACCGGTGAACAGTCCAATTCTTACGCCTCAAGGCAGCTCCGCGACCAAACCGCAAAACGCACATTCTGTCCCGCATCAAACGAATCCAACACCGGCACAGCAGCAAGCCATCCCAGCCGCAACAAAACCCTCCACCCCTCCCAGCGATCCCGACGGCGACCAGGACTAAGGCCGACCTCGATCACTGGTCCCTGTCGCCTGGTCCCAATTCCCTGTCTTTCACACTTCCGTCGACACAACACAATTTCTGCCATTGGCCTTCGCTGCATACAGGGCTCCATCGGCAGTCTTGATGAGCTTGCCTTCATCGGTGGGAAATCCTGAAGCCACGCCAAAACTCGCCGTTATCTGGATCGACCGGTCGACATAAGTGATCCGTGCAGACTCAACCGCCATCCTCAGCTCCTCGGCGCGCACGCGCGCGGCGGCATAGTTCGATCCCGGCAATATCAGTAGAAATTCCTCGCCGCCGTAGCGCCCCACCCAGTCATATGGGCGTGTTGAGCGCAAGAAAATTGCGCCCATCTCTTTGAGCGCAAGATCGCCCGCCAAATGGCCAAAGGTGTCGTTGATCTGCTTGAAGTGATCCAGGTCCACAAGAATCACACTCAGCGGGGTTCGTTCGCGTTGCGATTTCGCAACTTCAGCGCGCAAGCGCTCAACAATGATGCGGTGATTCCACAATCCGGTCAGGTCGTCGTGCTCGGCATAATGGCGCATCTGTTCCCGCGCCCTCAGCAACTCCGACTTTTCGCGTTCCAGATCTTCAGTGCGATGCTGCACCGCAAGCTCGAGTTGTTGTTTCTGGACCTGAAGTCCACGGATACGCAATCGCCACAACCCCGCGGCGCCGAATGCGCAAACCAGAATCAGGGCCCAGCTGAGGAACTGATTCTGCCACCAGCGCGGAGTAATGTGAAAATCCACCTCCGCCACGCTCGAAACCTCTTCGCCACTATCATCGGCGGTAGTCGCCTGAAAACGATAGTCCCCCGGCTCAAGGCGCGGATAGCGAATCATCTCGTCACTCGTATCTACCCACTCCTTTTCAAGCCCGAGCAGCCTGTAGCGGAAATGCAGATGCTCGATATTGCGAAAATTCAGCGCCGCAATCGAGATGTTGAGTGAATTCGCGCTCCATTGAACGCTCGCAGCATTCTCGATTTCCTGCCCGCCAAAGCTCATCCGATGTGCCGATCCACATGCTGCCATCGCCATCTTCGTCGATGGCGTAAGCATCTGTGTCGTTCCAAATCAACCCGTCGCTCTGTGTGAATCCGCGCCAGGTGTGGCCGTCGTAAACCGTTAATCCTGCATCCTGGCCAACCCACAACCAGCCGCGTCGATCCATGTAAATTGCCACAACCTGATCTGAAAGCAGATGGGGCCGCAAGAAATGCTGTGTCTCCATCACCCGGTCGCCTTCAACGCGTAATCGCACAATCCCCGGGAATGCCCCCGACGCCCACAGAATGCCGTCCGGTCCCGCAACAAGTTCATACGGATTGATTCCGGCAAGCCCCAGGTCAATCTTGTGCCAGCCATCCGCGTCAAGCCGGAACAATCCCGCGTCCGATGCCGCCCACAACCTCTTCGCACCATCAATGCACAAGTCGGTAAAACGTTGCTGCTGCGGCAGCGCAACCCCGGGCCCGCTCGCAGGCTCCG
>Ga0206838_10030_pt2 | contig 18758 bp, 14 predicted proteins | sample Alteio_BWOrgCont_26_FD_152879 | JGI IMG/M metagenome (GOLD analysis project Ga0206838, IMG submission 152879) | Enriched cells from forest soil in Barre Woods Harvard Forest LTER site, Petersham, Massachusetts, United States -... | ecosystem: Environmental > Terrestrial > Soil > Temperate forest >...
CCTGTAGGAAAATCCGAGACAACACCTCCCAAACCAGAGACAGCACAGCCGGTGACTAAAGCGGATACGGCTCCGCCGAAAACGGAAACCCCTCCACCTGCAGCAAAACCCGAGGCAACTCCTCCCAAGTCAGAGACCGCACAGCCGGTGGCTAAAGCGGATACGGCTCCGCCGAAAGCAGAAACCCCTCCACCTGCAGCAAAACCCGAGGCAACTCCTCCCAAGCCAGAGACCGCACAGCCGGTGGCTAAAGTGGATACGGCTCCGCCGAAAACGGAAACCCCTCCACCTGCAACAAAACCCGAGGCAACACCTTCCAAATCTGAGACCGCACAGCCGGTGGCTAAAGCGGATACGGCTCCGCCGAAAGCAGAAACCCCTTCACCTGCAGGAAAATCCGAGGCAACACCTCCCCAGCCAGAGACCGCACAGCCGGTGGCCAAAGCGGATACGGCTCCGCCGAAAGCGGAAACCCCTCCACCTGTAGGAAAATCCGAGACAACACCTCCCAAACCAGAGACAGCACAGCCGGTGACTAAAGCGGATACGGCTCCGCCGAAAGCGGAAACCCCTTCACCTGCAGGAAAATCCGAGACAACACCTCCCCAGCCAGAGACAGCACAGCCGGTGGCTAAAGCGGATACGGCTCAGCCAACAGCAGAAACCCCTCCGCCTGCTGCTAAAATTGAAACAGCTGCGCCGAAAGCGGAAACCGCTCCACCGGCAGGAAAAACGGAGGCAACCCCTACTACACCGGAAACAACTCAGTCTACAGCTCAAACCGATACCACCCCACCCACACCCGTGACGTCAGAAATCCCACCGGCTCCCACCACAGAAACAAAAACGGAGACACCCGCCGCAGAGCAGCGCGATAAAGAAAGGCAAGAAAGAGCCGCTTTGCAGAAGAAAAAATATGAAGAATACGCGGACAAATTGAAAAGTCTCTTTCCGGAGGGCAGTGTCACTGTCACGGTGAAAGAAAAAGAAGATGAAATCCAACTGGCTTTTGGAACCAATGCGACGCTTTGTGAGATCGTTCGAAAAAATTTAGATGATTATAAAAAAACGGATAAATTTGATATTGGAAATAACTTTACGCTGCCGCGCTCCAATAAACTCACGCAACTCTTGAGCGATGAAAGACAGGAAATATGGAAAACCGTCTTCCAGCAATATGCGACCCTGGGTGAAAAGAAAAACGCCGCGCAAAAAACCCAGAAAACGCCGACGATTATTGTAAAACGAGCAGCGGCGCAAGCAAAAATCTCCAGCAGTCAGATGGGGGGAGTCGGGGCTAGCAGTGGGGAGCCGAGTGAAACGTTGCGGCTTAAAGATAACATACCGATTGCGGCGCGGGTGCGGACGTTGAGTGAGGATCCAGTAGAGGGGGGGCGGGGGAATAAAAGATGAGGAGGTTGTAGTTAGGTCCTCCCCCTTACCCCTGAGGGATCGACGCGTAAATTATACATGATGCCTCCTCTTCGTTGTCATCCCGACACGCCTTTAGTCGGGATCCAGAGTCTTTTCTAGCACTGCTTTAAGGCGCTAGATCCCGACTAGAAGCATGTCGGGATGACAGTGAAGCGAAGGACGGAGATGTTTTTTACTGCTAGGGTTCGTTATCCTTTGCTAGGAAAATGCGCCGTGATCCTTTAGAAATTGCAGGATGGCTTCTGCCATGGCTTGATAACCGCGATTATTGAAGTGAATGTAATCGGATTTATACTCGGGGATACGTTCCAGTTGCGCGATCAGCTGTGTATCCACGGGGACCTGAAGTTCCTTGCCTAACTCTGCATATAAATCGGGGACCGTCAAATTCCAGCTTAATGTCGGAACCGCCAAGAGTACAACTTGCGCGCCGCTATTTTGAATGAGGAGGATCATCTTGCGGAGGTTTTCCTTGATTTGCTCCTCCGGGCGTTGATGCATCAGATCATTGGCGCCCAAGCACAGAATCACTAATTGAGGATGCACTTGCTGTAAGACCGGACCCAGTCGAGCCAAGCCCTCGCGCGTCTCTTCACCAGGAACGCCCGCATTAATCACAGGCAGGCCCGTCAAGACCTGCAAATCATGAGGATAACCCGCATTGAGGGAAGCTCCGGTGCCATAGGTCAAACTATCCCCAAAAGCCAGGATAACGGCCCGGGGGATCAAGGTGCTCAGCTTCGCACCGGATTCTTGGCAGGCACTGAGGGAGAAGAAAATAAAAATAGAACACACGATTGCTGAAATCCGTCTCAAAAGCATGCGCAGATATCCTTTCTGACTTTATTTCTAATGCATATTATAATTCAAATTATACATAATCCACAATGAACCGCCCGCCAGAATAATAATAATCAAAAGCGTAAAGAGAAAGGGCAGTAAATTCCATTGGCCTTCCTTACTCACATTCAGGCCGAGAAAACAAATGACCTGCACGAGCAATTGCGTTAGCGCAAGGCCAGCCAAGGCAAGGTAAAGTGTGATACCGGCGAGCAATTGCCACTGCACCAAGGCAAAGGACAGAAGGGTGAGCAGAACACAGAGAGAAAAACCCCACAGATAAGCGCACAGCGTTTTTTTGCGCGTGCCCGACTCAAAATTCATTTCCGGTGTTTCTGACATTAGTGAGCCCCCATCAAATAGACCAGCGTAAAAACAAAGATCCAGACCAAGTCTAGAAAGGTCCAAAACAGGCCCAAATAGGTCAAACGTCTTTGCATGAAAGGGGTGATGCGGAACACAAGCAATTGGATCATCAACACCAACATCCACACTAGCCCCAGACTGACGTGCAAGCCGTGCGTACCCACCAAAGTAAAGAAGGAAGACAAACTCGCGCTGTTTTGCCAACGATGCCCTTCTTGGCATAAATGAACGAACTCATTCACTTCCATTCCGACAAAACCCAGGCCCAGCAAAAAAGTGACCCCCAGCCACCGCAGCACGGCGGTGCAATTTTTTTTATATAAAGCCAGCATGGCCAGCCCATAGGTCAAGCTACTCAACAAAAGCAGCATCGTCTCTGAAAAAATATACGGCAGGCTGGTGAGCTCTCCCAACCGCGGGCCGCCGTAAACATTGTCACGCAGGACGGCAAAGGTCGCAAAGAGAATCGCGAACAAAACACAATCGCTCAGAATATAGATCCAGAAGCCGAAAATATCCGTCGTGTCGCTGCTACTAGGATGCTTGTGGTAATTCATTGTATTGCCCCTCGGAGGTGCTCTCGCGTTTGGTTTCAGAAATCGGTGCTGCCATGGCGGCAAGGTCCGCGGCTTTTAAATAGTAATCCGTGTCTTGGTTGAAGCTACGCGCCACCACCGTCACGACGATCGCCAAAAGACTCAGGATCAAGAGGCCCAGGCTCTGCCAGACCAAGGCAAAACCAAAGGCGCCGCTAAAGACACCGATCAGCAAGCCTGTCGCTGTGTTTTTTGGCATATGAATGTCTTCGTAATGTGGTTTTTGATGCGCTTTATTTTTCTCCTGCTTCGCCACCCAAAACGCATCGCGCCCCGTGACCACCGGTGTGATCGCAAAATTATAGAAGGGCGCCGGCGAAGGAATAGACCATTCCAAGGTGCGGCCATCCCAAGGATCACCCGTCACATCTTGCAGTGTTTTGCGGGTCTTAAAACTGTAGACCAATTGCGCAATCTGGAAACAGAAACCGCTCGCAATGAAGACGGCGCCGATCGCCGCCGCCACAAAATAAGGATGCCAGCCCGTGGAAGCCGCATAGTGGGTGATGCGGCGTGTGACGCCCATCAAACCCAAGGCATAGAGTGGCATAAAGGCCAGGTAAAAGCCCACGACCCACAGCCAGAAAGCATATTTGCCGAGCCGTTCATTGAGCTGGAAGCCGAAGGCTTTGGGAAACCAATAGGTTAAACCGGCGAAATAACCGAAGACCACTCCACCGATGATCGCATTATGAAAATGCGCGACTAAAAATAAACTGTTGTGCACTTGGAAGTCGATGGCGGGAATAGCCATCATTACACCCGTCATGCCGCCCACGGCAAACGTGGTCACGAATGCAAGCGTCCAGAGCAGGGGTGTTGTAAAATGGATGCGGCCGCGATACATCGTAAAGAGCCAATTGAACACCTTCACCCCAGTGGGAATAGAAATAATCATGGTTGCAATGCCAAAGACGGCATTCACATTGGCACCGGCACCCATCGTAAAGAAGTGGTGCAGCCAGACCAAAAATGACAGCAGTGTGATGGCCGCGGTCGCCCAGACCATGGTCGTGTAACCAAAGAGATATTTTTTCGAAAAGGTGGCGACCACCTCCGAATAAATACCGAAGGCGGGCAAAATCAGGATGTAAACTTCGGGATGACCCCAGACCCAGATCATATTGATATAGACCATCGCATTGCCGCCAAAATCGGCCGTAAAGAAATGCATGCCCAGCAAACGATCGAGCGACAGAAGGCCCAAGGTTGCTGTTAAAACGGGAAAGGCAAGAATCACGAGAATCATGGAACACAGCACTGTCCAGGTGAACACCGGCATGCGCATCAGCGTCATGCCCGGGCAGCGCAGCTTCAAGATTGTCACCACAAAATTAATCCCCGAGAGCAACGTGCCAACTCCTGAGATTTGTAGCGCCCAAATATAATAGTCCACGCCGACACCCGGGCTATAGGCGAGCTCTGAAAGCGGCGGATACGCCAGCCAACCCGTGGCCGCAAAATCACCGACTACCAAGGAAATATTGATTAATACGGCGCCGGCCATGGCTAGCCACAGACTCAGAGAATTTAAATACGGAAACGCCACATCGCGCGCGCCAATCTGCAAAGGAAGCACCAAGTTAATCAAGCCGAACATCAAGGGCATCGCCATGAAGAAAATCATGATCACGCCATGCGCTGTGAAAATTTGGTCGTAATGCTCCGGGGGTAAATAACCCAGGGAATCCCCGACCGCCAAGGCCTGCTGCAAACGCATCATCAGGGCATCCATCAAGCCGCGCACCAGCATCACCAAAGCCAAGCCAATGTACATGACGCCTATTTTTTTATGATCGACCGTGGTCAACCATTCTCGCCACAACCACGTCCATTGTTGGTAATAAAAAAGCGCACCGACGATGAGGGCTGCCATGGACGCCATAAAAATCGCCGCTCCCATGATGATGGGATTATGAAAAGGGATGGCCGCTAAGCTTAAATTTCCAAACACGAATTTTTCTAGCATCTTAGTTTCCTTTTCTCTCTGCCGTCATCGGCATCATGGCTTTCATCACCACCGTTTCAAATAAAGAAGCCGGGACCGCGGAGTAGTATTTCACAGGACTCACGGCCGGCTGGCTTAAGGTTTGGTAAGTCTCCAGGGTGAGTTTTCCGGACGCGCGTTTCACTTTCTTCACCCAGCGCTCAAACGCTTGCTGCGAACTGGCTCGCGCGGTGAAATGCATGTCTGAAAAACCATCTCCACTAAAGTTTGTCGACAACCCGCGATAATCACCCGGCACATCGGCAATCAGGTTCAATTGGGTTTGCATGCCCGCCATCGCATAAATTTGGCCGCCGAGTTGCGGAATTTGCAGAGAATTCATCGGGCCTTCCGCCGTGATGAGAAAACGCACGGGCACGCCGACCGGCAGCTGAATATAATTGACCGTTGCGATCTGTTGCTCGGGATAAATAAATAGCCATTTCCACTCCAAGGCCACCGCTTCAATGACCAAAACCTTTTTATCGCCTTCCAGTGGCCGATAGGGATCGAGACGGTGCGAAGAGATCCAGGTGATGGTTCCTAAAACGGCAATAATCAAACATGGAATAGACCACCAGACGACTTCCAGAAGAGTGCTGTGCTGCCAATTCGGTGAATATTTTGCTTCGCTGTTTCCCGCGCGATAACGCCAAGCAAAGCCCAGCGTGAGGAGAATCACAGGCACCACCACGAGGAGCATGAGCACCACCGAGATCCATAAAATTTGTTTTTCATCCGCAGCGACCTGACCCTTGGGATCCAGGATGGCAAACTGACAAGCGCTCAGAAAGAAAGGCAGAACACTCAAAAAAATGGCGCAACCCCAGCGTTTGAGCCGAGCGCCTTTTTGAAATTTTTCTTTTAAATAACTTATTTTCAATGACTTATGCATTGTCTTTTTTTTTAAACCCCTGCGTTTTTCTTGGTCTACACTGTAGATATTTTTAAGACATAAAACCTTGATCTAGATCATGGACTTTTTTTCTTAATGCAAGATTTGCTTTGATAAGTTATTAGTCCATTGTAAAATAATCTCACAAATTACAGACAGGCATTGATTATAAAATGCACAAAACGAATTTAACTTTTACAGCCTGCATTGGCTGCCATTTTGTTCCCTTCTGCGCAGCCGAAGACGGCAAACCGGCGGCGGCACAGCATATCAATTTTTCGGTGAAGCGCCTGTTAAAATTGCAACGCAAACAAGCGCTCTATCTTCCTAAAAATAAATTACTAAGCTTTTATGCTATTCAAGAAGGCGCTTTAAAAACTTATCAGATGGAAGCCAGTGGCAAGGAATTGATTCGGGGCTTTTATTTTCCAGGCGAAATCCTGGGCTATGAAGCGATTGCAACGGGTCACTATTTGGTTTCCGCGGTGGCACTCACCGATACCGTGATTTGTGAAATTCCTTATGATAATTTTCTCAAACGAGTGCATGCCAAGCCGGAGCTGCAAAAACACAGTCTTTACTTAATCAGCAAGCAATTGAATGCGGGTGCCTATCTGGCTTTAACCAGTGCGGAACAACGCTTAGCAGCCTTTCTCATCGATCTCTCAAAACGTCTTCGACCGGTGGAAGCGCCGGCCGTTTTTAATCTTCCCCTGTCTCGACAAGACATTGGCAACCATTTAAGGCTGACCGCAGAAACGATTAGCCGATTGCTTTCTCGTTTGCAAAGAAATAAGGTTCTCACGATTACGCAGAAGAAGTTGACGATTTTAGAGGCGGAGAAATTACAGCAGCTTGCGGAAGGGTTAAACGAACCCTGATAGTAAAAAAATCTCCATGGGATTCACTGTCATCCCGACATGCTTCTAGTCGGGATCCAGCGACTTAACGCAAGACTAGATAAAAACGCTGGATCCCGACTAAAAACGTGTCGGGATGACAACGGGGGTAGAATTCATCCGTTTAAAACTGATGGCTAATGGAAATAAAGCCGTCGTGGTCCATTTTCATTACGCAGGCATATCTTCGGGGGTCGTGTTGTGGAATGCTTTTGCCTTGGGCATTGCTCATATCCGCATCCGCGTAACGGCAACTCAGCATTTTACCCAGCCGATACAAATGCCCGGCGGCGCCTTCATTTTCCACCGCAGAACCTGTTAAGTAATTATATAGCTTCTTGGCCTGCTCGCCGCTGATTTTCAAATGCGTATCCGCCTGGGCCTGCCCTGCAGTCAGCCCCAAAAAACCCGCCAGTATTGCAGCACCAAACGTCGGTAATAATTTCACTGACTACCCTCCTTAAAGGTTCATCTGACTAAAAATAAGAGCTTTGCAGGTTTCGCTGCAGAAGTAAAGGTCATCTGATTTTAATCAATTAAATCAATGCGTTATTAAACAATGGCCCCAACGGCATATTCGCCATTCTCAACTATACTTAAGAAAGGCGGTTTTACTCAAAATAGGATTAAAAAGCTCATGATTCAAGGCTTAGAGGCTATTCTCGCAAGCATGAAATGCGGCATTCCTCAAAAACACCTAGAGGCTTTGTTGCTCGCGGCCAATGAAACGCGTTTAATCATTTCCATTCGCCCTGTCAGCATTTTTGCGCGCTACTTTCTCGAGAAGGGTTTCCCTACCAAGCCTTTTCCCGTCAAAAATAAATCCTCTAAAGCCGGCCCGATGGCAGGTTTGATCTCCATTGATCCCCTCTATGGCCGAAACCCGCAAGATAAAATAGCCGGTGAAAAACATAAAAAGCAACTCCAAAGCGCCCAAAAAGACCCGGATCTTGTGCCGGTGGATCTCGTGCTCTCCAGCGAACGTATTCAGGAGCTCTGCACAGAATTAAAGGCCATGACCTCTACCGTCAATGCAGATAAAACACTCAATTTAACGTGGACAGTGAATGGCCTTACGCAAACTGCCATCGCGAAACCCCTGGACGATGGTCGTTACCAAATCGTCGATACGCAAGGCAAAGCCATTCAAGTGTTGGGGCGAACGCTAGCGAAAGACGCACCTGCAGAATATATCACCGCTGATTTTGATTTAAATGACATCAAAGAACCTTATCAAACGTTTTCAGTAAAACTAAACACGCCACCCCACCGGGTCTTGGGCTCCATTGAAAAAGCACAAGAAGAAGCCTCCTCCAGCGCCTCGCGGGAAATTGATAAACGCGGCAACATCACACGCTTGAATTTAGAACGCGTGGGCATCATTAATCAATACCTCGCCCATTTCGATGCGCAAAGACGCGAGGGCAGCCCGCTGCCCGCTCGCACAGAAAGGGATTGGGTCGCACGCTACCTCAAAGATTATGACTATGCAGTCACCGCAAAAACCGTTGAAAAACTCCCGGATCCAGAACAACTCGCCAAAGAAGATGTTCCCACAATTTTTAAATGTCAAAGCAGCGCGGATCAGCCCTGCCGCTATTTCATTTATGATCATAAACCCGCAGAAAAGGAAAGTCAGGCCCTTGACGATGAACCCATGCTTCTCAAGGAACTCAGCGCCCTCGACGTGGAAGCCTGTAAAAAATTAAAATTTCCGGCGATCAGCGCGGCTGCGGAACGCCACTTCGTCACGCAGGACGATGCCTTGTTTAAAACGCTAGATGCTGAAGGCTTGATCGCAAAAACACTGATCAGCGAAAGACCGACGGTTGAAACCGCTATCATCAAGGGGCGTGAACTCGTGCATCACAATCAAGAAATGCATAACCCGTTCGCGGAACTTCTCAAAGATAACCTACCTTTATTATTCGTGACACCCACGCATCTGAAAGGCTATTCGAGCCCCTTGATCTTGGCGGAAACCATCAGCGAAGTGATCCAACTCAACCGTCAAATGCGTGAAACCTACTATTCGCCCTCTCATGCCAGCTATAAAGAATTTTCACGCTTCAATGCCCCCACGGCTGAAATCGAAACGCTGTTAAAAGCGCTGACCGCGATCCAGGAAGGTGTTGAGAAAGGCATTCCCGGTTATCGCATCAGTGATTATGTGGAAGTGGCCCAAGATTTAAAACACTATTACGCAGAACAAAAGCTCCTCGGAAACCTACCCGATGACTTTATTGAGAAATATAACGCCACCATACTCAAGATACCGCAGGACAACCTCCTCTATGTTGAAGAAGCCACTGAAAAATTAACCCGCATGCAAGCCGGCATGTTCAAGGGTGAACCCGGACAGTATTTCAGCCATTACACGGGTCTTGCCACGGCGCTCAAAGAGCTATTACAACAAGAAAACCAGAAATCGCTTCCCGAACGTTTTGTGTCCGAGCATCAAAAAACGCTTGCACAATTGGATCTCCAAATGCAACAGGTGGAGACCGAGCGCCTCATTCGCGGGGCACTCCATGAAGATGTGGGACATCAATTTGCGCTGTTACAGGAGAATCAAACGCTTGAAGACGGACATGTTTATTTTAAAGAAGAAAAGGGCCAGATTTTTTATAGCCTGCTCAGCCCCGAGGGGCAGGCTATTCAAAATCAACCTTTAGAATTAACCCGTAATGATCCCACAAAACCCTTGAGCGTGGATGAACTCTACCAAAAGAGAGGAGAAATCACGCAGGCGCTGCTTTCCCAGGGACAGGTTCCCAACCCACGGGTTGAAGATGAAGAAGGCGATAAAATAAACGCTTATACGCATCTCGAGGCGTTGCTAGAAGAACTTGCCATGCTCACTAAAAATACAACGCAGTTGCCCACTAAAGAAACAGCGGCGGAGTATACAAGCTTATGCGCGCAATTAGCAGAAATAGTCACGCATTTCGAATATTGCCAAAAATACTCCCCGAAAGAAAAGCCCTATGTAAACCCCGAGTCCATGGATTATCTAAAAGCCCAGTTAAAGAATCACCAACGAATGAGTACGACGCTGCAAGCGCAGATTCGCGAAGCAAAACAAGAGCCGGTGCGCGAAGCAAAAACAGAGACCACCCGCTTAGACCCGCCAAAGACCAGTTTTTACGGAAAGCGCTCCTCCTTTTTGCTCTTTCGTTCTCCTCCGCAAACAGCACCGACACCTGCCCCTCTCCCCGAACCTGCTCTAAACTCCTTGCGTAAAAAATAACCCACCTCCTGACATTCAAACGGGTTTTCTGCGCAAATAAAACTCAAAAAATGAAAATCTTATTCTTGTTATCCAGTTTGTTATTCTATAAAATACTGCACGATTTCATTAAATTGGCTGAAAAATACGAACGTTCCTCATTATCAAATGTGCTGTCAATTTTACGAATGTCGCAATATTTATAATGGATACTAAAGAGGATTATCATGTCGCTAATACGAAATGTATTTGATTTCATCAAAGAGAACCTGGGCCTCGGCACAGAGAACGAACCTTCCCTTCAAGAAGCTGAAAAAGTTGCAAAAGCCAAGGGCAAGGAAGCCCAGAAAAAAATTCTTAATAAATCTGCAGACCGCTTAAGTCGTGGTGCAGCAAAATTAGAGGAGCTGCAAAAGCAAGCCAAAATCAGCCTAAAAAATAGCGCTCTCGGCATCATCGACGTGCAAGTGGATTTTTGTAACAATTTTGGCAGAATTCCCGGCAACCTCGCAGTCACGGGTAGCGACGCAATTGTTCCTCTCATTAATCACATTCGAAAACTGTTTCGGCATGCCTTCTTAACACAAGATTTTCACCCGCCTGGACATATCAGCTTTGCAAGCACCCATGGTAATGCGCAGTTTAGCGTAAAAAAATTAGAGAAATATACGGTACATGAGGGGTTTTTAAAACCGGTCGAGATCGATCAAATCATGTGGCCAGACCACTGTATTCAAGGAACTTCTGGAGCAAATTTCCATAAAGATCTCGACGTTGAAGACCTGCCTATCGCTAGAAAAGGTCGCGATACAATAAGTGATAGCTACGGCATATTTGAAAATAACTATAATCAAACCGACACGGAATTAGAAAAAGCATTACAAGCAGTCGCCGACGACGACGCGCAAGAGGGCACGAAAATAAAAAACCTTTTTCTTTGCGGGATTGCTTTGGATGTTTGTGTGCTTGCTTCATGCCAGCAGGCAATCGCAAAAAACTACCGCGTCATTCTGTTATTAGACGCCTGCGCTGCCGTGAATCAAACAGACCCCGACGCACTGACTGCGCAATTGGACGCACTTGAAGAAAGTGGTGTGATTATTACAACAACAGCCGAGGTACAACGTAGAAATTTATTACCCGGAGCCCCTGACGCACACCCAAATGCAATTAAGATGGAGGTTAGAGCAAGTCAGGATAGAAGGAAAAATATACGACCAACCGAGAAAGATCTTGCCATTTCCCCGCTGACGCCAAAACATCTTTCCGATTTCGAAATAGGAATAGAGGAAACGAAGAGCGTACCACACTCCCACCACCACTCGACTGCCATTGACACACCTCCGTCTGGGAAGAAAAGTATTTTCGCTGCTTTCTTCTCTAAAAAAGAGAGTAAAGAAGAAGTGAAAGAAGATAAAAAACCAACGCCCATCCAAACCGCTGAGGCGCTACAGCAGTTCTTAAATAGCGAGCTACAGCGCTTAATGGTAAGTCGTAGTGCGGGAGAGTCTAACAAAGCCAAAGCGTTTGCTTCTCAAAAACTTCTCGCATTTGAAGCCATTAGCCAAAACATCGGCGCCAAGCTGGCCGAAGCCGAGGAGAGGAAAGGCCATAATAACGACGCCCCTACCATTATTAGCATGCATGACGTCGATACCTGGAGTAAAATGACGCGCACGGCAGCAAACCAGCATGAAAGCCATGGAATAAAACGCTTCTTTTCACAGCTATTCCATAAGCCAAGAAGTGCCAACTTGTTTGATCAGGCCCTCACTGAAAAGAACGGTCATTTTCACACAAAACTAACAGCACCCGGACCCTAAGCGATCACTAAAAATTAAAAAAGCAGCATCCCTGAATAAGCAGCACTCGCCATGATTTGCCTGGCGAGTGCTGCTTTTTTTATGCCAGTCCATCCGAGCAATCTACTTTTTATTAGCAAGCAATCCATGGTAAGATACTGTTTCAGATAAATATATTAAAACCAAGGAAGGCTTTCATCCATGAGCATCACTCACCAGAAACGTCTTGCCATTATTCTTTGCTTGGCCGCTGTCTGTCTCTTAACGGTCAGTGGCATTCTCGGCTACCTCCGCTATGCGCAGGCTTTTGAAAGCAATGCCGAGGTGATTAAATCCTATCAAACCATTCGTGCCGCCAATCAAGCGCTGATTTCTTTGGATGAAGCTTCCCTCGAAGTCAGCACTTTTTTATTTTCTAAAAATACGACTGGCATTAAAAATTTGCCGGAGCTGATTATCTCTGCCCAACTCAATATGACCACCCTGCATGCGTTAATCCAAGACAACCCCATTGAAATTAAATTATATAATGAAATGAGGCCGTTATTTAACAAAAAGATTGCGATATTGAACCAGACGATTGCTATCTACGCGGCTGGTAACAATGACAGCGCGCTGCAATTTGCATCGGATGCCGATCGCTTGCAATTAACAGTCAGCATCAGCCAACTTCTGTTTGAAATTAAAAAAATTGAAATCGGCCAACTGGATCATTCCATGGCACTCTATAAACTCAAGAAAATAGACGCCGATAAGTTTTTTATCTTTCTCGGTTCTCTAAATGTGCTGTTCTTGATTTTTAACTTTATGTTTATGCGGCGGTTTTTAGAATAATCGTTGCGCGGGTCCATTTCAAAAAGGTTTTATCATGAAGCAGATGGCGGAAAACGGGTTTACACTGATTGAATTGGTTATTGTCATTGTTATTTTAGGCATTCTTGCCGTAATGGTCATGCCCAAGATGATCAATCTCTCAGGGGATGCGCAAACCGCTGCCACCAAAGGCGTTGCCGCCGCCCTTTCCTCTGCCAATGCCGAAAACTACGCTGCGCGCGTTGAAAAAGGCACCAACGGCAACCCCGTCACCAATTGCACCTCCGTCGGCGATCTCTTGCTGAGCGCCCTGCCTGCAGGTTATACCATTGTTTCAGCAGCGGTCGGCGTAAATCTCACGGTGACGTGTACTTTGCAGGGACCTTCCTCAACGTCTGCCACCTTTATGGCGACAGGGGTTTTGTAGTGTGTCATCCCGACATGCTTTTAGTCGGGATCCAGCGCCTTCAAAGTCACCGGATGCCAGCTAAAAGCATGCTGGCATGACACACCTACATGACCCACCTAACAGCCAAAAAGTTCAAAACTTACTCGACAAGCGTATTGTGGGATCAAAAAATGGCAGCACCCCAAAAATCCACTTTAATATAGATGGTTAAAAATTAACCTTTGCCCCTAACCTTCGATTATAATTAAATTAAGACCTTCAAAATTCAGAAAATAAAGTCAAAGGAATGACCCAAGGCGGAAGATATGCAACCACGGGACCCTAGAAGAAGCGTAATACAGCGTTCTCCGAACGCAGTATCCTCATCACCTGCAATCTCCCTCCCTCCCACACTACAAGATCAACGCATCCTCAGCGAGGATCACGCCAAGCATTTTATTCAGCACGGTGCTGAAGGCCGCAATCCTTACGAAACCATCGTCGCCAAACTGGAAGGCTTGCCGGTCATCTGCATTAGCGCTCTCGGCGCAAAAAAAGATGCTTTTGGGGAGCCACTCTCCTATACCGATAAAGATTTTAGCCCACTACTCAAATCGGGAAAAATTACCGAAGGCGGCTTAACCGTACAAGCTTGCCTTCCTTATGAATTTGTAGCAGCCGCCGCCATTGTCGCTGCTAAATTAGGCGGACCCGACTCGGTAGTGACCTCCCGAGTAACGCGCTGGTCACAAGACTCCATTCCCAATGCACCAAAACCGCCGACCACCAAATTAAAAACTGGCAAGGGAGGGATCAGCGGCGGTGTCATCCCTGTGGATTTAGAAACCACCACCAACGAAGGACCGGGCGGAACCTTACTTGCCCTAAAGCAAAACCCCGATCACCGCCCCAACCTGGAGGAGGAAAAAAATATCACGACAGTGCAATGGGCCAAACCTCTAGACCAAGTCATTGTAGGCCTCGACAAACAACCTCCCGATTTTATACTCTGCACTTCAAAGGATGCGATCCAAAAAACCGGTTTGCTGGAGTTTAAAATGAATTGCACCGACAATGGCATCGATCAAGCTATTTATCGCATTGATCTCCGCCAAGAGTCGCGTGAACCGTCGAAGACCACTGTAAAACCTCTGAATTCAAAAGAGCCCACCGTTCAAGAACCTCCGTGGTGGAATGCGGATTTTGGTCCGTTTGCTGAAAAAACCCGTGACGCTTATCATGTTGACTATAAAAAAACTGAAAACCAGCCCGAGTACCGCCCTTATGAAGTTTATGCACGTCTCAGTCAAGATGGCGAAAAATTGCCGTTGTCGGGCGATCAAGATTTATTCTTTATTCCACGCTCAGAGAAGTATGCCTTAGGCGCGCTGGCAACGGAGGTGGTAGACACCCATGCAGAAAATGGCGTAGAACATTTGGTCGATAAGATGAAAGAAGTTCACCGCCAAATTCTAAAAAAAGATTTGGGCACAGGCGAAATAAAAGTAGCCGATTTACAAGGCAGCATGGATCAATTTAATCATTTCCTGAATTCTTCGCATGACTATTTGCATGCTCTCGGCACCCTCACGCCATATGAAGCTTATTTTATTATTCATTTGAACAACCAAATTGCGAAAATAAAAGAAATCTACCACACAGACCCTGAAGGCCTCAGCGATTTGGTGCGGCAAGTGCAGGTCGATAAAAGCATTGGTTTAACGTCACTGAAAACCATGGACATCGATTTGAACACGGCATGGTTCAAGGAAAAACCGCAAGAAATGAGTAAGCGCGTGGAAGCCCATTTGGAAAAGGGCTTCCATGTTTCTCCAGAGATTTTGGAACTGCAGATTGCGCAGCCAACCCAACAACAAAGCGCTTTTTCTAATACGGACCTACTGAATACCCTGAGAGCGAAAGCCCATGATCTTGCACTACAGCACGCCAGCGATTGGAAAATGTACGCAAAAGTTGAGATCCGCACACCACCGCCAATCCTGCCTGGCCAAGTACTCCCGCCACCGCCCTATTATCACTGGCAGGCCGTGACCAAAGAACACCCGGTTGCGCCTGAAAAGATAACTGCGCTCCTGATTGATGCAACAGCCTCCAGCAAGCGTGGCGTAATTTCTATCGATAACACTGGCATAAAATCGACACTCGATGATACGCTCATGAAAGCACTTATTCCTGAAGCAGACAGCGGTTTATCACTGACACTGAAATAATGAATGAGGAGGGAACGATGTTGACCCCAGAAGATCTAAAAACCTTTGCAGGCCCCGCTAAGACGTTGCTGGAAAATTTACGTCAATTTGACCTGCAGGTTAAAAAGTTCCACGAGCATCCGCAGAATAACAATCGTCTCCCCGAAACGCTCAGCGGCCTCTTGGGATTAACAGCATCGCACCTCAAAACTATCCTTGAATTCCCCAGCTCACAAGCTACTAAAACCGATGCTTTACTCAATGACATGGAAAAAAAGGCCGCTCTCTACATTGGCCTGCCCTATGCTCTCGAGAAAATTTTACCGCTGCTGGAAAACTTTAAACAGCTGGAGCAAAAACCCCCTCATCCGGAAAACTATACTTCCATGACGGAAATCATTGTGAGAAACATTAAAGCACTACAAGAACCGCTAGACGATTTAAGAAAAAACCAGCGCTAGAGGAGCCGGTCTGTTATCTTCTGTCCACACGGGTTCTGCTTACAGAACACAACGAGACGACCGCGCGGTATAGTTTTGAACCTCGTGTTTATCCTCATTATCTACCACCCTTTTAGCCTCGCTATCATTACTGGGACCGGGTTCTGTAGTCTGACGCTTCGGATAAAGGATGGACTCTAGTCCCATAAATAAAGCAAAGCTATAACCCGACACTTGCAGTTCCACTGGCTTCAGTTCAACTAACTCAGGGTTAATGGCGTGGAGTGTTCTAGAAATCTCGGCGGTGGTACCCGGTTTGCGCTCTCGTATATGCCCGCGAGAAAAAGCAATATAAGGATAAACGTCCTCAGGAATATCCTTTGGATCGTTTTCCTTGACTACCATATTCGCTACAGACTGTAAACTCTCTTGCATAAATTTCCGGATCTCAGAGGTATACTCGGATAACTTAGCTAGCCGAAACACATTTTTTGGACCATTGCCGCATATCCAAATACTCTCCCCACAGTCAATCAGCAATGGCTTACCCTGCTGAGCATAGCCTCCGGTTATTAATTCATCTTCTAATTCCGCTGCTGATTCAGGCGTATTGATGTCTCTTCCTAGGCGCATCGTATAAAGCATATAGCCTTTTTGGTTATTTAGAGCATCCACCTTATCCCATTGCTGCGAAAGGAGCTGCTCATACTCCGACTCCGCCCCTTCCACCGGGCTTCGTGTAAACCTAAATTCAGATTCAGATGGCGATTTATATCTAAACTTAGAAAGCACTGATTTCTGAAAAATCTCCCCTAACTCGCGCAGTGTCGTTGCTGCTTTTAGTAAAAAAGACCAAGCACTCAGCGATGCCACACTCAAAAAAGCCAGTTTCACCCCTGCCGTTAAAGCAAAACCAGCTGCAGCAAGCAAGGGTAGTAAGCCTGCCGAAAAAGCCGCTAAAAGTACGGTAAGAATACAAATGGTAACGAAAGTTTTCGGATAGAGTTTTGCCAACTCAATGGAAGGGCGCACAAGATAGCGCACCGGCGCAAGACAACGCCGGATGACACCCGTTATAAGATTGACTGCGAAAGTAGTGAATATAGAAAGGATGCCTACAAATCTGAAAACCAAGCTCAGTGCCACCTGCTTCCTTGCCCCGGTGCTCCTCATCGCAAGTCGCACAATCTTTAGCATCAATCGGTAAAGACTCCAAGACAATAATTCCAAAGGAGCTGTTAGCAAAAATTCTACTAGTTTAAAAGGATTGAATATTTTGCGATAGGCTAAATCTCGCGGCAGTTCAATTTGCTTGAGCCTATAAAATTCTTTAATAAAGAAAGGGCAATTCGCAAGATCCGCTAAATTCTGGTTATTATAAGTACTTTCGTGGCCATAAATTCTGATGATCAGATCACGTAGTTTTTGTCGAAAACTCAGATGCCCATCTCGGGCAAATTGACTTATAAAATGATTAAACATATGTTTTTATCAGCTCGTTTTAATGACTAATATTTTATCACATTTTCTAAAAATGGCGATAGTCTGTATAGAATATGTATATAAAACAATTAATTAAACACTCTTTATAGCGCATAACGTGGTGGTGGCCTGGCATTTTGAACCTCATTTCCTTTATTTTCAGCATACACGTGTATTTTATCCTCTCTCACGGGCCCCAGTTCAGCAGCCTGGGGCTGGGGCTGGCGCCTCGGATAAAAGAGAGACTCCATCCCCATAAACAAAGCAAAGCTATAACCCGAAGTCTGTTCTTCAACTTGCTTCAATTCAACTAACTCGGGGTTTATAGCATGGAGTGTTCTAGAAATCTCGGCGGTGGTACCCGGTTTGTGCTCTCGTATATGCCCTCGAGAAGCAGCAATACGATTATAAACATCCTCATGAATGTTCTCTGGATAATTTATCCTAACAGCCTCATCAGGTAAATATTTTAAACCATTATGCATAAAACACTGGGTTTCATTGCAATAGTTGACTAGCCTCACTAGCCGAGACGTATTTTTTGGATCATCGCCATAGATCCAGTACGTATCATGCCAGTGAATCAACAATGGCCTGTGCGACGCATAACGTGCATCTAATTCCGCTTTTAATGCAGTCGGTGTGAGGTCCCTTCTGAGGCGCATCGTATAAAGCACATACCCCTTTTGGTTATTAAAAGTATTCACCTTATCCCATTGCTGCAAAGAAAGGTGCTTATACTCCGACTGCGACCCGAGCGACATATATAGCCTAAACCTAAATTCAGGGTCGGAGTGCGTTTTATCTCTCAACGGAGAAAGCACCGCTTTCTGAAAAACCTCGCCCAACTCGCGCAAGGTCGTTGCTGCTTTTAATAACAAAGACCAAGCACTCACCAAAGCGACACTCAAAAAACCCAGTTTCATTCCTGCCGTTAAAACTAAACCACTGGCAGCAAGCACAGGTAGCAAGCCTGCTGAAAACACGGCCAAAGCGAAGGCAAGAATAGAAATGGTAATAAAAGTTTTCGGATATAGTTTTGCCAGCTCAATGGTGGGACGAATAAGATAGCGCACTGGCGCAAGACAACGCCTCATCACACCCGTTATAAGATTGACTGCCAAATTAGTGAATAAAAATAAGATACCTACTAAACCCCCAACCCCTAACAGCAGCACCTTCTTCACTGCACCCGGAGTGTACTTTGCAAATACCGTAATCGTTGCGAGCAGTCGCTGAATCCCCCAAAGCAATAATTCCAGAGGGGCTGTTAGCAAAAATTCTACCAGTTTAAAAGGATTAAATATTTTGCGATAAGCCAAGTCCCTCGCTAGGTCAATTTGCTTGAGCCTATAAAACTCTGTGATAAAAACGCTG